>Ga0325402_1000350_pt1 | contig 30427 bp, 14 predicted proteins | sample PopdelMetagenome_22_FD_207212 | JGI IMG/M metagenome (GOLD analysis project Ga0325402, IMG submission 207212) | Populus deltoides microbial communities from Bellville, Georgia, United States - Xylem-PdKOR-R3 | ecosystem: Host-associated > Plants > Phyllosphere > Stem > Wood/Secondary xylem... | reverse complement strand
CTTCGTAACAGAATGTTAAGCCTTTGTGGAGGGGTAGCTCAATTGCAACAGCTGCTCTCAAGATGGTACTCAGATCAATGTCCTTTTACAGCCAATGCATATGATTTTTTCAGACATAAAGCTGAGCTTGTCCACTGGGCAAATGTAGTTTGGGAGCAGTGGTCCCTTCCAAGACATAGTTTCTCCCTATGGTTGGCAATGCTGGGCAAGTTGCGAACGAGAGATCGTCTTCCGTTTATATCCCCTGATCCTAAATGCCCTCTTTGTCAGAATGCTGATGAGTCTCATGCTCACCTCTTCTTCAATTGTGACTGGTTGTCTTCTCTTTGGAGAAAGACCAGACTTTGGCTCAAGATTCATCACAATATGCCTTCCTTAAGCAGAGCTACCCAGGTTTTACAACACACCAAAAAAGGGCTACAACCAAAAATGAGAAGAGTATCTCTTGCTGTTCTTGTGTATTTGATCTGGGAGGAAAGAAACAGGAGAATTTTTTACAACACTAGCAAATCGGTTGAGGCTGTTTTCAGAAAATTTCAGATTCTATTTTACACTATATTGTATTTTCATGAAAAAAATCCCCTGGCTTACAATGTTGCATTCTGATTGGATTGGTTGGGGTAGTTTAATGTGAATGCACGTTTATCTTGCCCCTGCATGGTCTATCCTCTGTTGGCTTCGCATAGTTAGCGGGTCCTTATTTCAGGGGGAGTTTTTGATGGGCCCTTGGGGTTGAGTTCTTTGCAGCTGTGGTTTGTTGAATTATGATGGCTTCATGTTGTTGACTTGGTTCGGCATGGGAGAGGAGCAGCTGGATGTTTTTGTTGGATTTCGGCTGCTTGTTTTTGGCTCTGCTGGCAGTAGATTGACTTGCCTGGCAGTACATTGGATTGGCTGGTTCAGTCCCTCATGTTTGTTATATGTGTGGCTACTTCTGGCCTTAGGGATGTTTGTTTTATGTTTCTTTTCAATGGGAGCATGTTCCCGTTTTTGTTTAGGGTACTGGTTACCCTCATCTCTTTATATACTTTTTCTGTTTGCTACTTTTGTGGCTTTGTTACCTTTGATCTTAATATATTCTTACATTTGATCAAAAATTATGTTCCAGAAAGGAAGCTGTCAAATTCATGATCCAGAAGGAGGATTAGTTGTTGATATTAAGATGTCTGGAAATCGAATGTTTCAACTAAAAACTGAAACTTCTGGAGATCAAACCTGTTTCCAGTCATCTATTCAAGATTCCTCTTGGTTGTGGCATTACAGGTTTGGACACTTAAACTTTAGTGGACTCAAAACTTTGCAGCTAAAGAAAATGGTGAAAGGGCTTCCTCAGATCGAAGCTCCATCTCATGTATGTGAAGAATGTGTAATTGCAAAGCAACATAGAGAATCGTTTCCTAAATAGAGTACTTGAAGAACAAATCAGGTTCTACAACTAGTGCACTTAGACATTTGTGGTCCTATGAATCCTACTTCCAACAACAACAAAAGGTACTTTATAACTTTCACTGATGACTTTAGCAAAAAAAAACATGGGTGTATTTTTTAGTAGAAAAATCTATGAAGCTATTGAAGCATTTAAGAGATTCAAAGCCAAAGTTAAGGAGACAGAAAAAGATATTCAATGCCTTCGAATAGATCGTGGTGGAGAATATACATCCAATGAGTTTGCAAATGTGTGTGAAAGCAATGGAATCATGAGGCAGTTGACTGTAGCATATACACCACATCAGAATGGTGTATCAGAAAGGAGAAACAGAACCATTATGAATATGGTGCGAAGTCTGCTAGCAAGCAAGAACATGCCAAAGACTTTCTAGCCTGAGACAGTTAATTAGAGTGTGCATGTTCTAAATCGAAGTCCAACATTTTCTGTGAAGAATATGACATCAGAAGAAGCTTGGTCAAGTCACAAACCAGCAGTTGTTCACTTCAGAATATTTGGATGTGTGGCATATGTGCATATTCCAAATCCAAAGAGAATGAAACTTGATGTTAAGGGAGAAAAATGTGTACTGCTTGGTGTGAGTGAAGAATCCAAGGCTTACCGTCTTTACAATCCTTTAACAAAAAGGATTTGCATTTCTAGAGATGTGGTGTTTGATGAAAACAGCAGCTGGGATTGGGAAAGAAAAGATAAGGGAAATTCAGTGGCTCTTGAACTCGCAGACAATGAAACAACTGACGTTGAAAAGGATGCATACAGTGATGAGGAAGAATCAAATGAATTTGGTAGTGTGAATGAGGCAGCAGAAACTTCACTACCTGAGGCATCTGAAACTTCACTGCAAAATATACAACGATTAAGGAGAAGACCAGTTTGGATGAACGATTATACAAGCGGTGAAGAGTTTTCCAATGAAGACACATTGGCTCATCTTGTTTTATTTGCAGAAAGTGATCCTATAGCATTTGATGAGGCAATTAAAGATTCAAAATGGCGAAAGGCAATGAATGTAGAAATTGATGCTATTGAAAGAAATCACACATGGGAGTTAGTGGAGTTGCCTGAAGGAGAAAAAATAGTGGGAGTAAAATGGATTTACAGAACAAAGTTGAATGAAAAGGGGGAAGTTGACAAGTTCAAAGCTCGTTTAGTTGCTAAAGGATATACTCAAAAGTATGGAATTGATTATTCTGAAGTGTTTGCACTAGTAGCAAAGCATGACACAATAAGAATGATTATCTCATTAGCTGCTATGAATGAATGGACTGTTTTTCAACTAGATGTCAAATCTGCGTTTTTACATGGAGAACTTGTAGAGCAAGTATTTGTGGATCAACCACCAGGCTATATAAAGAAGGGAAGCAAGCATATGGTCTATAAGCTGAAAAGAGCTTCTTTATGGATTGAAACAAGCTCCAAGAGCTTGGTGTAATTGAATTGACACCTACTTTAGCAAAGTTGGCTTTCACAAGTGTCCCTATGAGCACACACTCTACATCAAAACTGGAGAAAAAGGTAATCTCTTGATTGTGTGCTTATATGTGGATGATTTAATATTTACTAGCAATGATGAAGGCATGTTTAGAACATTTAAACAGTCTATAATGAAAGAATTTGAGATGACTGATTTGGGAAAGATGATATATTTTCTTGGCATAAAAGTGACTCAATCTGCAGGTGGCATCTTTATCTATCAAAAGAAATATGCTCGTGAGGTCTTGGAAAGATTCAAAATGGATGATTGTAATCCGATGCAGGTTCCTATAATTCCTGGAACTAAGCTAACTCGAGATGGTGAAGGAGAAAAGATTGACAGCACCTATTACAAGCAAATGATTGGAAGCCTGATGTATATGACAGCCACTCGACCAGATTTAACATATGTTGTTAGTCTCATTAGTAGATTTATGGAAGCACCAACTGAACTACATTATCAAGTTGTTAGAAAGATACTTCGCTATTTAAAAGGCACTCTTGACTATGGTTTGTTCTACAAGAAGAAGAAGAGTGAAAGACATAAGTTGGTTGGTTTTAGTGACAGTGATTATGCTGGGGATGTGGATGACCGTAAAAACACATCCGGGTATGTATTTCTCTTAAATGGAGCTACAATTTCATTGTCCTCAAAGAAGCAAACTATTGTTACTTTATCTACAACTGAAGCAGAGTTTATAGCTGCTGCATCATGTGTCTGTCAAGGTATTTGGCTAAGAGGAATTTTGGAAGAGGTGAAGTATACACAGCAAGGTCTAATTATGTTATTTTGTGACAATAGCTCAACTATTAAATTGTCAAAAAATCCAGTCTTGCATGGAAGAAGCAAACACATTGATGTGAGGTTTCACTTTCTACGTGATCTCACCAAAGAAGGAAAAGTGGAACTAGTTCATTGCAGAAGTGTTGAGCAAATTGCAGACATTCTAACTAAACCTTTGAAAGCTGAATCTTTCATGAAGTTGAGAGCATTACTTGGCATGTGTTCCATTAATGAAATAAACTGATTGCTTATAAGCATACAGTTTAAGGGAGAGTGTTAAAGTTGTTTGGATTTACTTTATTTGTTTTCTGTTAATAAATCCTATTAACTAGGAATCACAGCTATGAATCACAGTTGTTGGGTTGATCGAGTCAGTAGGTTTCTGTTATTATTATCTAGCTTATTTTTCTGAGAAGCAGTTGTGATGTAAGGCTATTTAAAGCCAACTATTCTTCAATTCTAAACTGTGAGTGAAGATACAGTTTTAGTTTACTTGCTAATATTTATTCTGATAATCAACATTTACAAGATATGAAAGGGGAAAATTTCCTTCACGCCTAACATTCAAACCACTTAAAATTGTATCATGGTGAATAAAAATGTATATTTTCATTTATGAATATCTCATCTTTTTTTCTATATTTTTCCTGTTATTTCTCTAAAATGATTAATATATGGTCTTTCAAAAGGAAATTGTCCTTTATTTCTCCAAAGGGTCCTTTATTTCTCCAAAGGAATTGATATGTGGTCTCTCTAAGGAAAATCATCCCTCAATTCTCTAAAAAGATTTGTATGTGATATTTATAAGGAAAATTGTCCCTCATTTCTCCAAAGGGATTAGTATATGATCTCTATAAGTACAATCGTCTCTCATTTCCTAAAAGGATTTATATGTAGTCTCTTTAAGGATAGTAATCCTCATAACCTCCAGTTTTATCTCCACCTAAAGACACGATTCCACACCATGGCTAGTAAGATTAAAGGACTCATGAGTGTACCTATCACTGAGACCCCTACAAAACAAATACTCGTTTGTAATTCCCTTTCAAAAATATTTTGAAAGTATGGGCATTAGAACCTTACAACTTATTATGTAAGTATGGGTATTAGACCCATACTAGTTTTTGTTTTTCAAGTACGGGCATTGGACCCATACTAGTTGCTTGAAAAGTCCTACCGATAGACTTAAAAAATATAACAATTTAAAAGAATTGGAAAATATAGTAATTCAAAACAAATAAAAAAAAATATCCAAAGGCCTCATGGCTAAATTCAAGGCTTGAAAGCCAAAATATTCCTAACAAATAAAACAAATAAAAGGGAAGATCACATATCCATCCCAGGCTACCAGGCAACATAGACCATTTCCTTTGCTGAGGCGATCCTAATGGGGAAGACGTCCTCAAAGTCAGGAACTTGGCCATTAGGGGACTCACTGAAGTCCACTTGTTTTCCCCTTGAAAAGTTGAAGAAATACAAGTTGGATATGGACATGAAGAGCCTATCCCCTATGGTCTCTATTAGAAAGACAGACTCCCTAGACTTAGCATAAAACTTTTGTAAAGACTTCTTTAATGTCTCCACCCTCAATTAGGAACTTTAAGCCTCTTGTGTGTCCATTATCAGCTCCCTTCTTAAGGCCTCCTTGAGTTCAGCCACCTCCTTCTTTAGGGAATCTATTTGGCTATACCCCTCTCCAAGTTTTTCCTCAGTGGACTCTAAAATAAAGGTTTGTGCTCTAAGTTCCCATTGCAGCTGAGAAGAAGTAGTCTTAAAGGCCTTCATCTCAGCATCCTAGGTGGCTTTCTCATCCCTTAAGTTCACATACTATTATTATATTACTTCCTTTATGACCCTTCTTTTCTCAGCCCATCTACTTTTCGAATGGGCACATATCATGAAGGTCTAAACAGTAAAAAGGAAAAAAAAAAGTTCACATCTTTAAAACTACGTACATTAGAAGAATGAAAAGACTCAAGGATTTCTCATACATGGAAGGCCATAAGCCCAGTAATAGCCAGACAGCGCTGGTAGTTTAAGTCAGTAAATGCACTTATGTCAAATGAAAAGGTGAGGAACATGTCTAAGATGTCCATCACCTCCAGTATTCATATTTTGTCTATTTCTCCCCTTTTGTTTCTATTGGAACTCTTTCTTATTCAATTATTAAAACCGTTTCATTTTCCATTTTCAACTTCCATTCAAGATTCTATAAGATCAACCATAATTATTTACGCCTGACACATTACCGATACCAATTTCACTCAGTAAATGCACTTATATCAAACGAAAAGGTGAGGAACCTGTTTAAGATGTCCATCACCTCCAACATTCATATTCTATCCACTTCTCCCCTTTTGTTTTCGTTGGAACTCTTTCTCATTCAACTACTAAAACCATTTCATCTTTCATTTTCAACTTCCATTCAAGATTCTATAAGATCAACAATAATTATTTCTGCCTAACACATTGTCGATACCAATTTCACCAGCATCATCATCACCTGGTAGGCATCGATGCATGGTGATCCCCTTACCCGGGACCCTAGTATACATTAAATGTATGTTAGTCAATGCATAGTGATCCCCTTACCCGGGATCCTACTATACATTAAATGTATGTTAGCAGGTATATGATGATTCCCTTACCCAGGATCCTTACATACGCTAAATATATGTTAGTCCATGCCCCATAGACATCGATGCATGGTGATCCCCTTACCCAAGATCCTAACATACACTAAACGTATGCTAGCTGATACCAATTTCACCCATTAATATCGTCATTCTTTGTCCGACCATAGTTACCATTACAAATTTCCATTTCGAACATGGCTCGTTTCTTTTGGAAGCGAAGATGTAATATCAATTCTTCCCCCGAAGGGAAAGGACCCATTGTCACCCTTAACGCATCTAAATAGCCATTTTAGCAACTTTTCGAATCTGCAAGTAGAGGTCGCATTCTGACCTCTGCTCATATTGTTTACTATATCCGGAGTTCTACAACTCCATTTTAAACGAGGTTCGTCTCGTTAGAAAACTAAGGCCCGGGGCTACAAGTCCCTTTAAGGGAGGAGAACCTAGTTCTGCCTCTAAGACACTTGAAATTATTCATCAATCAATCAAACCTACTGCTATATTGGTGACCCATAACTGGAGTTCTATGGCTCCAAATTGAGTAAGACCAATTTTCTTAGTTAGTCAACAACCAAAACTACAATTATTATGAAGGAACCTAATCCTACTTACCCCATCCTCCTACTCGAATTCTCTCCAAAAGTCAGGAGATGAATCTGTCCAGATTCATCAACCTTTCCATTTACACACAACATCCACAATTCAACTTTCACTCTTTTATCTCAAACCCTAGCCATATCACATACCATATAAGAGTGTCAAAAATATCTTTTTAAGAGCTAATTTATTCTATTTATTTCAATCTTCCCTTTTAACGTCAAAATCGAACATTTTTATCGATTTTACTAACTTTCTGAACGTTCTTCTAAACACAATCCTTGCCATTTCAACATGTATTTCTTCAAATTTTGACACAATTAAACATATGTCATCAAGATAAATATGTCAAATTAAACATCCTCCCACTTTGATACATAATTGGGCGAGAGCATGGCCTTAAGGAACCAAGAGTTTCCTCATTCCTTTCATGCTAATTTCATTCAATTCACACACACATTCACATCAAAAACAACCTATTATAATAAATTCAATAAGAAAAACCACAATTTTTCCCATTTCCTCTTTGCTCTTCATATGGCTGACTAACTTTCCTTGCCCTCACTTATGTGTTCGGCTTTTATATCAATCCGAGTTGTCCTTAGAAATTAGGATAACAAGCACAATAACCTTATACAATTTTTTTCCTTGCAACACTCATGACACTAGTCGTCATGTTTAATCCTGTTTCCACTCTCAAATTTCTCATCCTTTACTATCATAAATCAATATACAGCATAAACAAATAAAATTTCAAAATGTATTAAACTCTTTAAAATATAAAGAGATGAGGTGGTAAATACTTATCTGTTCCTCCTAATGGTCTCGTTTCTGCTAGCTTGAGGTCCCGCAATCGATACCTCTCCTGCTCCACACAAGACCATCATTTAATATCATCCATTCCCTTTTTCATTATTTTCTTATCAACTAGCAAGCATCATTATATGATTTCATGCAAGATTTTCATATCTAAATTAGATCATTATTTCACGTTCACATAGTCACATATTAACCCGAACCGTGCAGACTTTTCCAAGCAAATTTCTTAACCCAAACTTACCTCACCTTAATCACTTTATATAGGACTCTAATTTCCCATTATTTTTTGTTCTTTAGGCTATCCAAAACAGCCCCTTAATACTCATTAGTAGGGCTATCAGAACAACCTTGCTTTAGTTTCTTGAAGACACTTTTTATCCCTAACAACTCTACACTTAGGGTTGTCATTCTAGCCCTTATTTTTTTTTTTAATTTTGGAGAGGTATTTAGCCCCTCCCCCTCTCTAAACATAGACTTTCAGGTCTATCACAGCAACCCCAAAGTCTCTCAAAATTTAAATCTCTTTAATGCTCCATTTCCTTCTAATTTTGGGGTTGTTTCAGTTCACACAAAACTAATTTTGGCAACAGTTTCAAACAACCATAAATACCAAGCGAATAATATTCCAGAAAATCCATACGGTAAAGTTGTAATAAATTATTATAAGTATAACATATACAAATATCAACTTCATCCACAAGAAATTTCCAAAAAATTAGGTTTAACCGTACTGACCTAAAACTTGCAGGCCTACTATGCAAGAAGCATAACTTCTATTTGGAGTGTTTGTTTCTGATCTCCACCATTCCAAATCTAGATAGCATCAAGACAAATAATATATCCAACTTATAGCCCGATCCAACGGTGGACGAAAGCGAAACAGTTGGCGGTAGAGACTGTCCAAAAGTGTATTTTCCCAAACATTTTCATCCCGTGATATCTGTCAAACGGAGACTGATATATAAGATCCCTCCGGTGACAATGTACAAGACATATAGGAGAACAACATATCCAAATATCATTCTGATCTAACGATGGAAGGTGGAGTTATAGTTGTTGTAGTTTCTACCATCAATATGTCTTCTCTCCAGCCTCTCTCTAAACTCTCTAAACCACCCAAATATCTATCTTTCATCACTTATTGACTCTTTTTAACCACTCTAGTTTAACATTTTGGTGTATATTTCATCAAGGAATAAGAAGAAAAGATCAAAGAACCCTAACCCCTCTCTTGCTCTTGTAAGTCACCGCAAGAGAGAAAATAGAATGGTACTTATAGTGTTATCTTCTTGTTAATTGCACCATTACCCCTACCCCTTTTTATCATTTGTACATAAACCCCTCACCTTTTATTATTTGAACATTGACCCTCTTGGTCTTACATATTCATTTATTCCCCACAAATTTTTCTTTCTAACAATTGAGTACTATATTCACTTTTTATTTCACAAATTTCATCATTTTTATCTTGATTTAGGTTTCTTTAATTTAATTTAACCTGTTTTACTATCGGATAAATTTCTCATATTTTAATAACCTAGAAAAATTATAATTGGAGGTTTACAAATAGATCTTACCTTGCATTTCTTTTAGTTAGGTGATGATGATGTAATTTTATATATGTTGACTACCCTTTGTAATGTAATTTTGAGAATAACTTGTATATAAACGAAGTTAATACTAAGAATGTTCTAAGAATGTTTGTAACTTAATTATTAAACTTTTTTCATTGGGTTTGTAATATGATATTTAAACCTACCATAGTTTTTGAAATTAATATTTTATGTATATAGTTTATAACATTCATATATTTTGTTTTTGTCACTTATTATAAAATAGTTTAAACTATAATTGTATAATAAGTGTGAAATGGAGAATTGGGAAGGATAGATGATTCTAATCTTGACTGGTGATGTGACTGGTTAAGGTCCAAAAAATTTGAACAATGTTGGGATGGTGATATATATGTGTTTACAAGAGTAGATGACTTGGGAATGGTCTATATTAAAACGAAACTATGTTGAAATTATAGTAAAGCCTTAAATGATACTGATATAAAAAAAACAATTACCTTATTTTCATGAGTTCAAGGCTCGATGAAGTTTATAACGATGAGAAAGGATGGGATGTTACATGTTGATAGGGCTTGTTGAAGTAGGAGCGTTGGTTGGTAGAGGGATCACCTCTACATCATAATTTGAGGCGACCGAGACTCTCCTTCTCTTCCATCATGAGGAAACTCTAGGATAACAAAAGCTGGGGTTGGCACCCTAGGACCTCCTGATATGGGAGAACAAATTCCCCCTGCCACTTTTTAACACACCACCTCAGCAGAAGGGACAATTTTTAGGTCTCTTCAACTTTCATGGGAACGACTCCTTAACTCTTCTACATATCAAAAGTAGGCTATCTTTAGAGGAGGAAGCATGATTGTGTGAAGGTATGGTCACATGACTAGGCATGGATAATATGAACTCATTGGCTTCAGACCTGGTTGCCTTTGGCAAAGATCCTACACAAGAAAAATGCCAGAAGATGAATAACAAGAGAAAAAAATAAAACGCAAAATTAAAATTACTAGAAGATCCATAAAACCCTTATGCCATGCAATTAATCTCGTACTCAATGTGGATATCATATAATCTATTGCATATCCTCTCTTCCTCCTCGTAGAGGAACAACTTATCATTAACCTCGGCAAACGGTGCTCTCTGTAAATAGGTACAACCCCATATGGCATTATACCCGTCTTAAAGTCTAGTCGTTCCCTTGTACTTCACTATCAAAGGTAGAGGGTTTCCTATGAAGCATGTGATTGAAGGAAGCTACAGAATGATCAATGTTTCTCCATTTACTAGTATTATAAATATGAAAGAAATGGAGGTTTTACTGAATATTAAGGATGGAGACTGGACCATACCCATTTTCTTGGCTTTGGAAATGAAACCCAATAAAGGCTGAGGTGGAGATGAAGAAGAAGATGAGGAAGAAGTGGATAATGAAAAGATGCGCTGCATCATTGCTATGATCGGCTTTGCTCGGCTCTCTCTCTTCTCTGTCTCGGTAATGGTGATGGTAGCGGAAAAAAAATAATTTCAAGGATAATATGGATAAGATAAACGTCACTTTTAGTGTCATTTTAACTTAGTATTGTTTGTTTCTCTATTGAATTCAATATTAAAAATAATAATAATAATAATAATAATAATTCATTCTTAGTACACTATTGATGTCACTATTCATCCTACAATGTTTTTTTTATCCTCAAACTTTTCTTCCTTGCCATTTTATCTTTGCAATGTTTACATTGATTCATGCATTATAATTCATTTTTATTTTGTTCTATCAAATGTGCGACAGAGTATTTCTTCTATGAATTAAACGCTAGTATTATGAAAAAAAAATTAAATTTATTGTTGCAAGAAAAAATTAAAAGGACAGATCAAATTAATAAAACAAAATAAGCGTTCCATTTTTCTTGTTCAATTGGTGAAGAAAACTACAGTTGTATCCTTAAAGTTTCAGATTTTTATATATTTAGTCCATATTGTTTAGGAATTTATATTTAGATCTTAAATTTTACTTTGTTTGCATTTTGCTCCCTATGTTAAAGCAAGAGCGAGAAATCAGTTAGAAAAGAAAGGGGAGAAAGAGCAAATATTCTACTGACTGCCATTTTGGCAACGAAAAACTCCGGTCTTGATGCAAGGGGTTTGTCTTAAAGAGAGGAGTTCTATAAAGGTGTTTGATGTATTTTTATTCTAATATTTAGCTAAACTGGTATCCGTTTGTTTTTTTTTTATTATGAAATAAAAAATTACATATTAATTACTTTTATTATTCATTAAGTAATTTTTCATGGTAATATCTAATGATGATTTATTTATCTTATATTGTTTTTACATATAAATACAATTAGCATGTCACCAAAATATTTTTTTCATACAAATATTTGTTATAAAGTCTCATGTTAAGAAATTTTATTATCAACTTTTCAAAATAATGCTAAATGTTAGTTTATTTATCCTTGATCATAAAAAATAAAATCCTCAACCAAGACTTCAATAATTATTTATTTGAAAGATTAGCAGACGGTACATGTAATTTTGTTATCTTTTTAGTCAATTTTTAAGGATAAAACCATTAATGGTTTATTTATCCATACTTGATTTTAAATATCAAAACTCTTAACATACTATCAAAACTTGAATAATTATTTATTTAAAAAATAGATAAAATATAATATCAAAACTCTTAACATACTAGTTTTATTATCATTTTGGTCAACTTTTAAGGATTAATCTCCTTGAAAGTTTATTTGTCTTATGTAGACCTATGAATTATTAAACAATAAAAAATATTTTTTTCAATGTGATTTGATCGACTTTTAAAAATAAAACTGACAAAAAGTTTATTTAACTTATGTCAACATAACCGAAAATTATGATTAAAAAAATATTATTTTTTTAATTTTTATTATCTATTTTTAATTTCTAGGATAAATTTATTTTGAGGTTTTTCATCCAATATTATTCTTTGATAATAAAACCACAAAAGAATATTTATGAAAAGAAAATAAATATATATATTTTTAAAGTGATTTTATTATCATTTTTAAATAGACTTGTAAGAATAAAACATGTTGGGGTTTTTAATTCTATATCAATCTATAATAACAAACATCAAATAAATATTTATGAGTTAAAAAAAAATTCAAATTGATATTATTATTATTTTTAAATTAACTTTTAAGAATAAAATCTAATGAGAATTGTTTTTTTATCCTCTATTAATATATGATAATAAAACTATAAACAAATGTTTATAAGTGAAAAATATATATTTTTTAAAATAATTTTATAATTATTTTTAGATTAAACTCTTAATATAAACCATTCTTTTCTTTATCCTATATCTACCAATAATAATAAAACCACAAATACACAACACAATCATTATCAAATTAACAAAAACAATTCACAATATCATCATCACCACGCAAATAATAACTTATCACAATAAAATCTGAAACACCATGCAAATCACAAATAATATTACAACGTAATAAATCCAGATCCAATTCACCCATTCAAGAACACATATCAAGTAATTACAATCATTCACAATAGATTAAAAATCATCAAATAAAATTAATTCTTTATCACAAAAATTATTCAACATGTTAAAACAATTATTTAGGTTCGAAATCAACCTTTTAGAGTGGCTGAAGTCGAATTAAAGCTGTTGTAACACGAGTGGTAGTGTCGACACGTGGAGCTACGCGCGGCCAGGGACAGCAACGCGTGAGGTTGACGTTCCGGTGACCTGGAGTGCACGAGGTGGCCTGTATCGAGTAGAGCTCTTTTCCCTATTCATGGCTGCATAGGTCGTGCGCCTTCACTCTCCCTAAAATGAAAGATATAACCACGGGAAGTTTCAATTTGTTTTAATTTTTTTTTCAATCCCTTCCTTCTGATTTAGTTCAATCTCCCTCATTCATTTGTTTCTTCTTTCTTTTCTTTTTTTGTATGCTGGATTACTAACAGGTGGACAGAGGAGAGGCCGTTGGTGAGGAAAGAGGAGAGGGATGGATTCGCGACATGGAGGAGAGGTCGTAGACGCGGGAAAGATGAAAGAAAAAGGGGCTGCTTAACGGAGAGAGTCGGTTGGTCCATGACAATGAGAGTGATGGTTTTTATTTTTTTATGGTGGTTCAAGGCTGGGAAAATGGTGGGAGATGGAGCTGTTGATCGTAGGTGACTATGGTTGATTTTGGTTGGCTAATGGTAGACGGCGGCTGAGAGGAAAAGGAGTTTTTTAGGATTATTATTATTTTATTTTATTTTTTTGGGCTTTAGGGAGAGGGGTCAAACCGTCAAAGATGGAAACAAAACCAAAAACCAAAAACCAAAAATGACTCTTTGTTTTCTTTTCTTCACATATCTGAGCTTACTCCCCGTTCTCTTTTTTCTTTTTTTTCCTCCTCTTTCACCATTCACACTTGCTGTATTTATACTAACACCAAAGCCCTTATCTTATTTCCTTCTTAAACCTTCCACGACCTTTCTTTTTATTATTGTATTTTTCTACTCATTTATTTTATTATTTTTATTTTGAAGTTATTAAAGGTGGGGTTTTCAAAATTCAAATTGTTCCATTTCCTTCCCTTAAATATATTATATTCACTAAAAAAAAATTTGACTTTCTTTTGATTGATTTTTTTTATTTTTTTTGAAAAGTTTGTTAACTTGAAAATAATACCAAAATAATCAAAAACTATAAAATGATTGAATATTGGCCGAATAGTGTTGAGAATGTATTCTTTAGAATTTTTTGTATTTTTTTTCTTTTAATTTTTGAAAATATGTTGAAAATAAGAGGTAAAAAATGGGTTATAACAATTATACTTTCTTTACAATACTTATGGTACAATAAGAAAAAAAATTATTTTTCCCTTAGCTTTGTTTATCAAGCTTGTAAAGAACACAAAAGGGTTTTTTTTTAAAAAATAAACATCTTCCAAATAAAGCCATAATTATATGAGCATTAATGAGAGGATCAACTTGGTATTCATATAGACAAAAATGAAATGATTAATTTGTGATCTATATAAATAAAAATAAAAGAATTATTCTGGGATTCAATTTGACTTAGGATCAATGAGAAAGTATCAACTTGGGATACATATGAAAGGATCAAGTTAGGATTCAGATCAACTTCGGATTTATATAAAATGATCAATTTGGAATCTATATAAAAGGATCAACTTGGAATTTATGTGAACGGATCAACTTGAGATATCAATATGAAAAGATCTACCTAGGATCCAGATCAACTTAGGATCCATATCAACTTGTGATCCATATCAACAAGTTAGCATAGGATCTATATAAAAAAAGAATCAACTTAGGATCTTTATGAAAGGATCAATTTAGGATCCAAATCAACTTGGGATCTATATAAAAGGGATCTATATGAAAGGATCATCTTGGGATTTAAATCAACTTGGGATCTATATGAACAAATGGAATCAACTTTGGATCCATGCAAATGAAAGAAATAAGATCACCTTGGGATCCGCACTACTAAAAAATGAATGGAATCATTTTAGGATCCATCAAATGAAAATGAAAAATCAACTTGAAATCCTTCCAAATAAAAATGAAAATGATACAATAATTATATAGTTTAATTTGACTAACCTATGAACAAAATTTAGTCAAAGATGTTCAAATTACAGAGCTTAACTTGCAATTGTTATCTGCCCCTTTTTTTTTTTACAATAACATTATACAATGAGAAGTCTTATCTTTAAATTAGAAGTTTTAAAAAAGTAAAAATGAGAAGAAAAGTTCAATTTCTTCACTTCTTTTTTTATCTCTCTGTGTGTTTCCAAACCTCCCTTTACAAGCTCCAATTCTTTAAAATAGGATGAATATCACCTTTAGATCATTCAAAATCTCATTAACAACCTTAATCTATAAGTTTTTGATGAATTGTTTGGTGGGAAAATATGTGAGATTAGCACTTTTCTTCTCTCTCTTTATAGAGTTGTTGGTCGACCATTTTGAATGGTTTCCTTTGGAAATTTAGTCTATTTTAGGTTAATTACATCAATGCACATAGCATACTAAATGCTTATTTTTACCCGAAATCCTGTCTCGAACCACTTTAATACCGAACTTTAATACCTTGTCATTGACTTATTTTTTTCAACCATGTTTTTCTTTACTTGTTTCTTTATCTACCTTTTTATTTAATTTATTCTAAAGCCTATTTATATAATTCCATATTTATTTTAAATTAGGATTTACACTAGAGTCCCAAAGCAAGGACCAACATGTTAATCTCTAATCAAATCCAAGATGATGGAAACATATCCTAATTTGATATGCTGAGAGAGCACAATGACATAAAAAACCTTTAAAAAATGGTATAAAAAAAATAACACCGCAATCATATATGGATTCCAATTTTTGTTTCCACCATTATAAAACTCTAAAAAACCCTAAATCTTAAATTTGAAGAATCAGAGAGAGAAGTAGAGATAGTCGGTAATTAGATTTAAAAAAAATCAATGATGCTATTTACAAACCTAAAAGAAAGAAGAAGAAGAAATTATTAAATTGTAGGGAGAGAGAATGGAGAAAAAAAAACATTGTGGTCATTGATCTACATCTTTAGTAGAGAGAGAGAAATTGTATAATATTTAATGTTTACTAAAACACTAAATTGTCCTCGTTGTACTTGGTGATAAGGGCAAACTTATTATTACATTGTTCCAGTTAATAATGTCAATAAGTCTATATGAATAAGGAACCCACATCCACTTAGAAATTTTCTAAGTACGGGCTTCACTCTCCACGTGAGGAGAGAAAAAGGGAGTAGCTGCCGAGGGCGGCAGCCCTGCTGCCTTATGCAGCAGTGTGTGAGAGCAATGGGAGTTGAGTTTAACTGAAGTGGGGTATTTGCCACAATAATAGCAATTTCCTAACAATCACCCCATTTGCCATTTATATGGGCAATTGTCCTCTTACTTCTTTAACACAAGCTTGCATCCTGCAACTTTTCCAAGTTTACCATTCTAAGAACGTCTTCAACATTCCCCTTCGAGCGTATCAACTATGCTCGGTCCGGAATGATTCATCAAGGCTTACAACACCCCTTCAAATGGAAATTTATATTTCCAAGTGCAACAGTCATTATCTGAGTATCTCAATATGATCACGAGCTTACCACTCTTCCAAGAGTCTACTTATTCAGGAGTTGTGCCTGCCCTCTATTCCACCCTAGGAAACACGCCTTAATTCTCCTCGAGTCTCTCGCTCTTAGTTCTAAAAGTCCAGGTAGCTCTCCACCTTCAACCATGGGGGCAGCCCATTAAAGGTTGATCCATATCTGTCTTCATACTCTGAGTATTACAATGCCATTATCGAGCTCACCACCTTGACAAGAGTCAACTTGTTCCCGGAACATGCGCATGCCCTCTACTACTTCATAGCAGCCGCGTCTTAATACTCCACAAGTCACCCACTTATTGTCCAAGGCAAATGTCTTCTAGCTTATTGATCTTTAGCATGGGGGCAATATCCATGAAAGTCAATCCTGCATTTGTCTCCATACTCATCACAGCCACTTCATTGGCTATCCATACACCTGTCCATTTATATCTAACCATTACATTGGCTTTGAGGCGTTCTGAACTGGGGTCATATCATGGCCCTCACACCTTCTCTCTAAGATGTCTTCGCCCTTTGTCATAAGGCGGTCTGGACTGGGGCTCCTCTCATGGCCCTCACACCTTCTCTCTAAGATGTCTTCGCCCTTTGTCATGGGGCGGTCTGGACTGGGGCTCCTCTCATGGCCCTCACACCTTCTCTCTAAGGTGTTTTCGCCCTTTGTCATGGGGCGGCCGCATCCTCCTTTAGTTGAGATGCTTTAAAGTGGCTTCCAAAATTCTCTACCACCATGTAGACTATAGGAGAGTTAATTGCCACTGATTACATAGAAAGAGGAAGTTGCGATATACTCCTCGCAATCCTCCATCTTGATTTCTATGTTTGGAGCTTCTGTGCCTTTCTACTTGACAGCTCCACCTACACCAACTCTCTTTGGTGTCTTCGCCTTTCATCATAGGCGGTCGCATTTTATCACAAGTGTTTGCACCCCCTCAATTAGATGCTTTTACAACAGCTCATCTTTCCATCCTTACATGCATTGGAAAGGTCCTCGCCTGTTGCCTTTATCAAGAGCACAAGAGACTTCCTGTTGTACAATCTCTACACAATCTCTGCTCTGAGCTTCATCTGGGAAATCTTCTTCTCCTTGCACCTGTTGTCTCATTTCAGTACCTCATTGGATCCTACAGGTACTCCTGCACAATCTCCGTGTGCACTCGTGCAATTTCTGTTCTCCAGATTTTCCCTATTCCTTACTTATGTTTGACAGCAGTTCATCCTGTCACAACACCTATTCAAGTCAAACTAAGGGGCCAATCTTTATCTCCTTGCTATATTTCTCTTCTATTATCAGGGTCTTCATCAATTTTACCCTCGAGAAATCACAGTCACCGAATCTAACTTCTTTGGAGAAATCACCACTCCATTAGATCCTTGAACATATGGAACCTAACTGTTTCTTTGTGCCGTCATCCTGCTAGTCTTCAACCATTTCATTACAAACTACTATATATACAAAAATAGTACCGTATGGATAATCTTTCCACTAAGCAAGTTCCCATGAAAGATTGGAGGGGTCACACCGGTCCCGCTTAAAACACAATCTCCTAGACATAACTTCTTAGGTCATATCTATCCATCATACTGTCCTTTCGTATATATAACCATTTGCTAGCTTTGTCGCGGCTTTCCTTTTACAAGTGATCTGGAACATACTGGTTTAATACATGATTTCTCAATATCTGGTGGACTACCAGTTCTTAGATTCGTCAAGATTGGTCTTCGTCAATTTCCACTATACACCTCTAATTGTCCACATGATCGGGTGTCTAGAGTGTCCCAATTTTGCCTTCCCTCGAGGCAATTATCATTCCCCCACTTAGCAGTTCAACACACATAATTGGGCAAACATGTGTGACTTCTTCTTCTTCTTTTCCATCGACTACCATGATGACCTTTAGATGCCTCCTAATCGAGCATTCTCTCTTGTTAATTCACCACCACCATTTTTTGTCTCAATCTCAATGATCAAATAGTACCATTGCATCCGGAATGATCAAATTAGCAGGAAACAAGTCTGAAATCGTCAAAATTGCATTTCCGATGGTTAAAATTTGATCAAAACAATTCTAGCCTAATGAACGGCCAAAATTCAATCTCAGATCTAGTTGCACGTAGAATCAGCTAAACTAGATCCTATGCCTCGGAACTCGACTGGCTCCAACTCGGCTCGACTCCTCTCGGCTCCGCTCGACTCGCGGTTGATGACGTGGCAATAGGTCCCACTGTGCTGACGTGTCAACTGACTAGTCGCTGACATGGCATGCCAATTGTGCATGCAGACATCACAATTACATCAGGCTGACATCATCCTGGGCATGCCTATTGTGCATGCTGACATCACACTTATGTCATGCTGATGTCATCCTTATCCGGATCAGTCACATGGGTCGAGTCAACTGGTATTCGGGTCGGGTCAGCCCATCCAGGCGAAGAAGACACGTGGGGCGCGTTTGCGCGCGTGGACTACCACCTCGTCAGCGAGTGGGGTCGCATGTGGGCATGTCCGACGTCCGATTTCGACGCCGTTTTCACCAGTGGCTTCGTCTCTTCCTCCTCTACATAGTGGTATGGTCAAAACACAATTTTGACAAATTTTATTTTTGAGCAAAAATCAAACACCACTTTAAACCATATGCTCTGATACCTATACTTAGAAATTTTCTAAGTATAGGCTTCATCCTTATTGGGTTCCACCTAACTGCTTAGGAATTTTCTAAGTATAGACTCACCGCCACTTAGAAATTTTATAAATATAGGTTTCACCCTCTTTAGGTTCCACCTAGCCAATTAAAAATTTTCTAAGTATAGGCTCACCCTCTCGTTGGGTTTATCCTAGCCACTTAGAAACTTTCTAAGTACGAGTTTCACCCTCTCATACTTTTTAAAGTACGAGTTTCACCCTTTTTTGGTTCCATCTAGCTATTTAGAAATTTTCTAAGTATAGATTCACCCTCTCACACTTTCTAAGTACGAGTTTCATCTTTTTTGGGTTCCATCTAGCCATTTAGAATTTTTCTAAGTATAAGATCACCCTCTCATTGAGTTCATCCTAACCATTTATAAATTTTCTAAGTATGAGCTTCATCATCTTTTTGGGTTCCACATCCATTTAAAGATTGTTTCAAGTGTAGGCTCTCCTCTCATTGGATTTATCATATCCACTTAGAAAAAAATTTCTAAGTAATAGGCGTGGTACCCTTAGACTCTTAGATTTTTTTCGAAGTATGGATTTTTGGTATTTTTGTTCGAGTAGAATTTCTTTCAATAATGATGCATGTCTTTCTACGTATTTTTCAGTTATGCGTCTAGTTTATACACCCCTCTCTTGTACAAGAAAAATTCATCACTCTACTCAAATTGGGTAATTAATTAAAGTCTTCATGTTTTATTATATCGCAAAGACCTACTGATGAACCAATATTTTATCAGTAAATGTTTTGTATATATTGTTTCCAAAACAAATATCGGATTGAGGGAAACACACGAATATAATTTTACTGAACTCTTGGGTGCGTTGGGTTGGCACGCATTAGCCCCCAACACAGGTCCGCCATACTGGTAGCGCTTGTCAACTCCAAACGATGTTGGGTCTCGCGCATGTCAAACACAAGTGCTTCATAGCATGGTAGTGCACAAGCCTAGGCGCAGCAAAGTTTGGCGCTTGCTAGACCCATCAGTGTCTGGGCCTAGTGTGCGTCTCCTGAAGGTGTCGAACCCGAGGATTTTTTCGCCATCGTATCCCAAGTATGGGCAAGTACTCCTTGTTCGCTCAGGCCTAACACATGGTCGGACCCACTACATCCATGGATTCAAATATAATACTTGAATCTAACGCCACACCTCTTTAGATTTTTACATAAATTTTAAAGGGATTATTTCTCAACAAATAAATTTAATTAAGCAAATCTATATTCCACCAACACCATTAGGTGTATTTAAGTCTCTCATGGTTTACTATATCTCCATCTCTTAGTTGGATAAAATGAGTAGAACACAGCTCACAATACAAAATTAATTTACAAGGATGGAACAACTCTTCAGCCCCTCACTCCAGTAAAAAGATAAGGTTCAAGGGATATAAATACTTCTTAAATCATCCAAGTAAAAGAATTCATAATTTTTTTATTCTCAATATTTTTAGTATATATTTTTTCAGAATCTATCTCTGTAAAATATCATTATATTTTTTATATTTGGAATGATACTTAAATATTTTAGAGTTTTTAAATCTTAAAGAAAAACATTTTATAAATATCAACAACAAACCGCTTTAGCTAAAAAAAAATATAAATTAGATTGTGAGAATTAAAAAATTAATTAATTATCTAACTAATAAACCATATTCCAAAATTATCTCAATCTTTTAGAAAATCATCACGCTGTACACTTTTTGAAGTACAATGCTAATTTTGAAGTGTTGGCTTGGACAGTGAATAAGTTGAGCCGAAACCTTATTGCAATCAGGTGAGGTGTTTTTTTAAATTGTTTAAAGATGAAATTTAATTTAAATTAGTGTATAAATTAATTTAAAAGTATCTCTTACTATTAAATAACAAAATAATTTAAGTTGCCCGACCATAAAAATAATAAGAGGAAAAAAAAAAAAAAAGAAGAAGTAAAGAGTAGCAATCAGGCCACTATCTTCTGGCCCATCAAGCCGAGAAACCATTTAGTATACCCTTCTACTTTCTCGCTCTGACCCAAAAGTCTTGAGAATCTCTCTCTGAGAGATAAATCACTCCGAAGTGAACATCTGTGTTCTTCAAGAAACATAAGGTAAAGCGCCCGTTTTGTTGATCTATTATGTTGGTTGTCTCTTCAATCTCACATTTTGATCCTTATTTTAAAAGGAAAAAAAAAACTATATTGAATCAATTACTGTAAAGTTTGTAGTATTTTGTTTTTATGTTTAATGTGAACCCATTTGCTTGTTTCTCAAAATGCATGATCCAATTGTTAAAGAAAGTTTGTTTCTTCTTCTTCTTCTTCTTTTGTATTTATTGTTAATAAAAAGATTGAGTTTCTAGTCTCTTGGTTGTTTTTGCCCATGTTTGTTTTTAGCAAGATTCAAGCTTTCTAATTCTTGATGATTGTTATTAGATGGTAGATCGATATTGGGTTGGTTTCTTTCTGGTGTTTTCATGTCTTGTTGGAACCTTAGATGCTAGTGCTGGGGATTCTGATCCCATTTACAGGTAAATTTTGACCCTTCCTTTAATTACTGTATTACTTCATGTGCATCTGGTTCCATGTTTTTTTGTTCTTCAGTAATGTTATTAATCGTCCACACACCATTGTAACAGAAGGAACAAATCTAGTTTTTTTATAATGCTAATTGCACAATTTGATATATCGACAAAGGAAGTTTTGAGCCTGTAAATGTGATTTGTACACCCTCAAATGTGTGGCTGTTTCTCTCACATTGGGTCATCCAATGTGCACAAGAGGCATGAATTAATTTCGTGGGCAGATACGGATGTGCTGAACATTCAAGAATTCGGTATTTCTTATATTTGCCTGCTTGTTTCAGCAGTCCTGCTGTACTAGCTACTCTTTAAAGCAGTCACTGCTGAGCTATTTCTGATATCTTTAGTGTTAGGTTCAGTAATTTGGTCTGTTCCGCCATTTATTTGGTGTACATTCTCATTAACAAATATTTTCTCATAGGATATATTCATGAACCATTACAGCACCTTCAAGTTTGTTTTATTTTGCTATCTTTTCTATCATTTTGTGCTTGTTCAGAATACCTGATTACAGTTTTCTATGAGATTAGGTCCCTCAACGCCCTTCAGTAATGTTTTTGTTATTCAAAACAACCTGATTACATGCCCTTTTTACATTCTGTTGTATTTTCTTCTCATTATCTGTTGTGGAATCAAGTAATTTGCTCTTATGTATAATTCTTATAATCTCCTATAATTCCATTTTGTGCATGCTGAAATATTTTGTTTGTTCTGAAAATTAGGACTTGTGTTGGACAATGTGAAAAATCTGGATGTGTGGGGCAAAGATGCTTTTCACACTGCAATTTTTCTTCTGATGGTGTCTCCATTGATGGTCCGTGGTACAAGCAAGAACCTCTTTACTTGCAATGGAAACAATGGGATTGCCAAAGTGATTGTCGTTATTATTGTATGCTGGATAGAGAGAAAGAAAGAGAAGCACTTGGTCATGGTCCTGTCAAGTACCATGGTAAATGGCCCTTCAAGCGTGTATATGGAATTCAGGTTTGCTTTTCTAGTAGTTCTATTCTCATTAGCCTTTTTCTTTTCTTCTTAGATGCTCAAGATCAATCCTATTAATCTCGAGAAAACTTAATGACCTATTGTTTATGTGCTCAGGAGCCTGTTTCTGTTGCTTTCTCTGCCCTTAACCTTGCAATGCATTTCCATGGTTGGCTATCCTTTTTCATTCTTCTCTACTACAAGTTGCCTCTGAAACAAGATAAAAAGGCCTACTATGAGTATGCCTCTTTGTGGCATATCTATGGGTTCTTATCATTGAACTCCTGGTTCTGGAGTGCAGTTTTCCATAGCCGGTGAGGTTCTTCTTTTTAATCAGACTTCCATTTGTGAGGACCTTTATCATTATTTAATTTTTTTTTTCATTTTCGTTATCCATGCATACATGACTTTGTTATTTTACCATGTTCAATTTTATGTTTCTTATCTTGCATTGTCTGTTTGAAATGCAGGGACGTGGACTTGACAGAAAAGTTAGACTATTCTTCTGCAGTGGCATTTTTAGGGTACTCACTAATTATGTCAATATTAAGAAGTTTCAATGTGAGGGATGAAGCTGCAAGGGTCATGGTTGCCGCACCACTACTTGCTTTTCTGACTACTCATATACTGTTCATCAACTTCTATAAACTAGACTACGGTATTGCATCCATTCTCTTTTTGTCTTCTTTCTAGACCAAGGTTTAGTACATAAAATGTTTCTAATCATTCTTAAATGGCTACAATTACTCGAGGAACTAAGATTTTCTTCCACGTTACACAAAGTTTTCTCATAGTAAGTAGTAAGAAAGTGACAAGATTCCTGACATCTTACAGGGTGGAACATGCAAGTTTGTGTTGTGATGGCAGTTGCTCAGCTTCTCCTGTGGTCGATTTGGGCTGGTGTCACCGGCCATCCTTCTCGCTGGAAGTTGTGGGTAGTGGTAATTGGAGGTGGCCTGGCAATGCTCTTAGAAATCTATGATTTCCCTCCATATGAAGGATATGTGGATGCCCATGCACTTTGGCATGCTACCACAATCCCTCTTACCTACATTTGGTGGAGTTTCATCAGGGATGATGCCGAGTTCCGCACCTCTAATCTCCTTAAGAAGACTAAGTAGCATATAGTAAAACAAACAGGCAAACCTATTTGACCTTTTCTTAGACCTGGCAGCAAAGTTTGATAGTTTAGAGGGTTTGGCATATTTTGTCTGTGTTGTAGTCTTCTCTCCTTTTCTGGTGAAAGATTTATGTGGCAGGATGGGATTCTGTAGTTGAGCATGAGCTTGTGCAGATCTTCCTAATCTTTTTCTTTCTTTCTTTTTTCTTATTTTCATGGAGGATTATCTCAAAGCATCGCACTATTACAGAAGGATGTTACCCCCTGTATCCCATACTTTGGTCTCCTGCATCCTTGTGTATCAATGCTTAGGTTTTGTTTTGCGGATGTGCATGTTGATCTGAGATCCTGTATCAGCACACTTGAAAAAAAATTTAATTGTCATTTGAAGGATCATATAATCATTAACCATTTAAGGTGCTATTTTAGGATGTAAATAAATTGAGTCCCATTTGTGCATTGACTCGTTTACTTGAATTAATTTGGAGTGGGGTGGAGAGTATTTTATTTTCAAGGTTATTAGTTTGGGTGTTTAGGAGTATGGTAGTGGTTATTTTTTAAAGTATTTTTAATTTAGAAATATATTAAAATAATATTTTTTTATTTTTAAAAAAATTATTTTTGTTATTAGTATATTAAATAAATAATGTGAAAACATTAAAAAAGTTAATTTAAAATAAAATAAAATTTAAATTTTTTCAAAATACTTTTGAAATATAAAAACAAGTAGAATTTTAATTTGAAGGAGTTCAACTAAAATTATTAGCACTCTAATTTGGTTTTTTTTTATTTTTTACTTTTAAGTCAGAAAAAAAGTTATAAATATATTGATTTAAAAATAACTTTTGATTTAAATTTAAAGTTTGTTACAAAATTGATTTAAAACTTTAAATTAATTAAAAGTTAAAATTTGTGTATTTAACTTAGAGTTATTTATTATTAAGAGATTGTTCGGTATCATAGTAGTAATTGTTTTTAAAGTATTTTTTGCTTGAAAATATATTGAAATAATATTTTTTTTATTTTTTAAAATTTATTTTTAATATTAACACATAAAAATAATTTAAAATCATTAGAAAAAAAATATTTTTTGTAAAAGCGCTTTTCAGGGATTCTAAATATGTTATTAATTCAAAGTCATCTTTGATTATTTTTTTTTCATAATTTATTTATAAAAACAATTTTTTAATTACAACTCAAACGTCAGAAGTCATGTTAAACATGTGTCAAAGAAAACTTCTATATGTAAAATCTGTTGTGGTTACCTCCCATGAAAATTCATTCTTTTAGTGTTTACGGCCAAGCAGTTTTTTGTTTAAATTAGCATTTTAAATTTAAAATCTTAATAAAATCATACCATTTAAAAAACAATTATGAAAAACACACTTTTATCTTGTTGTTGTTACCTCCCATTAAAATTCATTCTTTTTAGTGTTTACCGCCACAGGTTTTTTTTTTTTTTTAATTAGCATATTATTTAAAATCTTAATAAAATAATACCATTTTAAAAACAAAAGGTGAAAAACACATTTTATCTTGTTGTACTTCTAAAATATGGCATTTACTAAATACTGTTATTACTAAATATAATAATTTAACATGTCGTGCTTCAAAAACGTGACATCAATTAAAATTTAAGTCTTTCTAGATCGAAGAACACTGAGACACAACAACTCCCCCCTCTCTTTCTCTCTTCAAAACAACCGACACCCTCTGCCCTTATCTTTCTAAAAAAACCCACCAAATATTTTTTTCTCATTAAAATAACAAAAGATACTTGAGTATCCCACTCTATAAGCATTCTTAAACATTTTTGTGTTCAAAATCCATTGTTGTCTTTGCTGCTCCTATCGTCCAGTTTTTTTTCTAGTCTTACAAGTAAGATAAACATATTATATTGATATGAATATATGTTTAGTTTAGTTGAAATAAAATAATTATTTAGATTGAATTTAGAGTTTAGGGTGAATTTATGATTTGTTGAACTAATGATGAATTAGTCATGAATAATTTAGGGCTTGATATTTTTTTGGTTCACATGAGGAGTCTTTTGAAAAATTATCTATGTTGTTGTTTGCAATAAAAAAATCAATCCTAGAACAGTTATTGATTAGACGCGCAAAAAAAATCTTGATAATAGTACAATTTGATTATTGCGATTCTTTACAAGTTTTAAGTAAAACAAAATTTTAGATATAGCTTCAAAATTTTCAGTGTTAACTAGGCGATCAATAACTATTATGAACAGGTATACAATAGCTTACTTATGTTTTTCAGTGTTAACCAAGCGATCAAGTTAACATACTATTATGAACCGATATCGATTTATAATAATCAGTTAAACAAATCACTTAATTAAAATTTTATAACAGTTCAAAAATATAATATTTAATTAAATATTAACTACAACAAAATTTAAATTCATATAGCTTTTTAAAACAGCAACTATATATATATATATTATTTTACTAAAACTTTTTGTTTCACCTTTTCATTTTACATGCTAATCGCCCATTTTGTCCGATGTGTTGCTGCTCTTGTCGTCATCCCTGTAAATGACATGACTAATGAAGCAGTGAGCACCCAGCAACTCCAAAACATGTACTACCGCCTTTCCACTCCCACCATCACCCAGCATGCTTTGCTACCTCTATTGTTATTGACTTGTGGTCGCCATGATCATCACCACTATCCATCTTCATCGCTGCTACCATATTTTTATCCTCGTGATTTATAGCACAACAGTAATATTTCGTTGCTTTTTTTTACGTGTGCATTGGGATTTTAGTATCTTAAAGTAATAAACAGATTATACAAAAAGAAAATATCATTACATAAAACTAAAAAAGAATGCAATGATTTAAAGAAAACTTGGCATACACCCAGATTATCAGGTAGTACTCTTGAATAGCTTCGCCTAATTATTCTCACCCTTTACCTAATTACTCTTGAGCTAATGTGTCTGGACTTAGTATTTTTGTGCACCATCGAATCATCACTTGGGATCACATGGATTTACCTGGAAAGAAGAAGAAGAAGGGTTAAAAGCCTACTGTGTGTGGACTTTACTCGGAGGAGAAATCTTAGAGAGCAGTGGCTCTCCTCGCCAATACAATTTTTTTTGGATATTCGAATCGTTTCTAGACCATGTTGTCTGTCTGGTTTGCGGTCTAAAAAACTTGACCTAACAGCAGGTGTCCAGTCTTGATTATGGGCTGTGGCCCAATACACCTGGCCAGACAGTAGTTGTCCTATCTCGTTCAGTCTTGATTATGGGTCATTCCCCAGCAGACTTAACCAGAAAGTAGGTGTGTGTGTGTGTGTGTGTGTGTGTGTGTGTGTGTGTGTACTGAGCTTTTAAACATTTGCATGTTTAAAAGACTTGTTAAGTGCTGGCAGTGGGAAGAAATTATACGACTACCTAAAAACGTTGGGGTCATACACGCATGTTTCGCTACTATTATTGATCTAAACAGTGACACAATTTTTTTTTTCTTTTCTTTTCTTTTTATTTTTTTAATTTTAATTTTATCCTCCTGTTTTTTTTATTAATCATCCGAGTTATTTTTAGATTGACCAAGTCAATTGAATCATATTAAAACAAGTTTCACATGTTTAATTTTAAACATGAACTAGACAAAGATCGGATTAGGAGATCTTTTACTCTATTTTTTTTCTCAATTTTATCCTCAAACTCTATTTAATAGTCATTCGGGTTGCTTTTATGATAGTTAATTCGATTAAGTCACATCAAGGCAAATTTCATATGCTTAATTTTAAATCTGTGCTTAGCAAATAGCCGAGTTGAGAATATTTTTTTTTAATTTCATTATATTTTTTCAATTTCATCATTAGATTTTTTTAACTAGTCATCCAGGTTGGGCAAGTTGTTTGGGTTATGTCAGAAAAAAAAATCCTATAAGTTTAATTTTAAAACCGGTCTAGGCAATGAGTTAGGCTAGGAGAAAACAATTTCAAATAACTTAAACTGCTTAAAATGTAAAGAATAAGCATCTTTCGATATAATAGGAAGATATAAAAAAAGAAAATAAAAAAAACCTTGAGCAAATCTAGCAGACAACCCTGATCACCAAATTAAATACATGACCTAAAACATGAAATTGGAATGATCCCATAAATAGAAAAACAAAAACAATACCGCAAAAAATATTTGAAAAAAATGCATTAAAAAAGATCGAAATCGACTTAGACTAATTTTTCAGATCTGTGACTCAGGTTATGAGATCAAGGTAACACTATTAAAGACAAACCCTAAAAAACAAATAAGAAGATTATGAAACAAATATTAAGGGATGAAATTGAGAAAAAAATTAATAAAAAAAACAATGCACAACAAAACAAATAGCAATTAAAATAATTAGAACTAAATTCGACATAAAAATTAAATTAAATTAAATATTTATGGATGAAATTAAAAAAACAAATTAATTAAGAAAATTATTCAAAAACTAGCAATTAAAAGAATTGCGACCAAATTTAAAATAAAAATTAAATGAAAAAATATATTTAGGGATGGAATTGAAAACACAAATTAATCAAGAAATTGATTCAATACAAAATAAATATCAATTAAAATAATGAAGACCAAATTTGATAAAAAAAAATTAAAAATCAAATGACTAGAGATGAAATTGAAAATAAAATTCAATTAGAAATAATCAATGTAAATAAAACAATTACAATTAAGAGAAGAGATGATGAATCAAAAGAAAAAAAATAATTGAAGGGCTGGTATAATTTTTTACATGGCCAGCATGCTATTCAAGAAAGAAAGAGAAGGAAAAAAAAGAAAAAGAAAAAAAAAACTGAATCGAGATGAAACCAGCGTGAATTGACTCACATGCACCATTCAATGTGGTTGGATCTGCCATTAAGGATCAAAAACACCTTGATTGGCATCTTTGGGCTATCATGATGCGCCATACATATCGTCTACGGGTGACGAGGTGCCTCACGGGCAGACGTATACTCTGCAAATGTCTACAATTTTTTTTTAATCATTTGAAAGACTAAAATAACCCCTCCTAAAGCCTAAATTAACAAAAAAAAAGTGTTAAAAGTCAAAAATATCTCCAAAAACATCTAATAATAACAAAAAAAAACATGTGAAAAAAATATGAAAAAGCCTTAAAGCAAAGGTTTAAAAAAATTAAGTCCAAGGTGAATCGAGTAATTACAATATATAAAAAGTTTAAAAATCCCATTGCACCCCTGAGTACAACCATTTGTTTTATTCAAGGGTAATGTAGTATTTTCAAGTTTAAACAATTTATGAAAAACTTTTTACACCTTCCAACAATTATACATTGACATTTATATCTTATAAAATGATAATGTTACCCTTGTTTTTTTTAATGTAACTAACAAGAGTTCTTTTGCCAGGTGCATAATGGGAGAAACACTAATAGGTAATTTAATTAAATTAATAATTTTAATTTAATAAGGGGACATGAAAAAGGGAAATAGACAATTTTCAAATATCTATTCGTCGTAAAATCGGGCTTTTGTTAGCAGACTGTGAAATGCAACAACTATGAAAGCCCAACACTACAGCCCAATACAAAAATTCAAAGCCCTAGCCTACCAAAAATGCAAAACCCTAGTCAACCACAGAAAGCACATATAAATACCCTAGTGTTAGCCAACTGCAGCTCTCACATCTCATGCATTTTCTGATAGAGTGAGTAACCCTAAAAAACTACACTCTTTTTCACTCTTTCGCCGCCTCCTCGTCCCTGTAAGCTCTCTCTTCCCTTAGCTCCTTCATCCTCTTGTCTTCTCTATCTAGATCTGCTAGTAAACACACATATAAACTATTTTTGGGTGCAACTAATGGCTATCATTATTAGTGTTAAATATTTATTGATTTCTGTTATTGCCTTATTAACAACTGGGTTCTTAATGTATCCTTGGTTTTGTGTTGAGTAGATCATAACATGATTGATTGGACAACATTTTGATGGGTTTGATGAAACACTGCTGCTGTTTCTGTGTTTGTGCAGGTTTTATTATCCTAATTAAATTTTTAGGAGCTAGACAAGATGGTGAAGTTTACAGCAGAGGAGCTTCGGCGTATTATGGACTTCAAGCACAACATCCGTAATATGTCCGTCATCGCTCATGTTGATCATGGTAGGATTTTGTTTGAATTTATGTGATTTATCTTCTTATCGAACCATTTAAATTGGATACGTATACTTTATGGTTTTGACTGGAAACTTTGGTGGTGTTGTTCCTTAATCAAATCTGCATGTGCTTTCTTGAGGGTTTTTTTTTTCCTGGCAGTGGTTATCTTTTTTGTATTGTCCAATATATTAGGTTACTATTTTTTTTTACGTCTGTGCTGCTATTTATGTGCTTATTGTACTTCTGTTTTTAAAAGTTCGTGCTTTGATGTGTGAAATTCTTTGTTGGGCGGGATTTGATCTTTGTTCCTTTGCAGGAAAATCAACTCTCACTGATTCTCTTGTTGCTGCTGCTGGTATCATTGCCCAAGAGGTTGCTGGTGATGTTCGAATGACTGATACCCGGGCAGATGAGGCAGAACGTGGTATCACAATCA
>Ga0325402_1000348_pt1 | contig 30440 bp, 22 predicted proteins | sample PopdelMetagenome_22_FD_207212 | JGI IMG/M metagenome (GOLD analysis project Ga0325402, IMG submission 207212) | Populus deltoides microbial communities from Bellville, Georgia, United States - Xylem-PdKOR-R3 | ecosystem: Host-associated > Plants > Phyllosphere > Stem > Wood/Secondary xylem... | reverse complement strand
AAGTCGATCTAATAGAAAAAATCGGGCTAGAAGCTGGCGGACGGAATGTTTCCTGTTCTGGGTGAAAAATCAGTGAAACAAATGAGAAGAGAATTCATCCGAAGAAAAAAAAGGAGACTGGAGCTGATAGGAAATGGTTTTTCACCATTGAAACTTGCAATTCAACACTGGATGCGAGAGGAGGAGGAAGGAGATTGAATTAGAATTTGTCAACGATCTAAAAATTCAATCTAGAAAGAGTTTTTTTCCTTTTCTCTTCTTTCACCATGAATTCTATCAAGATTTTAGTTGGTAATAATTGGATTATGAGCTAAATATTATTGTGTAGCCTTCATGATATTCTTCAATATCTCATTTGTATTATTGAAGTACTTATCAATATGTGCATCAAATGCCTTTCAATTATTGATTACCATTTAAATGAATTATTGTGCATGTCGATAGCGAGAGATTCTACATGCTATTCACTTATGGTGTCTGGCATGGATTGAATGGAAGACAAGAATGTGGACATTGGCATGTGTTGAAATATTATAGAAATTATGGTATATTTGGAATTTTGGTAGCGGTGGTGGTTGTTTTTTCATTTAGAAATATATTAAAATGAACTTTTTTTATTTTTAAAAAAATTATTTTTGACATCAGCACATCAAAACAATCCGAAAACATAAAAAAAAATCATTTAAAAAAAAAAAAAAAATTTTGGACATGAGCATGCAGAGGCAAAGAAACATAAAGCTCAGCTACAGGAGGGTAAGAAGAAGAAGAAGGGAATTGATACGGTAGAATGTAAGATGACTGTAGTGGAAAGGGATAGACCATGGGCTCAAAGTCTGACAGAGCTGCAACAGCTCTAGGAAAGAGAAGAAAAAACCCATGGCTCAATCGTTTCGCGGTTCACAACTTTATGCGGTACTGCTGCTTCTGCTTGTAATCCCAACGATGCCAGTTCCTCGCATGTTTTTCCTTCCTGTCTGCTGGTTTGTTTCATTAATGGTTATTTTGATGTCATTTAGCCTTCATAACTCTTGTAGTTCGAGGCTTATAGACTGATATCAGAACGGTGTTCTTTTTAGTTTCTCTTTTATTACAATATTTATCAATAACTGCTGCAGTATTTTCACAACAATAACAAATCCGACACTTTCCTTTTTCACAATTTTCAATTGTCATTTGAAATTTTTGATTTGTAAATTGGAATATTGTACTTTGTTCGGTAGGATTAGTAAAGCACATGCTACAACTCGATGGGGTGTGTTTCAATATGTTCTTCTTCCACCTTTTATCTTCTCTTGGCAAGCTGGATCGATTACGTTATCCTGGATGGGTACCAGGATCACATACTTGTACCATTTACTCAGAAAATCATCTCCTGCGAGATGGAAAGGATAAGATGGAATCTTTTAATCATGTTGGAGGATTGCACCAAGTCACAGCAATGGTTGTAAAACCTAAACGGCATTTTAACATTATTTATACAGCCTGCTGCCTTTAATGAGGCTTTGTTTATAGAGCTAAACGGCAGGTTTTAATCTGCTCTGTTTTAGTTTGGAGTTGGAGAGTGAATTTAATGAGGTCATTTATATACCTAACCTGAGTCTCTCACTTCTAAACCTTTTACATGATGCTAGGACGCTACTTTTAAGGTCTCCCGAGTTTTCAAATTGCAGTTCCACCTGCGGGGTCTACTCCTGTGATTGCAAGATGTTACTTTGTGAACGAAAAGCTCTTAAAGACTACGCCCAGGATTGAAAGATCATTCTACCATGTTGTGTGTGTTCTGCCCCATACCTGCTGTAGTATTTCCGAGTTATGTCTCCCACACTTTCGTGCACACTGTACCTGCGTGCTAAATGCTGATGCTAAAAGCTTGCCGAGCGAAATCACAAGCGATGGATTGTGTTGATGGGAGCCAGCTACAATTCGTTCTCGTGCTTTCATGACTACATTGATTATATCTCAACCTAACTTGACATCATTCTTAGGTAGCAAATGCCATTGTATTTTACAGGTTAGCCCTCATTTGAGAATTGCGAGATGGCTCCACCAGAGGATTATATAATTGAGAGATGACTGCATGAGCATGTCCTCTGCACAGCACCTAGGCAAATCGACCCTAATTGTCGTTCAAAACTGCAACAGATGTGTACTAGATTGAGACTCGGATGCGGGAGTTAGATTAAATCGTCCCCCCTTGCAATCAATTTGAAAGGCCCGACAAAAGGGTACAGACCCCATCTACTGTGATAAAATTGATAGTGACACAAGAACTAACACCATGATAGGGGAGTCCCTAGCCATTTTATTATGAATCTTATGGCTGTATATGTAGAGATTCAATGGCATCCCCGCCTCCACAGAAACCCACACCCACACATGGATCTGTCTGGCTATATTTATCCTCAAGTTGAGATATTATCTGTATATAACTTCCTAGATTGGCTAACCCGCGGTGGTTTCAGTTGATAATTTGGTCATGAAGAGTTGCCTATGGAGGTGACTCTGATAGGCAGCTTCTTCTTTAACTTCACTGTTGGAAAGTAGATAATGTCATCCTTTTCAGCAATCCATCTGCAGTAAGAGAAATTTAATAGCCAAATTACCAAATCAAAGAGCACTACCAACCAATGCATGGACTTTTTGTCTACAGGGTCAACCGCATTTCACACCAGATTGGCCAATAAAAGCTTCATTTTTTATGTTTTGTGGCCAACCACAATTTAAAATGAAGTTGGCTGCGTAGGAAAACAGGCCCTAAATATCTGTATGATCATTTCTCAAGAAATTATTCAGCACTTCCAGACAGATCATGCTCATAGATGTGAGAGGGAGTAGCACATCAGATGTAAAAGTATGAGATAATTTTAGGGACCAAAATTACCTGTAAGTTGTGACAAGATGGTGAAGGAAGATGGAGATTTCAAGCCTGGATAGTTCTAGACCAGGGCATAGCCTTTGTCCACCTCCAAAAGGTGTAAAGCAATTGTTTTTAACAGAAGCTCCTGTTTTCTGTAGTTAAAAAGAACAGCAAATTGTTCACAAGATTAGTTTTTTTCTTTTTGAATTTTTCAGCTGAGAAGAAAATTGAGAGTGACTGAAGCCTCCTCAAGCGCCCTGGTTAATAGGAAGTGACCCTTGTGGACAAAAAATTATTATCTTGGTAGACAAAGACAGCAGAGGTGATTCTAGGCTCTATCAAAATGGTTTTACAGCTTTACCTCCCATCTCCATGGATCAAACTCATATGGGTTTTCATAATTTTCTTCATCCATATGTACAGAACTGAAAGATGTCAGGACACACCATCCTTCCGGAATCAGAATTCCTGCAAAATTAAACAAGTTTCTTATAATTTTCCAGAAACATTACTTGCGTGTATCCTTACTCAATTTTTAGAAACATATTTTTCACAACGTCAGGAATTCCGAATCACAGTAGGAAAAAGAAAAAAGAAACAGAAAAGAATGATCACACACACACACACACCTTTGATCTCTACATCCTTGAGAGCTTTCCTCCAAACTGCATTGATTATGTTTGCTACTCTAAGAGTTTCATTTATCACCTAGGGTCATAGACAAACAAACAAATAATCTCAAGTTATAAACATAATTTCATAATCTATCTCATGAAATTAGCTTAATGATGAGACCTTGATCTACTGTAAATTAATATTCATCATTTTCATCTTCCCTTTCAACATTTGTTACTTACATTCTGAGTAAATTGCATGGACATGTAATCAGTCCAACAATAATCATCACCAGAATCAGTCTTCTGCCTCTTCAATTTCATGTTCTCCTCCTACACAATCACAGGAAACATCACCACCCCCCACAAAAGAAACTCCAATATGCAAAAAATACTGCCATGCATTCAGTTTCAACATTTCAAGAATAAATCACTGGTGTAGACGTGGCAAGGTATCCTTCTAGTACTAACCTAAGTACATAGCACCATAGCAGGACTACCTTCGAAAAAACAAAAACATGAGTGTATTTAAGTGAAACAGAACATTATATACGAATTAGAAGCGGTAGTAATGACCAAGAAGATACTACAGTAGTGGTGCATCTCTCTTCACTAGTAGTTTTTCTGGGGATTAAACGCAAGCCAGGCCAGGCCAAGGATAGCAGAAACCAAATCCTGCTTCAACCAGCAGCTAGCCAGTTCACGTTCGTTTATTTCAGGCAGTTCTTTTAAAACATTCCATTGTCTTAGTACAAACTTTTCTGCTCTTATCTTTGCTTCTAGTGTCAAGTTCTAATCCATCAATACATCATGATGCTAAAACGTAATGCAAAGGCAAAACCATGTTCTTGAATATTGTTAGATGTTCTCTAACAATCTTATCAACGTAACTCCTTTTTATAATCAATTTACTATGAAGTAATTTACTATAAAATAAACGTAGCATTTGATTACTATCTTGAAATAAAAATATAAAAAAACCAGAGATAGCAGGGACATGTCTTCATGCACTTCCTGATTTAAAAATATAAAAATTCATTACAGAACTATTTTTGTTTTGAACATATTTATGTTTTTGTCGTATCTCTTTAACTAAATACATTTATATATTTGTTTCTTCTATGGAACACTAACCCAACATGGAAATAATAAATAAATGGACAAGCAAAACATTTTTTTATCATAAATATCCATTTTGATTTAAATTTTTAAAATAAATAATCAATCAATCATATTAGAGATTAAGCAATTGATATCATTTAAAAGATTCATTCATATAACTATCTTATAATTTAAATAAAATTATTTTTCACAACCACGTCTAAAAATCATAATACAGATAATTTTCTCTCTAATGTTTTTTAGTACCTTGTACTAATATTGATAATAAAGTGATGCCTAGAGTGGTCTCAACCCAGGTGGTCCTTGCCCGACAGCCGTTCGACTCTATAATCGTACGGGTCATAAGCTTCCACGAGTTGTGGGGCCCTTTAAAAAGGGCTCACGTGTGTGTCCATTGAAAAAGACTTTTTAAGAAAAGTCAACCACTACACAATACGTGATGAAGCCGACAACGCACGGCCCATATAGCAGTGAACCTCGAATTATCCTAGCCGTTAGATTAAAAAGATGCAAACTCTATCTTGTGGTGGTTGATATATAGGGTAGAAGATTGAATGCATATAAATATACGTGTATATATATATACCGTTAATAGCTCTAGAGCGACAGGGCAGTCACTGAGGAATTTGACAGCTAAGGTCATGGACATGGGCACGGTTTCTTCTCCAGGGATCATCAGCTCAATAATATGTGAAATGATGAAATCCAACGATAGAGATTGCTTGTCATTTTGTTCACCAGAAATGTCACGTAAAAGCACGTCCACTGCATCATTAGGGATTGTATTTTGATGTTCTTGATCTTCTGATTTCTCCAAGCCCAATTTTCTTTGCTCAACAATCTTTTTTACTAGCTTGAATATTCTCTCTTTAGCCTGCATGTTTATAACAAGTTAAAACCTATGAAAATAACTTCGGTAATGACGGAGACAGTGAGACATTCATTTTACGCTGCCGTTTCAATATCTTCAACAAAACAGATTTCTATCATTTATGTCCTTTTCTTTTCTGTATTACAAGACACTAACTAAACATAACATGGTGTTTCTATTTTTATTTAGTGATAAGCAATAATACTTTCAAAATATAATTATTTTTTTTACCTTTAAGGATTTGTATAATCGTGTTCCTGGTAATTTGATCGGCAGACATATCAACCCTTTGATGAATTCATTGAATTCTCTCTTAAGAAAATCCAAATCATCACTTGGATCAAGACTTAGCAATGCTTTAACCAAGACTCTGAACGTGAACTGAAACATTCAGAGAGTAAATAAAAGTATAACAGGAGTTATTAGTCCTTTAAGTATGGCTCGAAGAACTTCTTATATATCTTTAGGAGTATAAATTCGAGAGAGGAGAAGAGATGAACCTTTTGGGTTTCTTCTTGGACGAATAGAAGGGGCAGGTCCTTCCAAGAAGTCAAGGTGAGTTTGACATGGTGCTCAATGTCTTTGGTAATTCTAGATTTGAACTGTGGTGACCTCAAGAAACCACCAATAAGTGCATGGACCTTCTTCTGTAGAGTTCCATTGGTTTGAAGTATAGAATATTCTCCAAATATTTCCCTGATTGATTTAGGATAAGCAGGAATAAAAATGTTGCCATGGTTTTGTAAAACAACTTTGTTCACTGCTGGATCTGTGGATACTATGATGGGTGTCCCCAGGATGTGTGTTTTGAACACCTTCCCGTACCTGCAGACATACACACAGACACACAGATTTTGACCCATTCCTTGTTCGGTGGTTTTCATTGATTGAAGAAAGAGGGCACTTGCATGAAATGAAATGATAAGAAAATTGTCATTTCAGTACAGAGCTGAAAACTCTATGGGGACATAGGCTGTGCTTGCTGACTGGAGGAAGCAATAGGACATATAGGAGCTTCAGTATTCTATGGACATAGGCATGAAGGTAGGCTACAAATTAGCAAAAATGTTGACTCGTCTAGAAAACCACTACTTCTGAACCTTCGGCAATCGGCATGTCTATCTATGGCCTCTAGACCATGAAAAACTTGTCGGCATTGTGAGCTTAGATTGGCTTGAAGGTAATTAATTGTTACTGGTGAAGGTGTTGTAGGCACATGTGTATTCAAAAGAACATTTTGGCCTACCAAATTTACAAAATCTTTCGTAAGAGGACAAATTAAGAGATACGGTTCTCTCTTTTTTCCCTCCATGCAATTTCACAATGTATTAATTAAAATTCATTAATTTAAGGGCTCGATGAAAAACAACGACAAAAAATAGAGTGCATAACATGCAATTCAATAACCCTAAAAAAATTAAAGCTTGATATTACATATTCACAGTATCTCTCGTGAAGTATTTTATTTTTTGGCAAACCACACTATATCATCATGATCATCATCAACAAGACCATCACCATCACACACAGTTACTGTAATGAAACAATAATGCTGGTCAGATCGGCAAATTAAGGAGAGGTAGAAGATCATAGCAATATGCTATCTAATTCTAATCATGTAAAACTGAATATTGGAGCATGAATCCATGTTAACTCATGGCATATCTTGTAGTAAAATTTTTCTGTAGAAGTAAAACACTAGATCGGTTGATCACAGAACTTGGGTTGTTAATAGTAGTGCTTGGAGAAATGGACAAGAAATCTATCAATCTATCTTGAGTAATTCCATGAAGATTAATTTTGAGACAACTTCGAACACATTCGATGACAAGAAATTTCAGCACTTATACCTTAATTGTATTTATTTTCATATAAAAAGAAAATCAGGAAAATCAGGATATATATATATATATATATATAAAGAAAATACAATTATATCCTGATTTTCCTGATTTTCTTTTTAATTGTATTTTCTTTATATATATATATATATATATATATATATGATGTTAATTACGATAAAAAATATATATATAAACCAGGAACGAATTTATAAAAAATGGAAACCCTACATCGTCCAAGAGAGACTAACTAGAACATGGCCAGAATAATCTATATTGGTGAGCATGCGAACTTGTACCCACTTTAACTTTTTAATTAGCTTTTCATATAAAAAGAAAAAAGAAAGAAGAAGAAAGCAGAAGAGATTAAAGATATGATCAGCTTTTGAACTCACAGGGGATGTAACTAGCTAGCTAGCTACAGAGAAGGCAGGGAGATCGAGGATCTTAAAAGCAAGAAAGAAACTGAGAGAAATTAAAAGCTTACAGTGATCTGCGTTTCTCCATGAAACTAACAGGTTGAGAAGTGTAGCCAGCAGCAATGAAGTCAAGAGTTTCTCCTATCAGAGGCCAGCCAAAGCTTCCCTTAGGAAGCACTCCACTCTTTTGTTCCATTTTCATGTCGCTGCTGCTGCTCTTCTCTTTACTATACCAACACCATCCAACAAAGATACCAACCAAAATCCAAAATCCTATAAACCATTCCATTCTCTCGAATAAAACTCCCTTTTCTCTATCTTTATTCTGCTTGGAACCCTAGCCAGGAAAGCCACAGACCCTGCAACTTAACTTCAGAGCTATCCAAGCTGACCCTCTAATAACAACATGCACTAGCTAGTCCTATGTTGCTCTCCTACTCTCTCTTGCGTGTTCGTGTGTGGTTTTATGAGGTGGTTGACAAGAAGCCTTTCCTTGTAAGAGAAATGAATGAGAGGGGGCATGGATATCTTGAGTGGGGAGATTCGGGAGATCTAGAGCAACTATCATTTAATGAGTTGGCCATATTGGGTGCACCCAGGCCGCCAGGCTATGTATTTTGTCTTCACTTCATTTACTATGTTTTTTTTTTTTGCTAGAAAATATTAGATTGTGTGAAGAAGAGTAATTTATTTTAGTATGATTATAAATCAATAAATATTTTATCTATTAATTAAGAGGAAGGATAAAAATTATTTGTTTCCTGTTATGGTTAAATAGGATGATATGTCTTGTATATATATAATATATATAGGTAAATATATATTAAACTTTAATTTAAAACTAGACAATGTCATCCGTAAAATTCAGGCTTTCTAGTTATTATTAATATTTTCATTTTATCTAGGTGTATTTATAAATAAAACTCAATGAATTCGAATAAATTATGCTTAATCTCTCTCTAGAAATACATTACCTAAACTTTAGAATAGAATATAAAAGAATAGTAGGTGGATACGTATAAGAAAAAAAACAACAACCAGATAAAGAAAGGGAATAACTCATGAGATTACATATGACTTTTCACTTGTCCAATATACCTATTCAATTCAAAGAACTTTAAAATTAAAACATTAATTACATATAATTCATGAATTTTCATTAATTATAATATATATAAATATTTATGATTCATGAATTACTCATAATAACATTTATTTTAATCATATAATTAATATAGCGGTTCATATATAAGGACATTTTAAGAATTAAAAGAAATTATTGATCAAACAGGGATTTGATAACAAATATTTTTTATTGACCAAACCCAAATTTAAACTTCTCATCCCGTTGGCTTATTATTTTATTCACAAAACTATTTTGGATTTGAAATTTTTATTATTCAAGAGATTTTTTTAAAATAATCTCTTGTTCGTTTTTAATTGGTTTTTAAAACATATTAATATTTTATATTAAAGTATTTATGTTGGATTACAAAAACTCAACGTGATTTTATCCTTAACAAGAGTGAATCTCACATGTAATTAAAATGGTACTTTCTCTCTCAAATGACCTTCATAATATAAAAACTGAAAGCAATTTGCTGACTGTGTCTCCGCACCAATGTATCGTGTGTATTAGATAGACGGTTTGTATTATGTTGTGGGTTAGTTCTGATTTTTTTAATATAAAAAAATAATATTTAATCAATGATAATTTAAGATAAATTAAATTAAATTTACTAAAACATAACTTATGATACATGAAACCGAAATAACATGCAAAAATAAAAACATAAAAAAATCATAAAGTTTAAAATTTAATTACACAGTGTCAAAGATGAAAACAAAAAATAATTTTAAAAATTATAATGTTAAAAAAAAAATCCTGAGTCAACTCGCGCTAACTTAATGAACCCACAACTCATGATCTAAGACCGAGACAAGTAAAGAATTTTAAAAGAGGGACCAAGCAAAAAAAAAGTTCAACAAAAAAAACCTAAACTAACCCAAGTTAACTTTACCAACCCGCTATCGGAATATCCAAACAAAAAGAAAAGTGAAAAAATAACAAAACTCAAAGGCAAATTATTTTATGTAAGATGATGAAAATGAAAAAAAAAACTCATAAAAAAATCAAGAAAAAAATAGAGTTCTAAAAGAAGTACCTAGCAAAAAAAGACTAAGGTTAGATTAAAAAAAAAAACTTACTGAGAAAATGCAAGCTTACCCGGAGTAATTTGACCAACTCATACTCAGGATAACCCATCACAATAACTTTTTTTCAAATAATATTTAATAAAATACGCTTAAGGGTCAATAATTTAATGACAAATGACAAAATAAAATAAACAATTTAAAAAAACTGAGTCAACCCAAGTTAACTTAATTAACTTACAACCCGAGATATGAGACAGTAATAACCCATTAAAAAGAAAAGTATAACAAATCATGAAAATTAAGACTAATAAGTCAATCTCAAACGGTGAATTTTTTTTAAAAAATACCAAACTTAAACTAGGTTCATTATTGAAATTAGTGGATCGGATTATGAAATTGAGATTACCCTGTAAAATGCAAACATAAAGAAATTACAAAACAAAGTTCTAAATCATAAAAAAATTAAAATTAAAACAATAAAATCAAAATAATGAGGACTGAACTTGCATAAAAAATAATTGAAAGAAACTAATAAAAAATTAAATTGAAAAACAAAATAAATAAATAAAATGATAAAAAAAGCAATAAAAAAAATAAACACCTTCTAATAAGCAATATATTTTTAAATAAAAAACATTTTAAAAAGTAAATAATTAAATTACCGTCATTCAGTATGCAAATGATATTTGAATCCCGTAAAAAATACAACTTTACTCTTGCTCCCAAAGTAATTTTTAAGTGCAATGAAGGACAAAGTGGTCAAAATATTGTCTGAATTCACAATGTTTCTTCTCATAGTAAGGAAAAGCCGAGCCCTTTTAGTGTTTTTTTTATAATAAATAGGGTTTTTAATATCTAAAAATATAAAATTAACATTAATATTCACATTTTATTCAATAGTTAATAGATAAAAAAATTTAAATATCAATGTTTATTCATTGAGTTTTAAATGTTTATTATTTGCATGATTCATTACTTATAGCTTGTTTATTTTTATTTTAATTTAAAAAAAATTAATTTTTTTTCTTTGCTTTAGATTATTTTTTTTATTGTTTCTAGATCGTTTTGATGTGTTGATGTTAAGAGTAATTTTTTTTAAATATATTATTTCAATATAATTCTAAGTAAAAAATATTTTAAAAAATAAAAACCACTATAATAAAAAAACATATATATTAAATGACAACATGGTAGAAACTATAAATTAAATGTGTTTGTTACCCACGAGTTTCTAGTTCAATCAATGTATAATTTTCTTTCTATAGTGTTTTTAAATTGATTTTTATTTGAAAATATATTAAAATAATATTTTTTTTTATTTTTAAAATTTATTTTCAGCATAGAAGATCAAAATAATACAAAATCATAAAAATATTTATTAGAAAAAAAAATTTTAAATATAAAAACAAACACAGGCTTTGACTTGAGATTTAATTTTGTCCCAGTAAAATCAAAGAGGAAAAAAAAAGGTGATAGCTTTTGTAACAAAGAAGGAGAAGAAGAAAGGTGACAGTAGTTTTGGCATTTGGGCTATGATTCACCTAGATGGGAGCTGGTGTGATGCCACGCAACTCAAGGACATGCAGTGGGCACGTAAGACAAGTCCACTGGAATTATGCAGGGCGCCGAAATTTGTCAGCCATCTCCTCTTCCTCACCACTTTCCTGCTGTGGACACCAGAGAAAACCTTCGTATTGTCTTCATCATTCTCAGTACTATCACCGTCACCGTCACCGTCACCCCCACCCCCACCCCCACCGTCCACAGAACATTACCAGTACAGTATTATTATCATACCATCTTTTGAGGTAAGTACTGTTGTATAATACGAGTTGATCCAACTAGGTTTTTTGTAAGTGTTTTTGGCCCTGAAAAATCAACTGCGGTTGGTGCCATCTGTCATGGTTGCAGTAGGAGCAAGTGGAGACGTTTTCGTGCATGTTCATTATAAGCTTCGACCACTCTTGTTCCGTTCAATAATTGAGTCTGTAATCAATTGTGCATTAGTCATCAGATTGATCACGAGTGGTGCAATCAGTAGAAAGATCTCCTTGACTGGGACACACTGAACATCTCAGTTGGGGTCAAGATACAATCATGGAAAATTCGTGACTCCAGCGAAGCTCAATCACTAGCTGTACACAATGAAGTGGAACCAATTGATGCAGAATCAAATGGTTATGGATCGCCGTTGGCAAGGTTGTAACTTGTCCAGCACTTTTGAGGCCCGGAAGAAGGCATGATTGGCTCAAGGAATCAACTATAGGCGACCGGCATGAGGAAGTGGCAAGAAATAATTTCTTGTTACACTATCGATTTGCAACCAATTTATGTTCTAAATACATACAAGGAAACATCAAATTAAATTCATCTTCATACTTGCAGCAAAGCATATAACAGCACGGAATAACATGGGAAAGCTTACTTCAATGGAGCCCCTAGAAAAAATTATTTCAATGTCTCAATCGATACCTTTACATTTACAAAAGACTTGGACCCTGCATAGGCAATGAGGGAAGGTGCGTTTATCATGAAAAACGAAGCAGCACGAAGGGAAATACATCACGTGAAAAACAACCGTCCAATTTGTGGGCTCCGCATGTGGATCCTGCAATCTAACAGGCTGAAGTTTTGCATCTGATACGAACTGGGTACTCTGTGTTGCGTAGCATTATTCAAGCAAGACTTGATTGCGTTGAACGCTTTGCAAATATTAACCTCAATACTTCCACCAAAGTTTAAGCACTGGCACCTTGCACCTCTAGGCTACTTCAGTGTTCAAGATTGGCAGCAGGTCCTGGCTGCTGGCATGCAAAATTCTGAATCTCCTAGCAAGAAACAGCTCCACCAATAATAAGAAAGAATACATTTGAATGATCTAATGATAATTTAACTGAAAAATGGAAATGCATGCCATTCGTGTTGTTCAGCATCAGCTTGCACAGGCAACAGCTTTTTGGTCAAGATTGTTGTAAAATGAACTCAATGTGGTAATAGCAAGTGCATCTCCAAAGAGTGAAGCACGTGTCGATTTCAATATAAGAACTTCCACATAATCACCAACCATGGGGTTCCGCGCCTGACTTCCATCCTCATTTCGATTTGGCAGTGGCAGATTGGTAAATAAAACTCTATGGCCCCTATCACTCTTGCCAATAAGTTCTGTGTCTGGAGCTCTCTTGTTGGGCCCTTCCACTAAAACAAGTTGGACAGATCCAATCTGGGAGTCAAAACACTGACCTGTACTCTCACGGAAAGCCTCAATGAGTTCTGCAAGCCTCCTCTGCTTGACCTCATCGGGGACATCATCAACATAGTTCCTATGGGCATGAGTTTTTTCCCTCATGCTATATGCAAACATATACGCCATATCATAACCAACAGCCTTTACAAGACTTAGTGTGTCTTGGTGTTCCTCTTCAGTTTCTCCACAGAAACCTGTAGAAATGAGGCCAGGAATTAAGAGGGCAATATCAAAACTGAGGTTTAACATCATAAAAACTAAGGCACATAGATGTTGTATATGCAAAACCAGAGGTAATTCCTATGTGGAAAATCTAAATCTAAATTAAATTGACAAATAGATACGAGCATCAACAAATATGGAGGTTGGTTTGTCAAAAGAAAAGAAATTGTCTTCTCATACAGGCCAGTTGGGGAACTTGCGAGAGAGCAGGGAGAGAATGGCAACGATACTAAAGACAAGGAAGTAAAACTGCGTGCAGTAGTCCTAAAATCAGTTAGTATAACTGCACGATTGAGAAAATGGTAAAACCTATGAAATTCCAACAGGATAAAGCACAAACTACATGGGACAAGAACAAAATCAGCACCAGACATTCTAAAGAGTACTAGAGCACGTATAAGCGTTCAGTTGGTCTTAGCTCTGACATGAACAGCAGGATTCAAGGTAAACAGGCCCAAAAATAAAGCTGCTTATATTATTTTACCCAATATTAACTCCTATGATGTAAGAGAACTAGGAAATCACACCAAGGAGGTTTGTCTCAGTGACAACCTCATATATTAGGCCCTGAAAAATTACAGGTAGTAATCAGAAAATATTTTTCCTAAGCCCTTTCAACTTAATGATTTGGTTACATGGGTGAAAAAGCAAAAAGACTAACCAGGACACAAGCATGGGAATCGAACCCCACATATCTCACTCCACAGTAAACTAAGACAACCTATAGGTGAAGCAGAATTTTGATATATCATCTAAGCATTAAAAGTTGTGAGAAGTGCAAGTTCCAATTTTATAGAAAATGAAGCCATTTTGATGGGATCTCTTACCACTTATGAAGTCGCTGGTTATCCCTACATCTGGAATAATTCTCCTGATTTTCTGCACAAGATCTAAGTATGCCTCTCTAGTATATCCCCTACGCATTCTTTCGAGAACTGTGCTACTCCCAGTTTGAGCAGGTAAATGGATAGATTTGCAGATATTATGTCTGTTCCGCATTACATACAATAAGTCATCTGGGAAATCTTTAGGGTGTGGTGATGTGTATCTGAACCGCATTTCAGGAAATTCAGTGGAAAGCCTATCCAAGAGATCTGAAAAACGTAAACCTACCCCTTTCACCTTGCACATACTGGAGAAACCATCACTATACTTCCAATTTGTTCCAGGTTCAACTTCCTTTTCAACCTCAGATGCATCATTATAGCTATTTACATTCTGGCCAAGAAGAGTTACCTCTTTCACACCTTCTTTCCAGAGTTCTGCCACCTCCTTCACTATTGAATCAACAGGACGTGATCGCTCTCTCCCTCTAGTAAAAGGAACAATGCAAAACGAGCACATATTATTGCAACCCCTCATCACTGACACAAAAGCATTAATAGAATTTTTAGAGATCCTCACAGGACTAATATCTGCATAAGTCTCTTCAAGTGAGAGAAGGGTATTGATCCCTTTCTGACCATAATCGACCTCTTCCAGTAATCGTGGCAAATCCCTATAAGCATCAGGTCCACAAACCACATCAACCATCTTATCTGCATCTAATATCTTATCCTTTAACCTCTCAGCCATACAACCCAACACAACAACCTTTGGTGGATGAAGCGACTGTGACCTTCCAATGGCAACATTGCTCTTCCAGCGTCTCTTTAGAAACCAAAAGTAATTAAGTCTCTGCCAGACCCTTTGCTCTGCATTGTCCCTTATAGCACATGTATTAATAAATATGATCTCTGCACTTTCAGGAACATCCACAACTTCACTATATCCAGCATTCTTCATGATAGATAGAACAATCTCCATGTCATTTACATTCATTTGACACCCATAAGTCTCATGATAAATACGGCCTCTTGGCAGAATTTCAATATCTGGTGGGACTTCTATAGCTGGCACAAATCTTGACAGAAATTAAAAAAGAAAGAACAAATTCAATACAAATTCTGTTAAATACAATGCCCGACGTTCATAACTGAATGGCATTTCAAGCATTTATTTCATTTTTAACCCTACATTTTCAATCTTTACAGCAACCTTCACCAAAGAAACATGTTTTAAGGATCATAAAATTGGATAGCAATCTTCTAGCATGAACTTGCTTACCAAGCACTAAAGTTTCAATCTTTAAAGCAACTTTTGCTAAAGCGCTTGTTTCAAAGAGAATTCAATCAAAACCAATGATAAATGAATTGCCTTTCAAGCATAAAATCAGCTATTAAGCCTTGAAGTTTTGATGTTAATGGCGAGTTCACAGAACAAACCAGTTTCAAAGAAAATACGACGGGAAGCAGGCATAGATGTGACTTGCAGTTCAGTCCTTAACTTGTTTATTAAATATTAAGCTCTAAAGCTTCAATCTTTATAGCTCCCTTCAGTAAAGGAACCTGTTTCACGTAGAATCCAATTGAAAGCAGCTGAAATTGAATTATATTGCAAGTATTAACTTCGTATTAAGCTCTAAAGTCCTAGTCTTTACAGTTACTTTCACTTGAGAATTCAATAGAAAGAAATCATGATTTGGTTCCCTTTCAGACATTAACGTGTCATTGAGAAGCTAAGTTTAAATCTTCACAGAGCCCTTCACTTCAAAAAACTTGCTTCAAAGAGAATTCAATGGAAACCAGAGGTAATTGAATTACATTTCCAGCATAAGCTTGGTTATTTGAGCCATAAATATTTAGTATTTCCATCACCCTTCACGCAAAAAAACCCATTTCTAATGGAAACCCTTCTGTTCTAAACTCCCAAAAGCAGCATTTCCACAATAAAAAAGGATAACAGTATCAACTAAATCATTTTAAAACAGGAGTCATTAAAAATACACATCCAAATTCAATTTTGTCCAGAACCCTTTAAGAAAATAAATAAGAACTCACTGGGGCTGTGTTTGAGAGGCAGAAGCGGAGACGGGGGCGGAAGCTGAGGAAGCAGCTTGAGCAACAAAGTGGTGAAGGCCAGGACCTTGAGTGTTCTTAGAAAGGTGAGACTGAGAGAAGTTTCTTGATAGAGTGAGAGAGAAGTTCCTCTTTTTGAGTGGTCCTTTATTGAAATGTCGATAGCAATGATAATAAGAAGGGCGTGGTTTCTTTGAAGAGGGAGACCTGAGAGTTAAACAGCAGCATCGCCTTTGGATCGTTGAAAGAGATGATGCGAGAGAAGACGCCATGAGAGAAACAGAGCCAAGAAGAGAGGAGTCTGTAGCAGCAGCGCTGAACAGGAGCTGGATAGGGATTACTGTCGTCTTGTCTCTCTGTATTTCCCAAAAAAAACGGTGCAGTTTTTGAGTATTTGCTTCCCATTTTAAAATGGGCCCGTACCGGCCCAATTATATTTCCATATTTGAGAGATCGTCTCTCCTATGTTGCTTCCAATTCATACCAAGCCCCACGGCGGGCCAGGCCTGTACTGGCCCAATACAAGTTGCTATAGCTAAGAGGAACGAAAAGTTTTTAGTTTGGTGATTATTTTTTTTATTTTAATTTTTTTTCTTAACTTATTTATAAAAATTCTATTTATTTTTAATTTTATAATTTAATTAAAAATATATTTTTTAATTTAGTCCATTTTATTTTAATTTATATTTTTTCTTAGTTCTTTTGTAAAAGTTATCATTTTTTTAAATTCCACCCTTAAATAAAAAAATATATATAACAATTTTAATTTTTATTCTTTTGATTTTTTTGTTCTCAATGGAATATAAAAAATTATTTTATATTTTAATTTTGATCATTTTTCTTTTAATTTTTATTTTTTAAAATTTTTTTGTACAATTGAATTTTTTACTTTAGCTTCATTGTTTAGTACTTGATTGATTCGGAGCTGTACTTCAAAGTTTTTTCAAATATGATGCTTTTATATTTAATAACTTAGATTATGAGTCATAATTTGGCGGGATATAGAAGGTTGACTCAACCTTGATTATTAGTATTACAGATTTGTTGTGCCAGCTTGAGTTGATCCTGATTCATGACCTTTTTCACGTATTTTTTTATTTGTATTGCGCTCTTGCATGTTTATAAATTGAAATACATCTTTTGTTCTCTTTTGAAATTTTTTTTCCAAGGCTATCCCAAACATTTTTGTTTTTAAATTGGATGAATCTATTGATGTTTTTATTTTCTTATCTAATTAAAATAAAGCCATAATATTTGATCCAATCAAGTTTATAATCAAAGTTATACATTTATTTTTGTTTTATTTTTTTTAAATGTTTGTAGCATCTAAATATTATTTTTGCATCAAAAATAGTTTCTTGAAAAGAAAGCATACCAAGGCTAGTAAATTACCTAAACAAACTTAGAGAACCAAATAATATGATGGAGCTTAATTATTTTATTTTTTAATTTAGTTTTTTTTCCTTCAATTTTGTTTTTTCAATTTTATTTAATAATTATTTGGGTTATTTTTTGACCGACCAAGTTGACTAGATCACGTCGAAACTATTTTAACACAGTTTAATTTTAAAATTAGATTAGACAAGAAGTCGAGTTGAGATATTTTTTCCGTCAATTTCATCCTTAAACTTATATTATTTGTCAAGTGAGTTGTATTTAGATTGACAAATATTTTTTCCGTCAATTTCATCCTTAAACTTATATTATTTGTCAAGGGAGTTGTATTTAGATTGACAAAGTTCATTGAATTACTTCAATATAACTTTAATATAGTTTAATTTTAATCAAAGAAGTTATGTTAAAAAAGTTTTTTCCTTTTTTATTTTATTTTATCCTAACGTCAATTAGATTATCTCTGGATAGGCAAACTTGATTAGGCCATGATAGGTGAACTTCTACCTAGTTTTATTTTAAATTCGTGCAGGTAAATTGTTAAGTTTCAAGATTGATCAGAATTGAATTTAATAACATGGTCATGTAAACCAGGGAAAATTTTATATTAAATATTCTATCAGTCCACGTTAAAATACATTTAAAAAAAAGATAATCATAAAAAAAAAGAGAGAATATAAAAGTATCTCAGGATATTATTGCTTATTCCTGATAAACCAGTACACTCGTAGATAACGGTAAAGAAAGCAAGCAAGCAAGCAAAGTTAATCACGCCATCAGAAAAAAAGAGATAGCAACAAAGAGGAGATCATGGATAAGTACAAAGTGACTCATCGCCTCCTGAAACAATCGATAAAATCACTTGTTAATCGTCAATTAACCTCCAATAATCCAATCTATCGCTCCATTTCAGGTACAATCACTCTCTAATCCTAGTAATAATCATGCAATTTGTAACGAAACTTTGAAATTTCTTGTTTCAAACAGCTTTGACGCTCGGAAATGGAGGTCGGAATCCACAACTGTACAGAAGTTTCGGTTCTTTAGCGACGAAAGTTGAGAGGAATCCGTCGTTCTCGAGTCTGAATTCCGATGACGTGAGTTATTTCAAGGGAGTGTTAGGGGAGAGCAACGTGGTTCAAGATGAAGATAGATTGGAGACAGCAAATATTGATTGGATGCATAAATACAAAGGATCCAGTAAACTATTACTCTTGCCTAGAAACACCGAGGAGGTTCCTTTTTTATTTATTTATTAAATTCTCTATTATATAATGAATTAATGCAGTTTTATTATTATTTATTTGGTTTTGTGTGTGTGCCAGGTTTCTAAGATTTTGAAATATTGTAATTCGAGGCGGTTGGCAGTTGTTCCACAAGGTGGAAATACTGGACTTGTTGGTGGAAGTGTGCCGGTTTTCGATGAGGTAATGTAATCTTCTTTTTGTGTGTGTGTGTGTAGGAGTGTGCGCGTGCCTGTTTGTTTGGAAATTATCTCATGTTCAAGTGCTTCTTGATTATATTTTGTGCAGGTGATTATCAATGCGGGTTCAATGAATAAGATTATAGCTTTTGACAAGGTAGACAGTCTTGTGGCATTTATGGTTTTCTTGTTTTTCTCCGTGGTTCCTGCAATTGCAACTTTTGAATTTATTCACTAGCTATACTTTGTAGCAATGGGTTCCAGATCTTTTTGCATCATTTCAAGGTTCCTAGAGTCATTATTATTTTGTTTTTATTTTTATTTTTCGGTAGCAATGGCTGGCTTTATTTCAATAAGTGTCTAGAAAGTGTGAAATAAAAATGCAGTGTTCTAGTAATTGATTTGCAAATTCTAGTTTACACAAAGTTGAATAATATTTCTGAACCCAGTTAGAAAGTGATTACCTCGTGGTGCATTTCAGGTCAGTGGCATACTAGTTTGTGAAGCTGGATGCATATTGGAAAATCTTATTTCTTACCTGGATAACCAAGGGTAATTGTTCAATAAACCTTCATTTTCTTTTCTGACGGGACTTGTAGTGCATTTGAAACTATAAGGAAAAGAGATTCTATAATGTATAATAATAATAAAAAATTCAAGTTTAGTTATTGATATTTCTCCTTCTTGAATATTGTGATGGATATTACTTTGATTGTTGATAATGTTCTTGGTGAGAGTGCAGTTTAGTCATTTTTATTAATCCACCACTATGTAGCTGAATAATTTTATGAATTTCTTGAGATTTTCAGTAATTCCAGAGGACTTTGTGTTAAAATATTTGAATGAATTTTTCGTAAGAGAATTTATGAAAATCTACTTTCAGTTTGCAGAGAAAGATGATACTGATTTTTCTTTCTTTTGATCTTTATTTTCATTTTTTGTTGCATCGAATTGCTTCCTTACTTTTAAAGTACTATTGTCATTGTACTCGTTCACACATGTTTTGATCTTTGACCCATGTGATTGAAATTATAGCAAATCGAAGTTTGGCATTTTAATTCATTCTGCATTCAAGTAAATTAAACTTTCATTCAGATTTATAATGCCACTGGACTTAGGTGCAAAAGGAAGCTGCCAAATTGGTGGAAATGTTTCAACCAATGCAGGTGGTTTGCGCTTTGTCCGTTATGGCTCTCTTCATGGGAATGTACTCGGTAAGAATTGTATTCTATCAAGTCATTATTTGTTAAGAACTTGAAGACTTTTTTTTTTGACACTCCTTATTCATATGACTATGTAAAATGAGACGAATTTGATTATGTTGTTGGGTCCTGCTACATGACCATAAAACTATGCTGTAATGCTTGGATATTATAGGGATGTATTGGAGTTATAGATGTCTAATTTGTGTCAGTATCATCACACTTCTGTATATCTATAATTTTTGTGATGCCAGTTATTACAAGCATATTCTTGGCCAATCTTACAGGTCTTGAGGCTGTTCTGGCAAATGGTGATGTGCTTGACATGCTAGGGACATTACGTAAAGATAATACAGGGTATGACTTGAAGCATCTGTTTATAGGTATATGCCAGTCACTTTGCTCTGGATTATTTTTCCCTATCACCAGCCAATTTTTACCAGATGGGCCAATTCATGTATTTTTGCTATCATTGATATAGGAAGTGAAGGTTCCTTGGGAATTGTAACTAAAGTTTCAATTCTTACTCCCCCAAAGCTATCTTCAGTGAACATAGCATTCCTTGCATGTGAAGATTATCTGAGCTGCCAAGTATGTTTTCAAGTGAAAATGACTGAAGCTTCGTCATCTGAAAATATGTTCTTTTTCCATATGTTATTGCTACAGAATATACAAATAATTAAATATGTGCATGCATACATATTTCTAGTGGATGTAGTTCTTGCCCTGCTTTATCAGCATGTGTTCCACCCACTTGTTGAATTCTTGAGAATTGTTCTATACATCTTACATTGTTTGGTTTGATAGGAACTGAATCTTTGTTTCTAGTCATCCTTAGTTCATATCAAAACATCTCATTATTGCTTAGGACCTTAATAACCCAAACAACTAAACCTAGGAACATTTTTCCATTGGCTACACCCTGCTACAGTACCATACAAACCATCGACTGCAGAGTAAGCTAGAACATATGGAACAAGAAACTTCATGCTAAATTAGAATACTGGAGCTTTATCACTTCCATCTGACATTTGAATCAGATTTTTCTTCTTCCAAAGTTTTATTTGCAGTCATGTTACTTGGCTAATTATAATGATTAGGATTAGGAGAGTATTAAAGGGCTTGGAAGAATGAGACTTTTTTTCCCGTTTTACAATTTGCTAAAGCTGATAGCTTTTTGGGTGGGGGATTCAAACAGGGACATGAATGTAAGGATTCATAATTTGAAATGATGTGCAAATGGCTAAAAGTAAATGCCTTTTGTTTTCTGGAAAGACCAAGGTTTAAACCCATAGTATGTTTATAAACTTGCTTTTGCAATATCTCTCCATTCTTTTAAATTTGAGTTTAAGAAGTGTTCTTGCCTCACATTATTTTTGTCCTATCAGAAACTTCTATCAGAAGCAAAGAGGAAACTTGGAGAGATTCTGTCTGCATTTGAATTTTTGGATAGCCATGCAATGGATTTGGTATAGTTGCTCTAAATCTAATGAGTGTCTCTTTTTCTACTTATCTCACATCAAGCAAGAAATTACAATCTGATTAAAAACACTTTAAGAAAATAAAGTTACATCTTAGACCTTTTTTCTTACCACCATTCAAATTCAGATCAACAATTTAATGAATGTTTCTGTAATCACTGGTGAAGGTATATATGAGCATAATTTGAGTTATTTGCTATGATAGTTCTTATCCTTCTGGAAGAACATAGAAGAAGTCCCATATTTAACATGATTTCATGGTTTAAATGAAGGGTAGTTATTCTTTAAAATTTTCCTTACCCTACTGGAATTGTTGATATTTGAGAACCAACCTTGAGTTTCTGCTATCATATTTCGTATTCAAGTTTTGTTTTCTTGGTCAAGTATTTGGAATAACTATTTTAATATTCGTGCAAGAAAATTTGAATATCATGAGTTTTATATTCTGGTGACAAAAGCAATTTATAGTATTACATGTTTTGGACTACATAGTAGTGTGATCTAACATAATCTACAAATTCATTCTTTGTCATGGTTTGTAAGAAATTTCTTCTGTAGATTATCTTGCACTTCATGTTTATTTTATTGAAGAAATCCAGATTTTGTAGCTGCCTTAACTTCGATTTTATTTTGTGTTCGCTTATTGTGTTTTATGTTGCAGGTTCTAAACCATTTAGAAGGTGTTCGGAATCCATTGCCTTCTGCAGTACACAACTTTTATGTGCTGATCGAGACAACAGGCAGTGATGAATCTTATGACAAGTAACCTTCTCACCAGTTTTCCTCTTCCTTTCAAAAATTGAATTAGCATTTGCTAAGGCTGCTATAACACCTCATTCTTCTATTTAAATTCTGGTAGTTGCAAATACTTTAGGTCATTTTTCTCAGAATAGTTAGAGATTTTTAATTCTGAGTGCATTGCTGAATAGAAAGCAAGATATAGCTTTTTATTTTTATTTGTCATCCTGAAATGCCTCACCTTACCATGCAAAACACTGGAATAAGCTCCAACCTCAAGTGCTGTCTTATGCCCCTTAATGAATGGACAATAGAATATAGCTGTCTCATGACCCGTTGAATGACCAATAGATTACGTAACTAATGTATTCCCCTGAGAGTGACAAGATAATACAAGAGAAATTCTGAAATGTTTTCTGTATCTTTCACTAAGAGAGTTACAATATATATATACATCAAGAAGGATCAAATCCCTTAATTCTAGGATCTAATAAATATAATCAGATCCCTTAATCTTAGGCCTAGACAATAATAAAAATCTTAAAGATATAATCAAGGGATATACAGCTATGAAAGAAACTAAATAAGGAAAGAAGAATATAATATACAGCTATGAAAGAAACTATATAATGAAAGAAGAAAATATATAAGGAAAGAAGAATATATTGACATCCCCCCTCAAATTGATGCGGGTAGGTCTAAGAGCATCAATTTGCTACTGAGAAATTTATGTCGTTGGCGTGTCAAAGCTTTTGTAAAGGCATCAGCTATTTGAAGATCAGTATTAACATGAGGAAGAGTGATAACACCTCGAGTAAAGGTCTCCCTAATGTAATGACAGTCCACCTCTATGTGCTTTGTGCGTTCATGATATACCGGATTCGCAGCTATTTGAATAGCACTAGTATTATCACCATGAAGTGGAGTAGGATCAGTAGGAGGGAACCCAAGTTCAAAAATAAGACCACGTAACCACACAATTTCAGAACAAGCTGCAGAGATGGCTCTATACTCAGCCTCTGTAGAAGATTTAGAGACACAGTCCTGTTTCTTACACTTCCACGAAATCAAGGCATCTCCAAGAAAAATGCACCAGCCTGTGATAGACTTCCTAGTATCCGGGCAGCCAGCCCAATCGGCATCACTATATGAAGTCAAATTAAGAGTAGATTGTGTAGGAAAAAACAACCCACGAGTAGGTGACCCAATTAAGTATCTAATAATACGACGAACTGCAACAAGATGAACATGTCGAGGTGCCTGCATAAATTTGCTAACTATATGGACAACATAGGAGATATCAGGCCTTGTAATTGTTAGGTAGATAAGACTACCAACAAGTTGCCTATTTAAAAAAGGATCAGGCAAAGGCTCGCCTTCATCTTTTCGGTATTTCACATTCACCTCCATTGGCGTATCAACAGCAGTAGCATCCTTTAAACCAGCTAGCTCAATGAGATCCTGGATATATTTATGTTGATTTAAGAACAAACCATGATCTCTAGAGTGAACTTCCAACCCTAAAAAATATGTGAGATGTCCAAGATCTTTCATTTGAAATGTACTATGCAACATATGTTGAAGCTTTGTGATCAGCCCTATGTCATTACCAGTGATGATAATATCATCAACATAGACTAAGAGAAATACCATACCAGTGGTGGTCTTGTAAAAGAAGAGTGATGAATCATATTGACTTTGTGTGAAGGAGAAGGTGAGAAGAGTGTTGCGAAACTTCTTAAACCAGGCTCTAGGTGCTTGTTTCAACCCATACAAGAGCGTCTTAGCTTGCAAACTTCATCAGAAGCCGTTGTTGACATACCGGGTGGAAGTTTCATGTAAATCTCTTCCTTAAGATCCCCATGCAAGAAGGCATTTTTTACATCCATCTGATGTAAAGACCAAGCTTTAGAGGCTGCAATAGCAAGAATTGTTCTCACTGTGGTCATCTTAGCAACTGGTGCGAATGTTTCTTCATAGTCGAAGCCATATTCTTGTTTATTGCCAAGAGCAACCAATCGAGCTTTGTATCTATCTAAAGAGCCATCAAACTTGAGTTTCACAGTATAGACCCACTTACTACCAATGGGCTTAACATGTGGAGGACAAGAAATAATGTCCCAAGTATGATTTGCCTCAAGTGCTTGAAGTTCTGCCTTCATTGCTTGTTGCCAGCACTCATGTTCTCTAGCCTGTTTATAACAAGTGGGAATGGAAATAGAAGACAGGGTAGTAGACATAGCCACCGGAGTTGAAAAACCATACCTTTCAGGAGGTTTGTGAGGTCTAGAGCTTTTACGAAGAGGTGGTGGATCATAGGAAGTGGGTAGAACAGGATCAGATGCCGCAGGAAGATGTGAAGGAACCTCAGTGAGACCTGTAGAAGGATCAGAAGCAGGAGTGCGTCTATGATAAACATAACCAGGTTTAAACCTTTGTACTGGTGTTGGTGACTCAGGAAAATGTGGTAAAACAGATAGAGAAGGAAGTGCTGAAGTCTGTTGTGTGCGAAAGAAGGGCATATTTTCAAAAAAAATGACATTCCTAGAGACACGAGTTCGACGTGCATGTGGATCATAACAAAGAAATCCTTTTTGGGTTCCAGCATATCCTAAGAAGGCACACTTGACAGATTGGGCAGTAAGTTTATTTCTCTCATATGCAGGAAGGTGAACAAAACAAATACATCCAAAAATATGAAGATTGGAATAATTTGGTGCATGTCCAAACAAACAAAAGTAAGGAGAATCATTGTTCAAGGTGGGAGATGGTAATCGATTAATCAAATAAACAGCAGTACACAAAGCTTCACACCAAAAATGAGAAGGAACACATGACTCAATTAGAAGAGTTCGAACAACATCAAGAAGATGACGATTCTTTCTTTCAGCCACACCGTTTTGTTGTGGGGTGAAAGGACAAGAACGTTGTGATATGATCCCATGACTTTGAAGAAAAAATTGAAATTCATTTGACATATATTCACCACCTGAATCAGATTGCAGAATTTTGATTTTGGCAGAAATTGTGTTTCAACTAAGGCAAGAAATGCTTTAAACACAGAGAAGACCTCACTTTTAGATCGAAGAAAATATACCCAAGTAAAGCGAGTGAAATCATCTATAAATGTAACAAAGTATTTGTAATGTTCATGAGAAATTACAGGTGCAATACCCCATACATCAGTATGCACGATTTTAAAAGGTTTAGTGGTGCGGGTTTTATGCAATGGAAAAGGAAGTGTTTTGCTCTTACCAAGTTTGCAAGATGCACAATCAACAATATCATTATTAGAAGAAGTCGAATTTTTATTTCCAAGTAAACCATATTTAAACAAGACTCGAAGTACATGAGAATTAGGGTGTCCTAAACGTCTATGCCACACCTGATTATCACATTGAACAACATTACAAGCAACATAATTTGACACAGGATAGGGAGATAGAAGTAAGGGAAATAGGCGTCCCACTTTAGGTCCCTTCGCAATCATCTTCCCGGACACTTGATCCTGCACAAAACAACCAGATTTTGAAAAATGAACATCACAATTGTTGTCAACTAATTGGCCAACAGATATAAGATTAGTGGACAACTTAGGAGACACAAACACAGTATTCAAAAGGGCTGAAATATCACCAACAGCCTTGATAGACAAGGGATTATCATCGGCAGTACGAATATGAAGATTTCCTTTATATTTTTGAACATTATTTAAAGGTAAGGCAATGTTGGTCATGTGATTGGAAGCAGCAGAATCAAAATACCAAGGCTTGGGAATAGAATTTCGGTTACCTGAAAGGCCTAAAGCAGAAAGGGCAGAAACTATCATTTGTTGGATCATTTCAGGAGTAATAGAAGACTGGCCAGGACTAGGAGCATTTGAGAAACCAACCGAGACATTATAAGCAGTTTCAGATTCTTTGGAGGCCGGATGGAGCAATCTTTGATGATATGCCCTGTTTTCTTACAATAGTTGCAGAATTTTTTAGTGCAAGTAGTGGCAATATGCCCAAATCCTTTGCAACTATAGCACTGAACATTAGACATATCTCTTCCTCCTTTAGATCTCCCTTGAGCAGCTTAGGCAACAGGAATTGGAGCAGAATTTTGAGCTTTCTGCTCCAAGACAGCCTGTGTAATGATCCATTGTTCTTCCCTGAGAAGCTCTCCTACATAAATATCCAAGAAAGGAACTGGTTCTCTATTCATCAGGTTGGACCTGATTGCTTCAAATTCCCCCCTTAACTTCATTAAAAACTGATCACGCTTGCTGGTTTCATGCACACTTTGGATAGCAATAAGTCCTTCAGGAGGTACACTTGCATACACAATATCTGTGTACTCAGCTCACAGATTTACAAAGGAAGAATAAAACTCTTGGATTGACATACTGCCTCGACTGAGTTGACCCAACTCAAGTTCCAATTGGAACCTTCGTGTTGTATTGCTTTGGTTGTAAACTTTCTTCAGGTAATCCCACATTTCTCTAGAGGATTTGTAAGGCTTGAGATTGAGAAGCATGGAGTGTTCCATACTTCTAAGGATCTAAGACATAATCTGAGCATCCTTCACCTCCCATTTCACATATTTCTCCTTCTCCTTCTCACTGTCAGGTGCAGGATTTGTCCCAGCAATATGACCCCATAATTCCTTTCCCTTGACAAAAATTTGAAATTGGAAAGCCCAGGCAGAATAGTTCTTTCTAGTAAATCGAACAAGAAAATGTTTAGATCGTTCAAGAGACATGATTTAATTAGAAACAAGAACCAAGAGATCAAGTCCAAGAAAAAAAAATAGAAGAACCAGACAAGGAACCGGACACAAGATGATGATTTAACTATAAACAAGAACCAAGAGATCAAGTCCAAGAAAAACAGAATAGAAGAACTAGACAAGGAACCAGACACAAGATGAATAGATTTCAGAGTTTTGGCTCTGATACCATGACAAGATAATACAAGAGAAATTCTGAAATGTTTTCTGTATCTTTCACTAAGAGAGTTACAATATATATATACATCAAGAAGGATCAAATCCCTTAATTCTAGGATCTAATAAATATAATCAGATCCCTTAATCTTAGGCCTAGACAATAATGAAAATCTTAAAGATATAATCAAGGGATATACAACTATGAAAGAAACTAAATAAGGAAAGAAGAATATAATATACAGCTATGAAAGAAACTATATAATGAAAGAAGAAAATATATAAGGAAAGAAGAATATATTGACAGAGAGGAAGTTCTGTATAAGTTAACACCTTTCATTTGCTAACATTGTTTGCCCCTTTATCTTTTCATTAATCATTATAGCATGCTTGGGTTATCATCCTTTCTTGTATTCTTCCTTGTAGAGATTGATTACATGATGCCCAGTATGCTAAAACTGAAAATTTTATACAATTGCTTACAGAGAGAAGCTTGAGGCCTTCCTGCTTCACTCAATGGAATCTGGTTTAATTTCTGACGGGGCTCTTGCTCAAGACATAAATCAGGCATCCTCATTTTGGCGTATACGCGAGGTTCCCATTAAACTCAGTCAAATTTTCTCATGTCTACCTGACACCTTTCTGACTATTTTGCGTCCTGTCCTGTTTAGTTTCTTGACAGTTGAGACATGATTATCTACCTATGCTACAAACCTTAACCTGATGTTCTCCATGTACACACTGTGCCCTCTAATCATTAGTTTACTTTTGGAATTAATTATATGGTTGTGTGGGTGTTGGAAAAATCAAACATGGAGAAAGAAAACCGCTTTGGTGTGATGATAATAACAAAGATCCATACTGTAAAAATTTCTCTATGGGTTATATATCATGAATTCATATTCTTGTGCTTCTGCTCTTCATCAACAATAGTAGTTTGGGAATGAACGCATGGTATAGATATTAATATTCTGTTTGTTGGATCATTTTGTATGGCTGCAGGGTGTACCAGAAGCGTTGATGAGAGCAGGGCCCGTATACAAATATGATCTATCAATACCGGTCGAAAAAATGTACAGTCTTGTTGAGGAAATGCGATTAAGACTCGGTGAGAAAAGGCAGCATTACCTCTTAAATTTTGAATTGTTGGACATTCATTTTGTACGCTAGTGTAAGGTTGCATTGGTAGCTTGCAGGGGTGAACTTGCAGCATGTTCATTAATAGATTTGGCAGAATAACTAAAATTAACAATAGATTTGAACATTGCCACCCCTCAAGAGAAAAGGAAGAGAATTGAATAAAGAAATATTGTGCCATGCATGTGCTGGAGGCTGAACAAGAATTTCTCACTAAATTTCTCTTCTTTGGGTTGTATTATTTATATAGGCTACTTTATTCTTTATATAGAGTGTGATTGGATACTCTGCGGTATGTCCAGTACAAACTCATCAGCTGACCCCATTTTTCGTTCTCCCTGTCTATTTTTTAGGTCAATCAGCCAATGTAGTGGGATATGGTCATCTTGGAGATGGCAATTTGCATTTAAATGTTTCAGCACCGCGATATGATGATACGGTAGTTTAGTTTTCTTCTTCAGTGATGTCTTTGAGTTATTGTTGTTCTGGCTATTATTTGACTCTTAATTAATTTATCAATGGCGTTAGCAGATTTTAGCACAAATTGAACCTTACGTGTATGAGTGGACATCTAAGCACCGGGGGAGTATAAGTGCAGAGCATGGCCTGGGACTGATGAAAGCCAATGAGATATTCTATAGCAAGTCACATGAAACTGTGAGCATTTTTTCTTTTTCACATTTGAAGATATTAGAAATGCATATTTCCTGGCATGTATTTGGATAATGTGGGGTTTCTTTACGTGATAATGTCTGAATTGCGTGGAATTCATTTGGATAGGTGCAACTGATGGCTTCTATCAAGAAATTGCTGGACCCCAATGGAATCCTTAACCCATATAAAGTTCTTCCTCACTCCCTCTGCTCTTACAGCTAAGTTCCCGGGACCCTTTTCCTCACTGTGGACATTCTTATCATTGCCTGTGGATAATATCTGACTAGGCCTTGTGGGGGTAATTGAAGAAAGAACACTGTTGCTCGTATTTTATGGGATAACTATGTGCCCTGTGACGCTCAGGATGCATATGTATCATGTTGAATACTTAAATCCCATTTGACACTGCTATAAATAAACAATATTTCCTCTAGGCCTATGCTGTTTTAACCCGTGCTGTAAGTGTGATTTTTCCTGAGATTAGTCTCTTTCTTTGTTTTCAAGTAAATGCATTTCTAAATGCAGTTAAAACTCTTGCATTAGATCCAGGCAGAATCCCCTAGACTGGATATACCTCATTTTTTTGTCACTCTCTTCTCCTTTTCACCTGCCTATGTCTTATAATTGTATTTGTTCGAGCCATAAAAACCTGGTACCTGTTCCTGGCATCACCTCTAAAGACTAAATGTTTGGAATTCCGAGGGGAAATGCATCATCATAGGGGAAAGTATTACACACCAATTTCTGTTTTTTCCGCTTCCCCTCTTGTTACTTCTGATTCTCAGGAACCTGGACATTAATTTCTTCAATACAGTTCTTTCTAACATTTCTGTATTGCTTCTTCTCAACATGCTTTAGACTCCTGGTCCCATTTTTTTCCCGGACGAATATATGTTTCCCAATTTAGGAAAAAGCACCTTTTTTTTTGAGAGAGAGAAGGAATCGAAGCTTCAACCTCTTCTTTTAGCTTGCAGACGCATGTGACCAGTGGCCACCAGTTCAGAATATGCACATTATTGTCAGCAATTTACCTTTTGATCATTCATTATTCCATGTGTGATGTTACAAAAGCACTTTATGCTTCTACGGTTTGGTCATTCCACGCAACCAAGTAAAGAAACATTAGACAAAAGCAGTAGGATTAAAGCAAAATCCAATTCCATCCCACTGGGACCGAGTCCTGTTAGCTTATTTTGTCAGCCGAATACATTTGGATTGAAGTCATCGATCCCCCCCCCCC
>Ga0325402_1000346_pt1 | contig 30613 bp, 17 predicted proteins | sample PopdelMetagenome_22_FD_207212 | JGI IMG/M metagenome (GOLD analysis project Ga0325402, IMG submission 207212) | Populus deltoides microbial communities from Bellville, Georgia, United States - Xylem-PdKOR-R3 | ecosystem: Host-associated > Plants > Phyllosphere > Stem > Wood/Secondary xylem... | reverse complement strand
ATTTTTATTTTTATCAAATATTCTCTGCTGCCCGGGTCTATTTATATGGTACATTTCCCGATTCTATATAAAAAAAGGTTTTTTTTACCATATAAAAGAGAATATTGGTACGATTACCAGTTTGTCACATATTTGTTAAACGCAAATAAGCAATGTATTCCTGTAGATTTTTTTTTTTTTTTTTTACGTTAAAACTAAATTCAGTCAAAAGCGCATTACCTGCATTAAGAGTAAAGAGTTCATGAAAATTTTATTTTCACCATATGATTAAAGATCAGGACTTCAAACTATCTTGCATGATGAGAAGGATATTGCCAATTGGCAACAAGATTCCACAACAATGGTGAAACAAAGCCTTTTTTACTTCGTTTCGCTTATTGTCTTTTGTCTCTTTCCCCCCCTTCTAAATACCGTGCGGAATATAAACGCTCGGGACATGTATTTTAAAATTATAATACTATGCTTAATTTAAGATTATAATCACCCTTATATATAACTTTTTTCTTTTTCAAAGGTTCAATAATCTCGAGTTAAACAATAAAAAATAACTTTCTCCCAATCTAAATTCTATCTTATCCCATCTTACCTACTATTAATTAAAATTTAGATTTACTGGTAACAACTTCAAATCTTTATTATTGAGGGGTCCTAAAAACTATCGCTTATGTTTTTTCGGACCGGGATCATTGAGATGTAGATGGAAAGAATAAGAAATTCTTGTTCTTTATCAATTAAAAAAGTTTGAAATCGTCACCAAATATTTTAGTAATTAGAAACTCTAACTAGTCTCATAGTTTGAATAAGATGATTGATTATATATAGAGACGATGAATCACCCCTCATATACCTTACATAAGGTAAACTGTATTGTTTGTTTTGTCTGATTTTTGCTAAGTTAGGCTTTTCTATCTATTGGTTTGTCTATGAGTTAAAAATCGGTCCACAACAGTAAAATGGATCATAGCTTTATGGGTTAAACCTAATCATTCTAACACTAAAAAAATATAAAAATAAAAAAACTACCCTTTTAATATCGAGAATATGCCATACATATAAGTTCATAATATCAGATATTAAAAGAAACAAAATAATTTTTTGATGTTTTTGAAATGTAGGTTAAGTTCTCGTTGCTTTAATAAATTTGTTATTAAATCCATACGACATGCAAAAATATAAAAAGCTATTTTTCTTAAATCTTTGATATTTTTAAAACATGTTATATCATGCAAAATAATTTTTTAGTCATTTTCTTTTCTTTTATATCCTTTTTTGTATTAAAATACAAATATGATTTTTTGATGGATTAAAATAGTTTCTGGATTGGATTTCTAATGGTTTACATTTGCTGAACCTTTTTGACTGCTTTCGAGAAGAATCCTTGAAAAATTCATGAAATATTTTTTTTTAATGATGTTTATGCATGTATTTTACCTATTTTGAAATATAGCCTCCCTTTCTTGCCATTTCTCTATTACTTGATGGATGAGGTTTGTAATTTTTAAGATTTGATCTTTTGACTCTTCAACCCACATGGGTTTTACTCATGTAATAAATGAAACTCTGCTCAATTAACTATTTTTTGAGAAGTGACAAACTTCCTTAGCCATGATATTGCCCCCTTAATCAGACAATTCACCCTCATTTGTAGTATGCTTGCACCATTACCCACTTATTTTATTTTGGTAGAGAAGCGGATCTCCATTATTCTCACTTTTCTGAAAGAGTTTATCAAATCATCTATTATCAATGATTTTTGCAAATCGCTCCTAACTAATATGATAACAATTTTCATGTATCATAGCCATCCTTTAAAGGGCAAGTTGGACTTTTAACCATGAAGATGCCTCTCAAGTGTAACATTACTCACAACTGCTTCTAAAGTTCATTAAGTAATTCACTACCATAAACTATCTTTGAGCAACATTGTCCTTAGTTGATATAGATATTGTCCATTACTCCTCGTAGAGTACAAAACATTGCCTCCACCTGCTACTCAATTTTTCAAAGACGACTTATAAGAGGTGTTAACTTGAACAACATGTCCTTGCCATCTTTGAACATATTCTTTAACAGTTTCATCGGCTCTTTTCTCCATTTCTCAAAAGGATATTCGTTAGGGGCCAATTCTAGGTTTAACTCGTAGCATTTAGTAAAAGCTATGACAAGATCACTCCACCTTTTGATTTAGGTTCTACCAAGGCCCATATATTAATGAAGAGCAAGTCCACCTAACTTTCATAGAAGTAATGTATCAATAACTTTTCATCGTGTATCACCTCAACCATTTTGGTGCAATAAAATCACAGATGAATTATAGGACATTGAGATCCAGTGAACTTATCAAATCGGGGCACTTTGAAGTCCTCAGGAATGATGACATCAAGCACTAGACACATCTCAATAGCATCACGAGGACCATGCTAAACTGCCCTTTCAATGACTCCCAATCATTTTTCAATTTAACGATAGCAACTTGCACTTGTTATTTGGGTCATTTCAACCTTTAAGGAATCGATTAGACTTTGTCTAATTTGAGTTTTTTTTATGTCCCTCATTTGCTTCTTATAGATCTTGACAATGGTTGGTGTTTTAGGGGTGGACTTATATTTCTTCTACAAATGAAAGACATGCAATGTTGCAAAAACCAATAAATATGACATGCTTGTGAGAAAAGAGAGGTAAATTACATGCATGTTTGTCCTTCAAAGGGTAGCAATGGTTATCATCTGGTGTTTTATTACATTGACAAGGAAATTCATATTCATCTCAGTCATTTTGTACTAATCTAAACTCTCGTAGAATTATGTGATGATCATTTGGCACCTAAAATCCCTAGAATTTAGGATGCTACATGTCGGGTTTTCCTTGATGTAATTTATAGATGGCATATACATTTGAAGGATATGTTCTATTCATTAAGTGAACATGAGCAAGTTTCTACCTGGTCTCAAAAGGTTTCAGATCTGTCCAGTGATAGTCTTCATACAATATGAGAGCATTGCAAAGAATGGTTAAGATACATATGCTCACAATTACCAAGCAGGCACTCAAATATAAGTTAAGTGTTTCACGTATTTGAACCTTAACTTATAGTCATAGAGAAAACCAATAATCCCCCACCTAACTTAAAAGCTTGTGTGTACTCTCAAAAAAATTAAAGCAAGTGATGCATGATGCATTAATCTATATTCAAAATGCATGCACAATGTAAGATATTTAAGCGTTACAAAAAAATGCATGCTGTTTGTCACGACAAAAAAAAAAACATATTTATTTATAAGTGTTAATTTTTATTCGACATAATTTTTTTTACAAAAAATTCGGCAGAGTTTCCCCTATAACGGGACCATACCAAGTTATCAAGATCTTCATTCTTGACACAATTCATATCATAATTATGGTCCAATTATCTTGAACCTCCTTGCCAATCAATACATCACAAAAATAATAGACATGTATTGTCCGATAATAAAGATGCAATCAATAAAAAAAAAGAACATAAATAATACTAAGGTTTACATAACTTGCAAAATTAATTGATTCTAAGAAAAATAATAAAAACTTAGAATATGAATGCAACGCTCCCACTATTTTATCCGGGACAATTTCTTAATTAAATTTAAAAATTTGGGCTAAATTCTTCTTCTCTCTCTCTCTCTCTCTCTTTATTTTTTTATTTTTATTATCATTCTAACATTTCTAATCCTATGAGCAACTATGATAAAATGCAAATACTTAATACAACACAAAGATATTTTTAAGTATGACATTCACATTAATTACATATAACAATTTTGTTCTACAAATATAAAGGTTCATTCAACCTCTTTTACATCATTTATAAATCTTAAAATACATGTTGATCAATATAAATATACAAAAAGTGTCATATATTCAAGTATAATCTATTTTATTGCTACGAGGGTCTTGAAAATAAAATTAATATTTTATCAATACTATAATTATCAATAAATGCAATGTATCATTTCACTACACCCATATAGAAATATTTCTCCTATATACTTTATTATGAATCATTAATATTTTTACACCTCCAAATTCATCAAATTAATTCCAATCTTAGCCGTTTCACAGGGGTACTACTCCTTTATTAGGGACACTAATCCATTCGCTCAAATATCGGGCACTAGTTCATCCGTCCAATTACCGGCACTAATTCAGCCGCTCAATTACCGAGCATTAGTCCACCCACCCAATTACCGGACATTAGTTCATCCGCCAAAATGTGTTCACCCGCCCAATTATCGGCCATTATTTATCCGCCCAATTAGCGGACATTATTTCATCTGCCCAAATATGTTCATCCGTTAACATCAAAACACAAATTACAGAATTTCTAATTAAAATTAATACATGTTTTTCAATTAATCTTTCTACAAAAATTCAAGATGTCGGATACCTACCTACTGGTGATGCTCGACAAGTAGCTCCCTGTTGCTATTTAGAGCCTCTAACTTCTCCTGTTTTATTTAAAAGATCATATTATTTCAATACTTCATCATCCAATAAATTACTTAAAACTTTTACATATAGTAAATTTTTTGATCAATACAATTTTAATACCCGAAATTATTATTAGTATTATTATTATTATTATTTTCATGTTCTTTAATAATTCTTACAATGTTATATTCACCTAAACTTTTAATTCACCACAATTATAAGGGAATCTTATATTATTATAAAAATTATAAGAAATTTAATTCCTTTACACCTAATTCAACACATCATTTCATTATTATTATTTTTCACTATTTAAATGCAATTCATTAATTTCTTCAAGCTTGAAGTTTTATTTCTTATATTTTTCATGGTCAAATTCACCTTTTTAAAAGGAGGATAAATTTCATTCTACTCTAAATTTTAATCCATCATCCAAACTCAATTCATCCATTTAAGTCATGAAAAATCTTCAATTATATCAATTCAACCCACCCCTCAAAATTCTTTACCTTTGTCAAAAATTCAAATAAAAATGGTGACATAATAATTCTTCAACTTTTCATTTAATTAACTTCAACCCATTTATTTTTTTATTTTATTTTTTTCATTCCAACATTCAATACTCTAGCACAACTTCACAAATTACATCCACCATTTCCATTTATCTAAAAGTCCCATAATCACACATAATAATAACTAAGCATCAATGTATAAAATTTCACTAATCAACATAATAAAATCATATATACTCATAACATAATAAGAGATTAATATCAAATCCAAGGTGGAAACCACTCTTTATCCCCCTCCATCTTCTTTTCTCTTCTTTTTTTTCTTCCTTTTTTTTATTACAAATTAACCTAATTAATGACAAGCCCATACATTTATTCCCTCAATAAATATATAATCAATATAAATCTATACATTCAAACCACCATAACATCAAGAACCCACCTTCACATAATACCAATTCTATTCAATCCAAGAAGAAACATGAAAAACAACACAATGGATCATTATGGAGAGTTTTCTTACCCTTAAGAAATGAAGAGTCAAAAGCCAAAATAAGTTGAATCAAGTTCTCCTTCGCACTTCCCTCTAATCTCAATTTTTCATTCTCTAAAAGCCCACTTAAAATCTTTAATGTTTCAAACCCTCTCTTTAATTACTTAGCACTCTTTCTTACACCTTTTTTTTTAAAGCAATTTCCATGAAAAATGACAAAAGCCCTCTTTTCACATTTTCTTCTCTTGGCCGGCTGCACACTCCCTCTTTTTCCTTTTTTTTTTCATTGTTGGTTGCTTATAAAGAGGGTTTTTTGGGAAAAGTTTCAATTTGATCCCTAAACAAATTTCTTGACACGTGCTATTTGTTCTTTTATTTGAAAAAATCTTATCATACTCCAAAAATTCTGAAACTTTAACCTAAGTTAAAATAATATTTTATAAGACTCCCCACAAAATTTCAACTTAATCTGATGATCAAATTGAAAGTCACGTGCTATAACATAAAATTAGTCCCAAAACCATACACAGTTAATATTTTGTCCCAAAAAACTAACAATTTATCAAAAAATAGTTTAGGGTTAGGAACTGGCCTTCCAAGGTTGTTGTGGTTGTTTAGGGACTATTGGAACAAACTAGAGAAGTTACTAGAACTGAGGTAATCCTAGCAGTTCATGGAACCGCGCAGCATCGTCGTTGTCGGTGCGTGGAATCATGCGCTATCACCACTGGAGGAAAAGCACCTAGTGGATCTGAAACTCTTGTATCTTTTCTTTGATGCCTCACTGATAGTGTAGAAAACAAAAACTTATAGAGAGAGCTTCGCTTCATTGAAATTTCAGTCTTCTTTATGTTTTTCAGTCCATGTCTGTCTTTTCCTTCTATTAATGTGTATTGCCATGGCTGCTTCTAGGGAAAAATCTTTTCCCTCTTTGATTCCCCAATTGCAGAGAAGAAAATGGATGCTTATAGAGATAGCTCTGCTCTGTTGAAGTTTTAGTCTTCCTGTATTTCAATCTAGGTATGTCTTTTCCTTTATCTTCTATGTATTGTTGTGGATTTTTCTAGGAAAAAATCTTATCAGGTCTCAAACTAATTTGTTCCCTCTTTGATCCTCCATTTGTAGAGTAGAAAAAAGATTCTTGTAGAGGGAGCTTTGCTTCATTAAAGTTTCAGTTTTCTTTTTGTTTTTCAGTCCAGGTATGTCTTTTCCTTTTATTGTTGTGTATTGCTGCGACTACTTTTAGGGAAAAATCCTATCAAGTATGAAACTAATATGTCCCCTCTTCGATTCTCTGCTTGCAAAGCATAAAATGAATGCTTATAGAGGGAGCTCAGCTACTTTGGAGTGATAAATTAAGGGGAAGATTGTTGCAGTCGTGGCTGAAAGCATGGGGATGATTATGGTTAGATCTAGTGGGTGTTTAATGCCATAGTTTTCAGACCCGACCCAGTCCAAGGCCCGGGTCCCGGGTTTTGACCAGGTCACTGGGTCACTCGGGTCAATTTAAAAAAATAATTAAAATGACGTCGTTTTAGTAAAAAAACAAAAGTCAATGGGTTGCAACTAAGTTTTTGACCGGGTCTTATTGGGTCAACCCGCCTGGTCACTCCGGGTTTTTCCTTCAACCCGACCCAATTCCAGCCCCAGGTCGACCTGCCGAGCCGGACCGGGTTTCAAAACTATGCTTAATGCTGTTGGTGGATGATGAAATTTGGGAAGATGAGCACGTGAAGGTTATTGATGGAGGGGGAGGGTGTAGTAGTATAGAGGAGGTAAAACTTTAGGTGGTGGTGGAGATTTGTAATAGTAGGGTGATGGTAAAGGATGCGAAGGTGGATGTCGTGGCGGGGGCTGAAAATATACATCATGGAAAGTTAGGAGTCACCACCTAGTAATTAAAGGAAACCAGGGATCTTAAGAGTTAGCACTGGTTTCAGAGATTTAATGAAGGGTTAGTTATGTTTAAGAGAAGAACGATGTCACTCTTATTACATTCTTTATTACGAAATGTAACATTTACTATGTGTTTTTATCTTAAATATGTCTTTTCGATTGCCATCCTAATTATTTTTAGCATTTTTTTTTAATTTTCTAGTTATCTTGTGAAAAAATTGATGCTAATCTCTAAAAATAGGAGACTCGTCGAAGATGTTGACATTAAGTTCTAAAAATATTTCCTTCGAGATTCCTAAAAATGAGCATAATCCATATTTGATTTTAAGATCTGGACATCGATCCTTTTAAAAGAAGACATGTAATGAGGTGGTTGTAAGGATGGTAAAACAAAAAATTTTAATTGGGCTTTAGGCCCACTAGTTTTGATTAGTTTCAAAATGGACCAGAATGTCCCCATTATTATTCTATGGGCTTTAATAGGATGAGGTTGACTTGATCTAAATTATTAAATTATATACTTTAAAAATATTTACTTTTTTTATGATGATAAAAAAATACAAAAATAATGTTGTTTTTTTTTTTTTGAAGACCTGGCCGAGCAAGTTCAAAGGAAGATAATTTATTATATATATTTTATTTTATCTTATAACGGTGGAAATGAAAAGCAGTAACCACCCAAAGCTTTTTCCTCACTAGCTATTACGTTTTTCTCTTTTGCAGGTATGAGAATATTTGCAAGAAACCATAAGTCTCCGAATGAAATATTCATCTTGCATTCATGAAGTACAAAACGGTTGACCCCAACATCAATTTTTTCTTTGCTTGTTACTCCCTCTTTTGTTTCTAGGCAAAAGGAGACTACAAGACTAACAATCCTAGAGGAAAAAAATTGTCAAATCCTTGTTCCCCGCAGAACCAAAAATTGAATCTTGCTTCACAAACCCAAACTTTATTCAAGACACCCCCCAAGTTCATGAATCATAACCCCTTACAGTTCCTTATTTTCCATTACCTACATTTACCTGTTGCAAGCATCGATTTAAACACTGGACAATTGTTGTTTCCTTTTGTAGCATTCAGTATCTACAAGGGATCTGTCTTTTTTTTTTTTTTAACACGTGAGCTTACGAAAGCTAGTGGTTTTGATGTTCCTACTGTAATGAGACTTTATTTTGTACCTTTCAACATTATTCAATACCACTAGCAAACAGTAAATTCTTGAATCAACAGTGCATAACAGGAACATGAGCTAAAACAAGTAAAAAACGTCATACCTGGTATTGAAGAGCAGAAACTTGGTTTGACAATAGACCAATGCTACAAATTCTCAAAAAGATGTCACCACCTCTGCTTCCTTTTCTTTAGTCTGCCTCTGTCACTCTCCGTATCTCCCTCTCTTTTTTCCTTCTCTTCCCCCTTTTGTGTCTCACTGTCCTGTTCCCTTTTTTATTTTCCTTCATTTTCTCTACTCACCGTCTCTCTTCGTCTCACTCCCTACCTTTGTGTGTTTTCATTTCTGCCTCCTCTTTGTTTTTCCTTTTTTTTTTATAGAGCCCCCTCCCTTGTTTATTTATCAGCCAGCCAACAGCAGACCAATTTTGAATTTCCTTCCAAAATGTTGTCAATCTTGCAGAATCGACTCTTGAAGATTGGGATGAACTTAGGCTTGAAATTGGGTAAGGTGCTAGCCACTAATATCTTTTTGCTTGATTTGTGGGAGAAGATTAAGGCATGAAAAATACAATTTAACCTCCCAGGACAGCAGTACACAATCAAAACGTGGACTCTTGTTTTGCATGAGAATCAATCATGATTAGGAATTGAAGGCAAAGATTGCATGAAATCTTTCCTTTGATATGTTCTTGATTTTGCCACGTGATTCTTTCTTCAGCTAAGGAAAGTGCTTCGGCTTCCTTATGTTCTTGGTCCCATTTCCATCCTAGGCTCTGTTGGTAAATGAAAATTCCTTTGCATGAATAATTCCCCGCATTCTTCCAATGCGTAATTGCTGTCCGTATGAAATAGTCCCAGCTGTGAACATGTTTGTACAACATCCCTCATTCAATGTTCATATCACGAGAAAATGTTTGCTAACATGAACAGTTAGCAAAGAAAGGTAGTTATTGTATAATACGAGAGCACTTTCCTTAGCTAGCTTGACATATATTTTGGTAGTTGCATGTCTTGGATCAAATCAGTAGCCGTGTAATTTGTAAATGAGTAAAGAAAGAAAACATATGTATTGGAAAGAAATACTTCGTTTTTATTGTATAGTAAATTAAGCCGTGGTGAAAGGATTCTTTTAGTTGGCTTCCTAATACTATTATATAGATATTTATAATATTAAAAGATGACACTTATAACTTAATATGTCAATGAGATTAATTTATGACTGTTGAGATAAAATTGAATAGCAGCTAATTAGTTTTATTTAAAGTTTAACTTTTTTATGAACAATCATATTTTTTCATGAATAATCATAATGTTTCATGAATAATCATATAATTTTATGAAAAGTCATATTGTTCCATGAAAAGTCATATTGTTTTAAGTCTATAAAAACCTGTTACTACATAGAAAACTAAACACAATAAAAGTATATTCTTTCTTGAATCTTCTCATTCTTTTAGAGGTTTGGAGGGCTTAGTTATATCCTGGAAGTGTTGTCTCTGTGTGGGACAAATAAACACCTTAAAAACAGTGTTTTCACGCCTCTAAGTCAACTCCATATTTGTTTCCATCCTAAATATTTCTTATAATTTTAGGAGTTTAATCTGATGGAGACAAATATAAATTCCAACGTCAGGGTTGCAAAGGATTTCAAAATTCAACTAGATCGTTTTGATGGTACGAATTACACTAGGTAGATGGATAAGATGGTGTTCTTGCTTACTTCATTAAATATTTACTACATTCTTGACCCGAATCTGTCTGCACTACCTGAACCACAAGAAGATGAATCTGCTACTGTTAAGACTGAAAGATTAAAACATGAAGAAGATGAAATGCTTTATCAAGGGTATATTCTGAATACTCTTATCGCACGTGTGCAGCGTCGCGGCAAATACTTCCACCCTCAAAATGTATCTAATGTGGCAAATGTGGGGAGACAAGGAATTCTTGTCTTTTATTAGTGGAAAAATAGAATGGGAGTCACCACTTAGTATTTTGGTCACTAGGAACCCTAACTAGTCTCAAAGATCGAGGACGGGGACTGGTTGTGTAAGGGGAAGGTATTAGCACACCAAATACACCATACCTTAGGTAGACTGCATTGTTTATTGTCTAATAAAATCTAAGGTCTTGTCGTGTTTTCTAGTTGTTGGTTCGTCTAGGGTTTAAGAAAACTTTTCCTCGGTAAGGAAGTCCTTGTCTTATCAGGTAAAACCTACCTGTTCTAACATCAATAAAAGAATTTAATATCCGGAATACGTCTTATGTATAAGGTCGTAACCCCAGATATTAAAAGAAAATAAAATATATTTTTTGGAATTTTTGAAATATTGGCCAGTTCTCGTGACTTTAATAAACTGCTTATTAAAGCCAAAATTCATGCTAAAACCCTTTTTTTTTTTATGAAGATACAATATGATTTTTTTTAAACTTTTTTCTTAGAGAGACTTGGCCGTATGCATGAAAACAAAATATTTTATTTTATTTTATTTTTCATTTTTTTATTATTATTTTGTTTTCTTTTTTTGACAAAAAATAGATATTTAATACCGAATTTGTATCTTTACAGTATAAAAATATAAATCAATATTGATCAAAATGCAGTAAAATATTTGTGGAAAATCACAGATTTTTTAAAAGAATTTTTTTTATTTTCGGGCTGGGCCCAACCCGGCAGATGTGGTCAGGCTGGACCCAGCCACCTGTGCATGATCACTGGCCTAAGCCAGTGACCCAAACAAACCATGCACACGTAAAATTTTACGCGTGCATGGAACAGTGCGAAGGTAATATAATTACCTTCGCACTGTTCATGCTCGCTTTTGTAGATAGCAAAAACGAGCCCCTGTTTCAAGCGCAGAAATTAAAACAAAAGGAATAGGATTACCTGGAATGGAGGCGCTGTAGTTCACGGTGCTGGTGGATCACAGTGGCTTTGGTGTCACGGCAGCTGGCTGTGGTGGTAAACGCTGCTTCTTCTTCTTCTCTTCTTTGTTTCGGTTATGCTGTTTGCTTACTCTGTTTTTTTGTTCCCTCCTGTCAACGGTGTTCCTGCCTCTTTGCAGTGGCTTCGTGGAGGTGCTGTTGGTGCTAGCGGTGCCTCTGGTGGCGACGAAGAGGAGGACGGGCCGTGGTACACGGTGTTCCTGCCTCTTTGCAGTGGCTTCTCTTGTGCTTCGTTCACTCCCCTCCCTCTCTTTCTCTCTCAGATTTACTTTCCTTTCCCTGTTCTCCTCTTTTTTTATGTTCACGATTTTCCTTTTTTTTTTTCTTTTCTTTTTCTCTGTGTTTTCCCCCCTCTTCCCCGTTTTCTTGCTGCCCCTGCTCCCGCTCCCGCTCCCGCTCCCGCTCCTCCCTCTTTGTCTCTTCCTCCTCCCTCTAGTGCGGTTCCTCTTTTGGATTTATAGCTAGAGAATGTAGATGTTTCTTGGTAACAACAGGCGTGCATCACGGTGGCGTGAAACATTCCCCCCCAGATTGAAACGACTCCATTGATAGTGCTCATTCACTATCGAAACCGTTGCGGATGAGGAAGGTGATAAACAGTTGTCAAGGAAACGACGTTGTTTTCTAATTCAAAATGCATATTTCTGATTTAGTCCTTGGATGTTTTTGCAATTTTGTAATCAAGCCCCCAGATAAATTGTAATTGGATCCTTTGATTTTAGCGTCTTTTCTGGTTTGGTCCTTAGTTTCGGATTGTTTCAATCAAGTCCCTAATTAGCCATCAAACTTCAATAATTATGCAATTAAACCCCTGATTTGACTAAATTAAATTTGACCCTAGAATTTAAATTTCTTCCAATAAAAGCCTAAATTGACTTAAAAATTAATTTTTCTTGCAATCAAACCCTCCATAAATTCAATTAAACTTTAGATAAAATTTAATTAAGCCCATAAATATCTGATTTTGGACTTTTCTTCCTAAAATTCAATTTTCCTTGTCAACAAGGCTCTCACCAATTAAAAATATACTGTCAAATTTCAACCTTTTGCATTTTTGAACCTCTTCAACCAATTTTGGCCTTTTTCGGTTTTCCAACATCCTTTTCTTGCTCCAATTATTTTTTTTGTATTTTTTAAATTTTTGTGTGGGAACCCAAAAATGGGTAACAACATATGCCTCCTCTTTACAATACTTACTGAGCAAAGACTTTGCGTAGTAAGTTTTGTAAAGATAAACAAACCTAAACTTTCAATCTTGATTTTCTCAAAACTCGACTGATCTGATATACTGTCTTTACCGCCATCTTCTTTCAACCAGGAACTAATGATCCAAACTTGATTATCTTGAGAACCCGATCTTGGTGCCCCTCTAAATTCTATCTCTTTTTCTTTCTTTCTTTCTTTTTTGAGTTTTTTAAATCTCTTGTGGCGACTTTCTTTTAACCAAAGCTAAAATCTTTTATGTGGTTGGGCTAACTTGAGATCCCATCCGCCGATCCCCTTTAACCAGAACCAAAAATCTGTGTGGTTGAGCTAACCTGAGATCCCATCTCGCGATCCCCTTTGACCAGAACCATTATCATGTGTGTGGTTGGGCTAACTTGAGATTCTATTCGGTGATCCCCTTTAACTAGAACCAATATCTTGTGTGTGGTTGGGCTAACTTGAGATCCCATCCCGCGATCCTCTTTAACCAGAACCAATATCCTATGTGTGGTTGGGCTAACCTGAGATCTCATTTGGCGATCCCCTTTAACCAGAACCAAAATCTTGTGTGTGGTTGGGCTAACCTAAGATCCCATTTGGCGATCCCCTTTAACCAGAACAAAAATCTGCGTGGTTGGGTTAACTTGAGATCCCATCTATCAATCTCTTTTAACCAGAACCAAAATCCTGTGTGTGGTTGGGCTAACCTGAGATCCCATCCTGCGATCCTCTTTAACCAGAACCAAAATCCTGTGTGTGGTTGGGCTAACCTAAGATCCCATCCTGCGATCCCCTTTAACCAGAACCAAAATCATGTGTGTGTTTGGGCTAACCTGAGATCCCATCCAGCGATCCCCTTTAACCAGAACCAAAATCTGTATGGTTGGGCTAACCTGAGATCCCATCCGGTGATCCCCTTTAACTAGAACCAAAATCTATATAGTTGGGCTAACCTGAGATCCCATCCAGCGATCTCCTTTAATCAGAACCAAAATCTATATGGTTGGGCTAACCTAAGATCCCATTCGGCGATCCCCTTTAACCAGAACCAAAATCCTGTGTGTGGTTGAGCTAACCTGAGATCCTATTTGGCGATCCCCTTTAACCAGAACCAAAATCTGTATGGTTGGGCTAACCTAAGATCCCATCCGGCGATTCCTTTTAACCAGAACTAATATCATGTATGTGGTTGGGCTAACCTGAAATTCCATTTGACGATCCCCTTTAACCAGAACCAAAATCATGTGTGTGGTCAGGGCCCCTTTAACCAGAACTAAAATCTGCATGGTTGGGCTAACCTGAGATCCCATCCGATGATCCCCTTTAACCAGAACCAATATCCTGCGTGGTTGGGCTAACCTGAGATCCCATCTGGCGATCTCATTTAACCAAAACTAATATTCTGTGTGGTTAGGCTAACCTGAGATCCCATTTAACGATCCCCTTTAACCATAACCAAAATCTGTATGGTTAGGCTAACTTGAGATCCCATCCGGTGATTACTAAAATTAACTGGATTTTTCTTGATGACAAGGTTGGAAAACTTGGTGCTTCCTTATTACGAGGTTGAATTGAAGACTCCTCATGATGACAAGGTTGATCTTCTCATTTCTTTGAGATTTTCCTGACAGTAAGGTTTATCTCATCTTCTTCTCCTTCTAGGGTCATAATCTATGATTCTCTGTTATTATCAGCTCAATGATTCTTTTCTCTTTTTTTCTACATAATTTTTTTCAATCTTGCTGGACTTCTTTGAGGATTTTCCTGTAACAAATAAAAAATATGTGTGCAATGCTTTAAGGTTAGATGACATGCATGCATCCTTACCTGATTTGAAATATAGGTCCTGCCTCTTTGATGTTCCATCGTCATATGGTGCCTTTGTTTGCTATCCAAAAGCCTTCTTTGCTCTTTCAATGTACTACCCGTTCATGTGTTAGTCATCCACTCTATTGTAAATGCAACACCTATCATAGGCTGTCTTCGATGATTATTAGTTTCACAGTTTATCAAGCTTGACAATGCCCCCGAGTGTGGTGTTGTTTGATTCGTCATGAAGGAGCTTAACAAATCATTTCATCTCCTGGATTCTTTTGAGAATCATTCTTTAATTAGCTGTATGCATCCTACTAGTACTCATCAAGAGGTTTTTTAGTGTCATCCTCATCTTAGATTGCTAATCAACCATTGACTTGCCTCCAGTGCAAGTTCATCTGATTATATTCCTTTTAACATCATTTTCCTCAGCCTCACTGATTCATCATTTAATCATTTTTTTTTATTGCCCCCTAGCTAATCTTAATACTGCTTGTTTTTCCTTCTCAGGGTCCACTGTATTGCCCCCGGCTGCTCAACTTCTCAAGAAGTGTCGAGAAGTATTGATGTCACTTCTGTCAAGGATTTTGCAAACTCGATCAATGCTCTTTTTGTTTGACAATCTCTCTTGTTCGGGAATCAACTCTCATATTTCAAAGATCATGTCTATTTCAAAGTCTAATAGTTGAAATGAAATTAGAGAGATGTCATTATTTTTTATTTTATTTTATATTTTTTTTTGAAATTCAAGCTTCTTTGGTCAAAGACCCAACATGCGTCATTCAATACCTGTAGTCCTTTGGTTATCTTGTATTTTGAAAACAGAAATTGACCCGTTGAAAGATTAAAATGGCTTTTTCAATGGTTCTTTATGTTAATTTTAATCTCTGATCTTGGGTATATTTTTTTGATAGTCTGTGAGGAGGTGACCTTTTTGTGAATTTCAAAAATAAGATGCTAAAGTCAAAACTCAAGCTTTATCAAGAAAGGCTGTTTCTTTTTTTTAGCACTTATTTTATCAAGATGCATAATAACAAGTAGCTTAATCCATGAAGCCACGACCCTTATAGAAAAAACTCTTCAAGCTTTGAGAGTGCCATTTATCGATTCAAATTGCTTACTTGATTGAAAAGGGCTTTTAAAAGCACGTAATGTAGGCTACAGTTTATAGCTATAAAAAAAGGAATTTTATAGGCTCAAAAGATGTTTGAGGGTTTCAAAAACCTAATATCAACATCAACTATTCATCATTTCTCTTTCTCTTGTTGTCTTTGTAGAGAAAATGACATATAACCTTATTAACCTCAAATATCATAATTCTCTTAACATAGGTCATAATGCAAATCCATCTTTTTCTTTGATGAATAACCAATCTCAATCATCTGATAACATCAGGAGCTTTATCCTGGATTCCAAAAGTCATGTTTGTAGCTCAGTTTTTTTTTTATGGTATCGATTTTTGACATTTGTTGTGTCTTTCCTAGACTCAATAGGCATTCTCCTTCCTTTATCTTTGACTTGCCTTTAAGTGTAGGCAATTTTTTTTTATATATATGGCTTTCATATAACCTTTCTCACAGTTTTCTAACATGCCCCCAGTCTAGGTCTTCTTTCTTTTAACTCTCTCTCAAACGTTGGACTTTTGTTCTAAACCTTCCCTTTCATTTTTATCTTCTTTTATTTGCCCCTAGTGTGGGGTGTGATCCTGGTCATGGTCTTTTTTAAAGAGAATATTCTATCAGGCTCAAAATGGGATTGCAAATGATATATTTCCAGTATTGTGAAAGGATAAAACAAAGATGACATTTTCTCATTTCAAGCAAGATTGGTGTGAACCGATAAATTTTGACCTCGTCCAATGTAATGATTTGGACTTGCAAGAATCTTGATTTGTGAATCCATAGCTACTGAATCCATTACATGTCATTATACATACTGCTAAAACTTAGTTACATAGTGAGTGATTTAGTTTCATATGTGAGCTCAAAATTTGTTTGGTCACCCCATATCATTTTAACAAGCATCGAGTCATTTCTAAAATCAAAATACTTTTAATCTTTCAAGATTGATTAGCCTTAATTGCATGTTGGAGTTCAATCAAAATATTTTGTCAAAAATGAAATGCTAAACATCTCCGGACTTCAAAACAACAAAGAGACAAAGAAAAGACATGTTTCGTTAAAGAATGAGATGTGATCGCCATTCTTGGATCAGTTTTCTAGCAATATTTGTGTTTTGCCAAGCATATTTGATCACTTATCATTCTGAAAATGTTCGAGGGACATTATAGCCAATGACATCACTTTTCACAAACTTAACTTGGCTCTTGCTCATCCACCTTTAGAGTCATCTCTCATCATTGTTCTAGAATCCATGACAGAACCCTCAATCTTTCCCCTCTTTACAGCTTGTTCAATTCTTTCAGCAATCCTTATAACTTCATGGAAATGTTGAGTTGAGCTTCCTATTAAATCCTAATAATAAGGGGATTGAAAGGTGTTGGCAAACAACATCACCATTTCTGTATCTATCAGTGGAGGTTGAACATATGTTACATTATCTCGCCATCTTTGTGCATATGCCCTCACAGACTCTTGATTTTCCTTCTTCATAACCATTAGGATAGTTCTGTCTGGAGCAATTTCCAGATTAAATTTATACTGCTTCAAGAAGGCGTCTACCAGGTCTTTCTATGTCTTGATCTTAATATTGTCTAGTCTCATGTACCAGCTCAGAGCAGATCTAGTGAGACTATCTTGGAAAAAGTATATCAGCATCCTATCATCATAAATCACCTCGGCCATTTTATTGCAGTAAGATCGAAGGTGAGTGTTTGGACATTCCAATCCAGTGTATTTGATGAACTCTGGTATCCTAAAGTTCTTTGGTACTATGATGTTTGGTACCAAACACACTTCAGTTGATCGCATGGGATCAAACTAATCATTATCGTCAACTGCTCTTAATCTTTCTTTTAAAGCAGACAACTTGTCGTAGTTCACAAAATTAGTGGATCTATTGCCAGGGGGTCCATCTGCTGTTAAATCCACAGTGATGGGAGCTTGACTTGACGGGATAGGGGCGATAGACACAAAATGTTGTTCTGCTGTTGAATCTGCCCCCAAGTTTTGAGATGTCCCTGGGATGTGGATTGATGATGTTTTCACAAGAGGTTGTGCAAAAATCCCTTTTCCATTTTTGGAGCTCAACACTTGTTCAAGCAGATCTGCAAGTCTAGTTACTTTACCTTTGATGCTCTCAATTTCATTTTGATAATGGGCCTCCAATTAAGCTCTTTCTTCATTTTCCATCTTTTAGGTGTAGCAAATCTTGGGAGGGGGACCCTATGTTTCAACCTGGTTTCATGTATGATAAATGTATGAGTATGTTCCTATATAATGAGTTCGCCTTTCTAGGGTTGACACATGGTCGTACCTTTGCATGATGATACAAGAATTTTGATTCTTGCTCTACAACAAAAAATTCCCTGAGTAATGGCCATTGTGTCAACCACAAGTCTTGAGTTCAAAATCTTTTAGGAAGGGTTTACTTTGATGCAAAACAAAAGGTAACACACACAACCTAAAGACATGTTCTATTCATTAATTGAGACAAATGGTAGGTTGGCTATCTAGTCTTAAAAAGGGTCTCATATCTATCTAGTGACGATCTTTGTAAAGACAGTGTGGGGGCGTTGTAAGGAACAGTTAAGGCACGTATGCCAACCATTACCAAGTAGGCACTCAGATATGAGTTAAGTGTTTCACGCATCTGAACCCTGACCAATAGTCATAGAGCAGTTCGTTTATTCCCCACTTAATTTAGAAGTTTGTGTGTGCTTTCCAAAAAATTAAAGCATGTGATGCATGAGGTAGTTCTATATAATGTATGATCATATATGCACATAAATTAAAGCATGTAAGAAAATAAATAAAATATGCTTATTAACAGAAAACATGCAAACAAAAAAAAAACACAATTATCAGACAAAAACAAAGCTTAGTCCACAAGGTCCCTAGTGGAGTCGCCATTCTGTCGCACGTGTGCGGCGTCGCGGAGAATACTTCCACCCTCAAAATGTATCTAATGTGGCAAATGTGGGGAGATAAGAAATTCTTGTCTTTTATTAGTGGAAAAATGAAATGGGAGTCGCGACCTGGTATTTTGGTCACTAGTAACCCTAACTGGTCTTAGAGATCGAGTACGGAGACTGGTTGCGTAAAGGAAAGGTATTAGCACCCCAAATACGTCCTACCTAAGGTAGGCTGCATTGTTTATTGTATGATAAAATCTAAGGTCTTGTCGTGTTTTCTAATTGTTGGTCCGTCTATGGTTTAAGAAAAGTTCTTCTCGGTAAGGAGGTCCTTGTCTTATCAGGTAAAACATAGTCATTCTAACGTCAATAAAAGAATTTAATATTTGGAATACGTCTTACGTATAAGGTCATAACCCTATATATTAAAAGAAAACAAAATAAGTTTTTTGGAATTTTTAAAGTTCTCGTGACTTTAATAAACTGGTTATTAAAGCCAAAATGCATGCTAAAACCTTTTTTTTTTTATGAAGATACAATATGCTTTTTTTTTAATTTTTTCTTAGAGAGACTTGGCCCATATGCATGAAAACAAAACATTTTATTTTATTTTATTTTTTTCATTTTTTTATTATTTTTTTCTTTTTTGATGAAAAACAGATATTTAATACCAGATTTGTATCTTTACAGTATAAAAATACAAATTAATATTGATCAAAATACAATAAAATATTTGTGGAAAATCATAGATGTTTTAAAAGAAATTTTTTTTATTTTCAGGCTCGGCTCAACTTGGCACATGTGGCTGGGCTGGACCCAGCCACCCGTGCATGGTCACTGGCCCAAGCCAGTGACCCAAACAAACTATGCACGCGGAAAATTTTGCATATGCATGGAACAGTGCGAAGGTAATATAATTACCTTCACACTGTTCATGCTCGTTTTTGCAGATAGCAAAAACGAGCCCCTGTTTCAAGCACAGAAATTAAAACAAAAGGAATAGGATTACCTGGAATGGAGGCGCTGTAGTTTATGGTGCTGGTGGATCACGGTGGCTTTGGTGTCATGGCAGCTGGCTGTGGTGGTAAATGCTGCTTCTTCTTCTTCTCTCCTCTGTTTCGGTTATGTTATCTGCTTACTTTGTTTTTTTTTTGGTTCCCTCCTGTCAACGGTGTTCCTGCCTCTTTGCAGTGGCTTCGTGGAGGTGTTGTTGGTGCTAGCGGTGCCTCTGGTGGCGATGAAGATGAGGACGGGCCGTGGTACACGGAGGATGTTGCTTCAGTTTTTTTTTTCTGTATTTTCTTCTTCTTCCTCCTGCTTCTCTTGTGCTTCGTTCACTCCCCTCCCTCTCTTTCTCTCTCAGATTTTCTTTCCTTTCCCTGTTCTCCTCTCTTTTTATGTTCACGGTTTTCCTTTTTTTTTTCTTTTCTTTCTCTCTGTGTTTTCCCCCTTCTTCCCCGTTTTCTTCCTGCCCCTGCTCCTGCTCCTCCCTCTCTGTCTCTTCCTCCTCCCTCTGGTGCGGTTCCTCCTTTGGCTTTATAACTAGAGGGCGCATGCGTTTCTTGGTAACGGCAGGCGTGCATCATGGTGGCGTGAAACATGCCCCTCAGACTAAACGGCTCCATTGATAGCATTCATTCGCTGTCGAAACCGTTGCCGATGAAGAAGGTGATAAACAGTTATCAAGGAAACGACGTTGTTTTCTAATTCAAAATGCATATTTCTGATTTAGTCCTTGGATGTTTTTGCAATTTTCTAATCAAGCCCCTAGATAAATAATAATTGGATCCCTTGATTTTAGCGTCTTTTCCAGTTTGGTCCTTGGTTTTGGATTGTTTCAATCAAGTCCCTGATTGGCTATCAAACTTCAAAAATTATGCAATTAAACACCTGATTTGACTAAATCAATTCTTAAAAATTGTAATTTGACCCTAGAACTTTAATTTCTTCTAATAAAAGCCTAAATTGACTTAAAAATCAATTTTCTTGCGATCAAACCCTCTATAAATTCAATTAAACCTTAGATAAAATTTAATTGAGCCCATAAATATCTGATTTAGGACTTTTCTTCCTAAAATTCAATTTTCCTTGTTAACAAGGCTCTCACCAGTTAAAAATATACTGTCAAATTTCAACATTTTGCATTTTTGAACATCTTCAACTAATATTGGCCTTTTTCGGCATTCCAACATCCTTTTCTCGCTCCAATAATTTTTTTTTTGTATTGTTTTTATTTTTGTGTGGGAACCCAAAAATGGGTAACAACAACTCTGACCAGTTGACTTTATAACATCTTCTCCAAATTAAAGTCACCAAAAGAAATTTAGGCTGCCTTGGAGACACACTACAAGCAGGAAATATCAGGTTCTAATCATTTTCTTGCTTTAAATTTTTTTGAGTATGAGATTACTAACAATATGTCAATCATGGATCAAGTCCATGAAATTCAAATGTTGATATCAAAACTTAGTGATTTGGATATTAAAGTTCCTGATTCACTTTAAGCAGGGGTTGTTTTATCAAAACTTCCTCCATCCTTGAATGAATATAGGAAGAAGATATTCATTCTACAGACAATTATATCTTTGAACAATTTCAAACACGCTTGCAAATTAAGGTTCAATCTCGTATACGTGAATTGCATGTAACAAATTCTAAAGTGAATTTGGTTACTGAAACTGGTTTAACAATGATTCAAAACAATCTGAAAGTGCAAAAGAAAGGAAACAAATTCAAGAAGAAAAAAAAAATACTAATAAAAAGCATATATTTTGTTTCTATAATGGAAATAAAGGACACTACATAAAAGAGTGCAGATTCAAGAATTTCAACAAGAAAGGTGGTTCTTTTCAAAGTGAATGTTATAACCCAATTCTGGGTTATTCCCCAAAAATCATATTTTTTCAAAATAAAAATAAAAAAATAAAATAAAGGCTGGCAACGTGGAGAAAACAGGCCGGGGAATCAAGCTGCAATTTTTGGATGAAATTCAAGACCTAATTGTACCCCTATTATGCCGCAAAATAGAGAAAAAAATACAAATTCAAGGTCAAATTAAATGATTATTGGACGAATTTGCATAAAATTAAGTCTAAGGACATAATTAATTTTTTAATAGGCCAAATTGAATTTTAATTATGTCTAAGAATTAATTTGGGTCCAATTGAAGGATTTAATTAAGTACAAGGACTTAACTATACTTTAAATGGGTTAAATTAATTTTATTTGGGGCTTAATTGGTGAAATATTAAGTTTGGGAGCCTAATTTGGGCTTAATTGAGAATATTGGAATTTTAAGAGACCATACTTAATTTTTATCAAGTTAATTGATTGAAATTAGGAGCCAAATTGCAAGAAAATTGAAGTTTAGGGCTCAATTAGGGGTTAAATTGAAAAAATTCATAGCTAAGGACCATTCTGCAACAAGTGACAAACTATGTGGTCTCAACTGACAAAAACCGGGGGTGAAATTGAAGAAATTAAAAGTTTGATGGTCAATTAGGGGTTAAATTGGCAAAATCCAAGACCAAGGACCATATTGCAATAGGCGCGTAACTTTGGGGTTCCAAATAAAGATTATCAGGGGCTTAATTGTATTAAATCAGAAGTTTAGGGACAATTAGGGGTTCAATTGAAAGCAATTGAAAGATAGAGGACTAAATTGAAAATTCAGTTTAAATCCCTAATTCAATCCAAAATGGCATTGTTTTACATTATATATATAAAAATAAGGACCAGACGACGCGTTGTCTGGTCACTGTTCATTGTGTTCCCCGTTTTACCTGAAAGAAACAGCATGGGAGCCTACTTTGCAGGTGCATTTATTGCTTGATTTCTCCATCAAATCAAACAAAACTTGCACGAAACGGATCCCCTGCAATTCCTCTACAACCCTATGTGAATGTTGCAGGATGAATGACAGCACGGTGTGAAGAGGTCAACTCAGGCAGCCTTTTCCTGTAGATTTGACAACTCAGGGAGGCTACTTTGAACCAACAGTTGGGATCCTTTCCAACCAAATCAAGGGCTGAAATTTTACCCCCATGTAGATGAGATTACCCTCTTCCACCGCCTATAAATAAAGGCTCCGTTGATGACCTGAGGGAGGAGAAAATCGGGTCTAAAAATCACAAAAAACTAGCCTTCTCCCCAGTTTTTTCTGCAATGAGTCTTCTCTCTTCTTTCTCTCTCCGCCGTGGCCTTCAGCCACCACCACCCTCATAACCGGTCTTCCCAACATCAGCTCCACCACACGAAGCCACCTACCAACCATCGAGAGCCACCGTGAACCTTTCTCTCTCCTCTCTGCAGCTCCTCCCATTTTCTTCTTCTTCTCTGCTTCCTCTACCACTGGCCACCGTCACCTCAGCCGAAGCCTCCTGAGCCACCAGCCAGACATCCCCAGCACGACCAAAGACCCTCACCACCTCCAGTGGTTGTCCTCCCTGCATTGCCTCCTTCTTCTTCGTCAAGGCTGCTACATGCAGAATCCTTTTCTGCATATAGTGGCAGAATAATTAACATGCCTTTGGGCCGGGCTAGTTTTTGGCCCAGTTAAAATGGCTGGGCTGATCCGGCCTGGCCCCCTTTTTAAAAAACAAAAAAAATCCAAAAAATTTCAAAAATCTTTTGAAAAAAATTTATGATTTTTCTCGCATATTTTTCTACCACTTTTGTATCATATCGGGTTGTATATTTACACTGTAAAATACAAATCTGGTATTAAAATAGCTAGTTTTCTCTAAAATATTTTAAAAAAAATTTCAAAACATTTTCATAAAGAAAAAAATATTTTGTTGCATACGGCCAAATCTTAAAATTTTTCCAAGCATATTTTTCATAAAAAAAAACTGCATCTTTTTCATGTTTGAAAAAAATCCAAAAATGGATATCATAATCAGTTTATGATCATCCATTAGGGTTTGGCCAAAATATAAAAAACCTTTAGTATTTGTGGGTGTAAAATTACAAGATAAAATATACCCTCAAGTATTAAAGATACAAAATGCAAATAGATGTGATGCTAAAATTCAGACTTTAGAACGGTTAGAATTTAACATGATAAGGTAAAGACTCTCTCATGAAGAGAGAACTGCCTTGAGCCTTAGAAAAGACCAACGAATAGAAACCCGACTTAGAAAAAACAATCAAACAACAATGCAGCTTACCTTAGGTAGGGTGCACTGGGGGTGATGCGTCTTCCCCTTGCACAACCAGTCCCTTACCCAGACTCTCACAGACTATAGGTTCCTAGTGATCATAATACTAGATGGGGACTCCTAAACAATAATCATAATTTTATGATTAAATCCAAAAACCCTTCCCAACACACAACACCTCACATCAGGAGGCACAATAGAGAGCCTCCGTCGTCGCCAGACATCGTCGCGCCCCCCGCGATAGTGAATATGATTGAAAAAGATGAAGTCAGGGAGTTGGTTGCCATGGTTTCAAACATTCAAATTGGAATGATTACCAAATTAAATATGACAACTAATGTTGTGAAGACTTCAGATTGGTGGTTGGATTCTGGTGCAACAGTTCATGTTTGCAACAATAAAGCATGGTTCAAGACTTATGAAGAATTGAAGAAACCTGAAAAGGTCTTGATGGGCAACCATAATTCTACCAAAGTTTTGAGAAAAAGAACTATTAAGTTGAACTTTACTTCTGGACAAAAATTGTTTTTAATCAATTTGTTTCATGTTCCTGAGATTAGGAAAAACCTTGTATTTGCTAGTCTCTTGAGCAAGAAAAGGTTCAAGATTGTTTTGGAGTCTGATAAGGTTAGTGTAACTAAGAGTGGGATGTTTGTGGAAAAGGGTTATTCTTGTGATGACATGTTTAAGTTCAGTATTAATAAAATCAATATTATTTCTGCTTATATAGTTGATTCTACTTCTCTTCTTTGGCATGCTAGATTAAGACATCTAAATTATAAATATTTGAAATATATGTGTAAGCATGGTTATATTTCATATTAGCATGATAATAATAACAAATGTGAAGTACGTATTCAAACAAAGATGACAAAGAAGCCTTTTTCTAGAGTAAAAAGGAATTCTCAATTACTTGAGTTGGTCCATTCTGATATATGTGAAATAAATGATATGTTAACAAAGGGTAGGAAAAGATATTTCATAACTTTCATTGATGATTATTCTCGTTTTATGTTTATTTACTTATTAAGATCTAAAGATGAAGCCTTTGGAAAATTCAAAAAATTCAAGAAAATGATAGAAAATCAAAAGGAAAGGCAAATTAAAATTCTCAGAAGTGATAGAGGTGGAAAATACTTTTTTAAGGAGTTTTCTATATTTTGTGAGGAAAATAGAATAATTCATCAAATGACAGCACCCTATACACCACAACATAATGGACTTGCTAAAAGGAAAAATTGGACCTTAGTGGATATGGTCAATGCCATGCTTTTGAATGCTAATTTACCAAATAATTTATTGGGTGAAGCCTTACTTACTGCATGTCACATTCTTATATAAAGTACTATCTAAAAAATTAAATGTTTCTTCCTATGAAGCATAAAACGGTAGAAAACCAAATACGAATTATTTTAAAGTGTGGGGGTGTGTAACTTTTTATAAAGTTTCTGATCCTCAAAGAGCAAAATTAGGACCCAGAGGTCTTAAGAATGTTTTTATTGGTTATGCATAAAATTCAAAGGTTTATAAACTTTTGGATTTAGAAACTAATGTGATTGTTAAATTTATACATGTTAAATTTATCAAAAATAAATTTATAAGTGATTCAAATGTGCAAGAACCAAATTTAAAAGTAATGACTCTTAGCTCAATGTTAAGTGAAAAACATAAAAAATTAGAAGTAATAGGTTTAAGTGAACCTAGAAGAAGTCAAAGAGTTAGAAAGGAAAAACATATAGATACAAATTTTTTTTTACTGATTCAATTGTATTTTTAGTAGAATGTGATAGGAATACATTATTGAAAAGGACACCTATGATCCTAAATATGGAAGATGATCCAAAGACATTCAGTCAAGTTATGTCTTTCAGGGATGTTGCTTTTTGGAAATAAGTGGTAAATGATGAAATGGATTCAATATTATCTAACAATACTTGGGTTCTAGTAGATTTACCTCCAAGTTCTAAGCCAATAGGATGTAAGGGGGTGTTTAGAAGAAAATACAATACCAATGGTTCTATACAAATGTTTAAGGCAATATTAGTTGCCAAAGGTTTCACTCAAAAGGAGGGTGTTGATTATTTTGATATTTATTCTCCGGTGGCAAGAATTACATCAATTAGAGTTTTATTTGTATTAGCATCAATTTATAAATTGCATGTTCATCAAATGGATGTAAAGACGACTTTCTCAAAAGGAGGAAGTGTATATGAAGCAACCTGAGGGTTTTATTCTTTCTAGAAATGAAGAAGAAGTCTGTAAATTTGTAAAGTCTTTATATGGTTTAAAACAAGCTCTAAAACAATGGCATAAAAAGTTTGACAAAGCAATTTTATTGAATGGTTTTTATCACAATGGTGCTGATAAGTGTATGTATTCCAAATTTACAAAGGATTTTAGTTTGATTATTTGTCTCTATGTAGATGACATGTTAATATTTAGCACCAAGATGATTGGAATAGTTGAAACTAAAAGGTATCTCACTTCTATCTTTAAAATGAAAGATCTTGGTGAAGTAGATACAATTTTAGTTTTCAAAGTTAAGAAACATAGTAGTGGTTATGCACTTAACCAGTCATATTATATTGAGAAAATGCTTGATAAGTTTAAGCATCTCAATATAAAGAAGGCTAATACCCCATTTAACTCTAGCATGAAGTTAAATGATTATTGTGATAAAGCAGTAGCATAACTAGAATATGTTAGTGCCATTGGAAGTCTTATGTATGCTATGCATTGTACAAGACCAGATATAACTTTTGTTATTTGTAATTTATCAAGATATATAAGTAAGCCGAATACAGATCATTGGAAGGTTATTGCAAGAGTCTTTGGTTATCTAAAAAGAATGATCAATTTAGACTTGTTTTATTCTGATTTTCCAGCTGTGATGGAAGGATATATTGATGCAAGTTGGATAATCATTTAAGTTGGATAATCACTTGAACTAGTTGGATAACTAGTTCAAGTGATAGTAAGTCCACATCAGGATGGATTTTTTTCACTTGGAGAAGGTGCAATATCTTAGGCATCTAAGAAACAAACGTGTATCTCTCATTCTACCATGGAATTAGAATTTATTGTTATGGCTGCTGCAGGTAAAGAAGCAGAATGGCTAAGAAATATGTTGTTTGATGTTAAGTTATAACCACAACCTATGTCAGTTATTTCTTTATACTGAGATAGTAAAATAACTATGTCTCGTGCTTATAGTAACATTTACAATGGTAAGTCAAGACATATAAGCATTCAACATGAATATATTTGAGAGTTGATTACAAATGGAGTAATCACCATTATCTATGTGAAGTCTATGAATCATAGTTATTAAACCCGACCTGAGGGTTGACCCGGCCAAGAGGTCGGGTCCCGGATTTCATGGGTCAATCCGGAAAAATTAAAAAAAATTAAAGTTTTAATATTTTATATGAAAAAATTAAGAAAATCCATATAAATATAGGCTATACATATTGTAAATAATGAATTTTAAAAGAATATTTTAATTTTTTTATCCCACATTAAAAAAGATATTATGTTAAGCTTTTAAGTTAAAGTATTTAAACCAAAAAAGTTTCTTATCCCACATTGAAAAAACATAGCTTTTTTCTTGTAAACATAGAGTATATATACTAATGGGTTTCAAATCCCACATAAAAAAGATATTATGTTATCCTTTTAAGTTAAAGTATTTAAACCAAAAAGTTTTTTATCCCACATTGAAAAAACATATTTTTTTTCTTGGGAACATAGAGTATATATACCAATGGGTTTCAAATCCCACATTTGAAGGGAAAAAAAAACGCTGGGTCTTGGTCGAGTCTTGCCTGGCTCACGGGTGGACCCGCCGGGTCGACCAGGTTTGACTGGGTCATTGCATTGACCGATCTTTTGACAAACCTGGACTGGTCCAGCCCCCAGGTCGGCCGGGTCCCGGGTCGACTCGCCGGGTCGGGATGGTTTTAATAACTATGCTGTGAATAACTTAGCAGATCCGCTCATAAAAGGACTATTTAGAGATATGACACGAAAAACAACTAGTGGAATGAGGTTGAAACCCGTTATTAAAGATACCAGTAATAGGAACCCAACTTCTAATGAGCAATAAGCTTATTTCTAAGTTTAATGGGTAATAACAAGTTACTATTTAGTATTTGTAGGACACTGATAATTAATTTTAGACCTTATTCTGATAGTATTCAGTGTATTCTATTATGTAATGGAGAATGAACATAGGCTCTTAATGGAATTTAAAGTTCGTGTTTAATGTAATAGAGACATGTATAATTTCATCTATATGAATATAGAAGTGGTGCCGCTTTTAACAAGAGTTAGAGTTTTCTCTTGTAAATATTCATGAAAATAAGATGTTAGCATATGGCCATAATAATGCTAAATAGTTGTAAACCTCTTTAAGAGTTTGGATGGTATTATATGTGTAGTATCTTTTATTCTACAACAAAAGTTTTGGTTTAATCTACGGACACAATAACTTTAGTAAGATTCAAGTTCTAACACTAATTGAAGGTTTAAATTGCAAAATACCTTCTTGTAAGCATAATTCTATCAAGTGAAAAGAAATTCATTACAAATTGGTTAGGGATTGTTGGTGTAGTTTGTAAATAAGTAAAGAAAGAAAATATGTATATTCCACATTGGAAAGAAACACTCCCTCCTAATGTTTATAAGTATAAGTTTATATTGTGTACTAAATTAAGCCATGGTGGAAGGACTCTTTAATTAGTGGGCTTCAATGCTATTATATAGATATTTATAATATCAAAAGATGACACTCAGAACTTCGAACTTAATGTGTCAGTGAGATTAATTTGTGATTGTTGAGATAAAACTGAATAACAGTTACTTAGTTTAGTTTAAAGTATAATTGTTTTATGAATAATCATAATATTTCATAAATAATCATATTGTTTCATGAACAATCATACTATTTCATGAACGATCATATAATTTCATGAAAAGTCATATTGTTTCAAGTCTATAAAAACTTGTTACTACACAGAAAACTAAACATAATAAAAGTATATTCTTTTCTTGGTCTTATCTTCTCATTCTTTTAGAGGTTTAGAAGGCTTAGTTGTATCCTAGAGGTGTTTTCTCTGTGTGGGACAAATAAACACTTTAAAGACAATGTTTTCACGCCCCTAAACCAACTACATATTTGTTTCCATCCATATATTTCTTACAATATCAAAAGAAATGACAACTTTGGGATTGATTTCAAGACACTTTCCCTAGTTGGCTTGTCTCTTTTTAATGATTTTTTTTATAATTATTTCTAACCACACAAAAATTAATAAAAATAACCAAAAATTAAAAAATAATTAAAATTAATCAAATTTACTGAAAAGACATTTTTAAATTTTATGTTTTTATTTTTTTATTGAAAAGACAATTTTTTTTGGATTTTTCTTTTTTTTTCAAAATATGCAAAATAAAAGGTCAAAATTGAGTTACAATAGTGGTGGTAAAAACTTTAGTAGTATAGTGTTGCAGGTAGTGAGGAATTAGTTGGAGGTGGCTGAGACTTGAAGTTATAAGGAGGTAGGGGAGATTTTGAAGGTGATGGAGGAGGTTTGTAATAGTATGGTGGTGGAGGAGATAGTGAAGGAGGAGGTGGAGACTTGTAGTAGTATGGAGGGGGAGGAAATGACAAGGGTGAAGGTGGAGGCGGTGACTTGTACTAAAAAGGTGGAGGCGGTGAATGAGTGGGTGGGTGGTGGTGGAGAATTGGAGGATGGTGAGGGAGGAGACAGGGATGGTGGCTGTGGAGAATTGGAGGATGGTGGGGGCAGTGATGGTGAGGGAGGAGATGCGGATGGTGGTGGTAGGGATGGTGAAAGTGGAGGAGGTGATTGTGAGTGAGGAGATGCAGATGGTGGTGGTGAGGATGGTGAAGGTGGAGAAGGTGATTTGTAGACGTAAGACGGTGAGGGAGATGGGGATGGTAGTGGTGGTGGTGGAGGATGAGATAATGAAGTAGGTGGTGACTTGTATTGATAAGGACATGGAGGAGATGATGATAAAGGTGGTGGAGACTTGCATACATAAAGTGGAGGTGGTGAACTATAAACATAAGCATCTTCAGAGACTGAACCTACATTGCTTGAAACAAAGAGAATAACCAATGCCACGGCCAATTGAGGCCAAAGACGACCCCAGAGGGGTCCCTGCTAAAACCTGTCATTCCTCCCCCTGAAATTCCACCAACTATCGGCAATGTGTTGGACTTTAATTTACACCTTTTTCTCTTTATTATTGGATTAAGAGAAGTCAAGGGAAATTTTATTGATTTTGTCAGTGTAGATGAGAAAGCATGCATGAAATACCAATTATTTATAGCAAGTGTAGTCGTTGAAGGAGAGGTATCATCACGGACCAATACAATCGGTCTTTAGAATTAATTTCCAGCTACTCATTTATTTTAATCTATTACACGGTACAGAATAAGTTAATCATGCTTTAATCTCATTATTATTTCAAAGTCATTCTTTAATAATTCCACTCCTCGATCCTGTTCAATTATTTATTGCTGCTGGCCTAGCATCATTTTATGATTCACGAGCTTCGTATATTTCTCAATTATGAGATTGCATGTGGATCTCTATAAATGCCACTGCATGCAGCTTTTCTAGGTATTTTGAGTTACACACTATTTAGAGAATAAAAGAAGAAGAAGAAGAAGAAGAAGAAGAAGAAAAGATACAAGGTGTAAATGAGAACATGGTTAATTACTTTGATTTCTGAGTGCATTTTCATTTCGTGCAAGAATTAATAGCAATGCAAGTTTCTTTCTCTGGACATCAACACGTCCACACTATTCTGAAATCCACCTAGCTAGCTGGTTACAAGAGTAGCTAAGTTGTCCCTTAACTAACAATATTCAATTTGGTTTGTG
>Ga0325402_1000345_pt1 | contig 30666 bp, 20 predicted proteins | sample PopdelMetagenome_22_FD_207212 | JGI IMG/M metagenome (GOLD analysis project Ga0325402, IMG submission 207212) | Populus deltoides microbial communities from Bellville, Georgia, United States - Xylem-PdKOR-R3 | ecosystem: Host-associated > Plants > Phyllosphere > Stem > Wood/Secondary xylem... | reverse complement strand
ATAGCACAAGGACGACATGTGTAATTCACCCCTCCTTCCAAACGAAAATCCCATCTACTTGGACTACAGTTGAAATCATTAAAGATCAACTAGAAGACGAGGTCAAGGAATTATGTCATTAATAAATTCACTATTTCCCATGAAGCTACGACGAAAAATCTCCCTTGAACAGAATAATTCCGTATAGATGATCTGCTGTGCCTCATGAAATGCTGTATATTATTAAAAAAAATATTATAAATTGCCCATGATAGGATCTAGGCAAGCTATCTTAAACATTAATTTGAATGCACATTCACAACTCTAAACACATTGTAAGGAAACTAATTAAGTTGATTAGCAACATTAACACAGTATTAATTATAGAAGGAAGGAGTGCTTAATTAATTATATATATATATATATAACCCAACAAAGTCTTCAGATGCCAGCATATATCTCGAGCGCATCATCACTTAATTTGGAAACAAAGTAGGAGAGATAATCTGAAAAATTAAACGGCCTGTATTGAAGAGGATGCTCTTTGTCCACAAGTTCATTTGGCACCTCGATTACTGCTTCCTCCTTTGGCGTTGAAAACAGCCCACAAGAATACCTGTCTCTGTCCCCGCTAATCACCACCCTATGCCTTGCTGCATGAAGCCTCCCATTGCTCCATGCCTGCAACACCAGTTAGCATACAATCTCAGTCTCGCATTTATGTGTATAATTAATGGTAGATCGACAAAATCGTTCCACATGAATGACTGTCTGAAGTATGATTCAAAAAAACAAAAAAGATTTACCTTGACAGCATCACCAACAATAGCTGTGAAAGCATTTTCAGGAACCATGACTTGAGCCCATTCTCCATTCTTGGTTTGAACCTCAAGACCCTGAACTTCATTTTGGCATAAAATGGTGATAGCATTTTTGTCTGTGTGAGCCACTAGACCAATGGCTGACTCAGTATCACTTGGAGGAACTTTATACTTCATCACCTTAAGTATACTGGTGGTTTCCTCAAGGAAAGAGTCATAGAGCTTTTCGATGCCAAAACTTTCATAAATCATCTTCATCACCAGAAAATTCAATTCTTGCATCTTTGAGCTCATGCTATGGATTGTCTCGCTACACCCAAAAAAAAAATAATAATAATAATTAATGCTGCCAGCCATATCCTATTAGGCACATTTCATGCATATTGTTCTTGTTTATTACCACAATGTCAACACTAACAGGATCACGCGGCAGATTTTGAGATCAGTCCTTAAAAAAAATAAAATTAGTGTTGACTTTTAGAAGAACAAAATAAATATTGGTTGGTGCCCGGGCTGCCAGTCACCTCTCTTTAATATGATTTATCCCTTGTTTGTTTACACAATATGCCGCCATGATCGGAATGAAAAACCATAAAGAAATGTGTTTTTATTCCACTCACAATTTTAACTACCACGTAGAAAACTTAGAATTCAGCTGTTAAAGAAAGAAATAGAATCATTCACCTGTAATGATGAATGATGACAAAAAAATTAAATTCAGGATTCTGGCACGACCTGATAATAAGACCACATGGAATTTAATGGAACTGCCAACAGTTATAGAAAAGCTAAGTCTTCTATCTCTGTGGTGCCGGTTTTTTTTTTTTTTTTCCTGCTAAGACATGTGCATGAGTTTTTGAATTAGAACAATCATTTTAAAGCTGGCATTGTAATAAATTCAATCTGTTTCAAAGGATAAGCCCCTAATAAATTGTGCATTGGCAGCTAGCAAGTCTGTCTGGTAGCAGCCATTATCATGTTTAAGTAATAAGTATAGCTACTGATGTGACAAAAGCTAAAAACCACAATTATTTCTTAGTTTCTACTTTCTACTGGCCAAGGTAAGATCCCATCAAATACTATGATAGCTGTACCGTACCCTTTTCATATGTTTTTGCTATAATTTTATTTTATTGAGTTTTCCTTTTCTTTTTCTTTTTCTTGCAGTTTTTGGAGATCAATTTCCGTGGATAGCGACCAGGGGTCTCTGGCCATGACATTAACACATGTTAGAGGTCAGAAGATGAAGAACAGCTGGAACATCCCAACCAAGAAAGGAAATTAATTATCTGAAAGCTGGCTTTGAAAGAAATTAATTAAAGAAGTGGGGCAGTTTCTTTCTTGTGTGTGTCATGATAAGGACCAAGGAATTAAGAGGTAGGCATTAATGAGAAGACAATCATTTAGTGATGACTGATTACTATCTAATCAACTAGAAACAGTCAACAAATATAGAATTTAATTGCATGCTATAAAGCCATTACACATTAAATTAGTTTTTGTTGTGGGTAGAACTCATGATTTATAGCCTGGAATTTGATGATAATCTTAGAGAAAAAAAAGCATCGTCTTCAAGAGAAACTCAATCATTTGCATAAATTACATCAACCACATGAAAAAGAAGAAAACATCAAGAACGATGATGGGATCAGGAGAGTAGTACTCTTACCAGAAACTTGGGTTCCCTTCAGGCCACATAAGGGTGGTAAAAGCTTGAGAAGCATCAAGAGTTGGAGCATCATCAACACCAAAGCTCTCATGAAAAGGAATTACAGGACACTTACCTAAGTAACTTCGATATGGCTTAGGATTAACGTGCCTGTTCTTAGTCTCCTCAGGAAGATCAAACAGTGCCTTCATGGCACCAAACATTTCTTCACGTAAGCTACCCGGGATCTTATCATAAACCAAAAAGAAGACCCCATGAGTCTCACATGCCTCTCTAACTTGGTTGCACAATTCTTTCCACTTCTCACTCTTAACTTCTAAGCCTGTCAAAGCTTCTTCAGAGAAATCAAGAAATGGGATTTCGACCTTAGCTACAGCCATATCTCTCTCTCTCACTCTCTCTATGCTGTTGTTTGCTGTAGTACAAGTACTCCTAGCTAGAGAGGTATATCTCATTAAATAAGAGAAGTAGTTCGAGTATGTCCAAAAATTGGGTTTTACTTTCGAAGAAGTGATCTGGGCACCCATCATTGCTTCCTAGTCCTTGCTTGCTCTTTATTTTCACTATTCCATGTGTGGATGTCTCTCTATTTTCTGGCTCTATATCGGTGGCAATTGACTTCTAGAAAAAAATTTAGTTGTTTATTCCCTGTGTTTTTAAAAATTATAATTTATATTCTAAATTTTACCATGTATCTTACATCATAAATCATTTTAATTTTTCAAAACACAAAAGATAAGTTTAAAAACGACTTTATAATATATTTAAGAGAATAATATGTTGGTTTTAATATTTAAATTCAAGAAATTAAAAAAAAAATTCTTTAAATTAACCCAAAACATGTCATTATAAAATCATTAATTTGAGGCATTATGTGATTAGTATCTATCTAGCTTGCCAGAAAGGTCTTCCTTCATAATACAGCTCAGCTCTCTACAAATCTAACAAGTTCCATTGTTGAATTTGTGGGTGCCCATAGCCTAAGTTCCCGAAATGATTTTCTAGCTAGAGAGGCAGCACATTTATGCCTGTATTGTCTTGTTCGGGTATTTATGATGATCTTACTTACCCTCAATGCATTTTGCCATATATGCAGAAGCAAACACATTCTACTCAAGGGCACTGAGACATTAACGTACCCAGACAATAATGAGTTTAATTGCTTTGCTTATTTAGTCAGTTTCAAGGACTTATTTGATGAAATTAGACAAAGATGCCAGCCAATCCTTATGTTGTCAATGACCCATACAAATCTTCCATTTTTGTTTCCACCGTGGTTCCATGACAGTGAATGATCATATATATATATATATATATATATATATATATATATATATAAAAGTAAAAGAACCATCTTAACCTAATAGTTTAAGCTGTTAGGTGAGGTCTCATAATATGATTTATATTATTTTTTAACACACCTCTTCAAGTGAAAGCCCTTTGGACTTGAAACTTGCATGGGCTCACGTTACCTTGTACTTAATTTTTATCAAATAAATAGGATGGTGAGATTCGAACTCGAGACCACTTGGTCATCAAAGCTTTGATACCATGTCAAAGAACTACCTCAACTCAATAACTTAAACTGTTAGGTGAAGTTTTATGATATGATTTATATTATTCTCTAACAATAAAAAGATTAATTTTAAATTTAAATTTAAATTTTTATCATCCAAAGTGTTTTAAAGATAATGTGAATAGGTTATGGATGGAATCCACTAATAAATCTTACTACTCAAAGTGTTTAAGGTTATAATATAAGGTGTTAATCTAGACATCTAAGACTTTATATATGTGGATTTTGAATGAAATCAATTAGGGTACCTAGCTACTTAAAGTCAACTCAATCTACTAATAAATCCAACTAATTCAATAAAAATCAATTTAATCCACTAAAAAATGAAGGTTTTGTGCTATTAGCACAAAGAATTAAAATATTGATAAAATAATAGCATAATTCGTGCTTGCCGTCACTGTTTCAAAAAGCGATATATACTAGATATTTATTGTGAAGACTTGGGAATTAAAACCACCACTATTCAATGAATGTATTGGGAAATAGGGGCAATGTAGGCCCCCAGAGCTCTCTTCACTCAATTCATCAATGAGTAACGAGACCAGCATAAACAACCAAATGTCTCTTTGGATGCATTTACACATGATCATAACAACATGACTGGTTATATCTATCTTTGTTGGTCTGCTGAAAAGGTGGCATTCACATGTTAGCTAGCCAGAGAGGTCTCCTGTAGTCCTATTGAAGGCATTAAATCTTGACACTAGCTACGTGGTCAAGGAGGGTCCAGAGCCATACACTAGCTAGCTCCAAGTGAATTCAAACTCTCTCTCTCTCTCTCTCTCTCTCTCTCTCTCTCTCTATATATATATATATATATATATATATATATATATATATATATTGTAGAACATAACCAATCCTTCTAAGCAGTAATGGAGAGAACCCTAAACCTTAATTAAAGCATGCCTTCCTTCCTTCAATTACTACAATGGAAGATTACAAGAGAGAAGGATATGAAGTCTCGTAGCAATATTGCCACCCATAAACCTGGAGAGACAAGTACTAACCCTAATGGGGCATACGAAGATGATACATCGTCAAGAATTATATATGCTGATTGAAATATTGGCATGGCGAGCCACACGGTACAATATTATTCTATAGAGGCTGTATCTAAATCACTTTCCTATATATATATATATGTATATACGGGTGCTAGGGCTAGTACAATTGGCAAACTTCATAGCTAGGTTCTCCCACTTCACAAGTCGGTTCATAACGACCCTGTGTATGCTGCAATTCCCTCACACTATTAATTTATAAGGGAATGATTTGTGCTTTGGAAGAAATTGAAATATATATCTGCTGCACAAGTTATCTTGAGAAGTTGTTTAAGTTATTGTGTGTTTTAGTAATGGGTGCATAATACTTTTTAATTAAAAATATGGTAAAATATATTTTTTTATTTTTAACATCTACATGTCAAAAATCTATAAAAATGAATAATTTAAATTTAATGTTCTTCAATAAAAAATAGTTTAAAAAACACTTCGTAAATAGAAAAAAAAAACACCCATTAATTTAGTGTTTTGCACAAAGGTACCCCAGGAAGCTGTTTAATTCAATGTAATTTATTACACGAGGATTTGCTTTCTTACAATAAAGAAAGGGTGACTATAACTTTGTCCCTTTCCACTTGGACCTAAGTGATGGCTGCATCTTTCATTAATTCAGTTCTGTGCCAACTAACTTCTGTTCCTACTCCCTTGCGCGCACAAGGAGAGAAAAAAATAAGAGGGGAAGACATGGACCTAGCTAAAAGGATCCTACTCTCCTTGGGTTCCACAAGATAAAGGGATTTCACAGCATATTGCCCACATATATATATAAAACGTTTTCCTTGTCTTCTATCTTGCTAGTTGCTACCATACCTGGTACGAGGGGGGGTGGTCCAAAACACAAAATTACTATGGCTAATGAAGCCAGTTTTAGCTATAAATATATGCTGACAAAAGTTTCTGATGGGTCACCTTTGTAGCTGTATACACATATACGCAAGAATGATAGGGTTATAACAGAGGAATCCAATCAAAATAATTTTGGCTCACACTGTAGACCATGCATGCGTAGCAAAAAAGTTCTTGCCTAAGCTAGCATTGTTTTGCTGCTTCACCTATTGTTCGATTAGACAATCAAATCATAACTCAGATCACAAGGTCAGAGTTGTGGTATAGGATAGGATATCTCGGGAGATGAATCTCAACCTTCTTTCTTCTTCTTTTTTTTTGTTAAAATTTGATTTTTTTTATTTTAAATTAAACTTTTAAGTGTTTTTCAAAAACAGGTATAGTCATGATCAGTACTCTATATATATAGGGTGGGGTTTTCATAATTTCTTAGAACATCACCCATCATCCCAGACTGACATTGTTTTGCCACATGATGGCAGAATCGTTGACATGAATATGAGATAAACATTTAGGGTTCCGTCACCATCCCTATTGCCCAACCAGAGACATTGATCGTAAGAAAGTTCTACAATATTCTTTCTATTTTTTCTTTCTGTTTAACCAGCACCAATATTGTTCAATGAGCTCACCCTCCCTGTAGCGTACAGGGAGAAGATAATTAGAAGGGTATCTTTTCAAGTCATGTCCTAGCTCGTTGTCTTGAAAAAATAAGAAGAAAAAATAATGCCCTTGATTCTGGCGGCTTATATACGTCAACTAGTTGTATGCATAAGAATTTAGATTTTCATTCGATATAAATTTTAAAATCATTTTTTTTATTTTAAAATGATATAAATTTATTTTAGAAATGTATTTATCTTTCTAACCTAACCAAACATGTTTTGGTTTTATATATATATATATATATATATATATATATATATATATATATATATATATATATATATGTTCATTTTATCTTCTGTCTTGTCTTGAAATGTTAATGTTGTTGTTACCTATTTTTGGATTTCCACATAAAAAATATATATCAAAAAATATTCGAAAAAAATTCAAAAAATCATAGGAGCGATAAAAGGATGCTGGAATGCTGAAAAAATGTCAAAATTGGTTGAGGAGGTTTAAAAATACAAAATGTTGAAATTTAACAGCATATCGTTGACTGATGAGAGCCCTGTTGATAAAGAAAATTCAATTTTAAAAAAAAATATATTCAAAATCAGATGTTTATAGACTCAATTAAATTTTATCTAAGTTTTAATTGAATTTATGGAGGGTTTGATTGTAAGAAAAATTGTTTTTAAGTCAATTTAGACTTTTATTGGAAGAAATTAAAGTTCGGATGTCTAATTATAATTTTAAAGAGTTGATGTGGTCAAATCAGGGGCTTAATTGCATAATTATTGAAGTTTGATGGTCAATTAGGAACTTAATTGAAACAATCCTAAACCAAGGACCAAACCGAAAAAGGCGTAAAATCAAGGGATCCAATTACATTTTTTCTGGGGGGCTTGATTACAAAATTATAAAAACATCCAAGGACTAAATCAGAAATATCCATTTGAAATTTAAAAAAGGCGCCAAAACTATTCATTGTCTTCTTCGTTGGCAATGAAGACAGGGGAAGACAGTGGTGCTGCAATCAAGGGGAGGCATGTCTCGTGGCTGATATTCCTCACCACTATAATGCACGCCGGCCGTTACCATGTTCCTGCCATAACGCATGCATCCTCTGGCTATAAAAGCCAGAGGAGGGACCAAATAGGAGGGGGGGAAACACAGGAGGAAAAAAACAAAAAGCAGAGAAAGGAGAACAGAGGAGAAGCTGAAGAAAAAAAAAAAGAAAACACAGAGGTGGAGAGAAGAAAAAACGAGGGGTGAAGAACTGGAGAAAAAAAAAATAAAAGGGGGGGATGAGCAGAAGAACCCGAGGGAACTGGAGGAAAAGACAGACACAAACCAGCCGAACAGAGAAAAAAAAACAGGGGAAGCACATAGAGGGATGAAGAAAAAATAAAGACTGGGAACTAACACAAAAAAAGGACAAAGAAAAGCCAGAAGAAAAAAAAGACCCAGCGTTGATCGTCTTCATCATTTCCAGAACCAGTCACCTCCAATCTTGCGCAGCAGTTTCATCGCCATCGTCTTCATCTGTCTCAGTTACCAGGTAAGCTTCATACATTTCTCTTCACGTTGCTTTTTTTTTTTTCTATCATTGCATGCATTTGTTCTTTCATTGTTATGTTTTACTGTTCAAGTATAATTCACTTTAACAGTAGTTAAGTAAGCACGTGTAAGGAAGCTAATGCGTGCCTCTTATCTGCCCATCCGGGTTACTGGCTTGAGGCCAGTGACCCGGCTGGGCTTGCTGGGTCCAGCCTAGCCACATGGGTCGAGCTGGGCCAACCCTGAAAAAAAAATTTCAAATTTTTTTTTCAAAAATTAAGTTTTTTATTTTTAAATATACGGCCAAGTATCTCAAAAAAATATATATCATATTTTCATATAACAAAAATTCAAAAAAATAGGTATTAACATATATTTTGGCTTTAATAACCAATTTATTAAAGCCACGAGAACTAGGCCAATATTTCAAAAATTCCAAAAAAAACCATTTTATTTCCTTTTAATATTAAAGATTACGTGCTTATACATAAGGCGTAGTCTCAATATTAAAAAAATAGTTTTTTTTATTTTAAAATGGTTTTTTTTTTCAAACATACGACCATGGCAGAAAGTAGTGAGAGACCATTCCATATTCTTTTCCTCTTACCCTTAATTCTACGAATCTATTGGGCAAAGAATCATCGCATAAAAAATATATCATATTTTCATATAACAAAAATTCAAAAAAATAGGTATTAGCATGCATTTTGGCTTTAATAACCAGTTTATTAAAGCCACGAGAACTAGGCCAATATTTCAAAAATTCCAAAAAAAATCATTTTGTTTCCTTTTAATATTAAGGATTGCGCGCTTATACATATATAAGGCGTAGTCTCGTTATTAAAAAGATAGTTTTTTTTTAATTTTAAAATGGTTTGGTTTTTACCCGATAAGATAAGGATCTCCTTACTGAGGAGTACTTTTCTTAAACTATAAACGGACCAACCACTAGAAAACACAACAAAACCTTAGATTTTATCAGACAATAAAACAATGCAGCTTACATTAGGTAGGACGTATTTGGGGTGCTAATACCTTCTTTTTAGGCAACCAGTCACCGTACCCAATCTCTAAGACCAGTTAGGGTTCCTAGTAACCAAAATACTAGATGGCGATTCCACTCCAATTTTTCAGTGATAAGAAACAAGAATTCCTTGTCTCCCTGTATTTGCCAGATAGATAGATAGATAGATAAAACAACATGAGAGTGCGACAAACCTATTGCAATTTATGTCATTTTTGTTCATCCTTAACATTCAATTATTTCTTTTTTTGGTTACAATTAGCTTGCATTTTCAAGATTTTTATATTCTGAAACAATTAACTCCTTAAAATTTTACCTTTGGGAGCCTAATAGTTGAAAGTTTTTCCCAATCAAAGAAGAAGAAAAGTGACGCCAAGATAGCCTGAAAAAACTCTAGAAAGGAGAGGGAGAAGATAGGAGCTGAATGGAAGCTACACGATACGTATGCAAATGGACAATGCCACAAATTGCCATACAAGGCGATGGTGAGGTAATCTTGCACTTGCAGCCATCAATGCTCCTGGTTTCTTCTCTCTTTTCAATCAACAGTTAGGTTTCCTTATACCTTTGCGCAGAAGGAGAATAAGAAAGCCCTCCTTTTCCTTGTCACCTTAACTGAGTTTGTTAAGATTTTATCTACGCAAGGTGTAGTAATCTTTTGCGTGAACACAAACTAAAATACGTGCTTCCTCCAGTATTGTCACTATGATTACAATTGTCCACTGACGCAAAGGAGAACATTTGGAGAGGAGAGGTGTACAACTAGCTTGAGTGATAATCCAGTAATGGGATTGTCACGGCACGCTCATGACTCCCTTCCATTTGCCCTTGAAGGCGTGGTTTGATGACTCGGGTTTAAATTTGAAAAAGACTACAAAAAGGGTATCAATGATGACCTGTTTAAGACACATCTAGCAAAAAGACTTGGCTTCGACCTGCAAAGCATTTGAAAACAAAAAAGAAATTAGTCCAGATTCTTTTTAAAGCGGTCATGGCTGGGAGTGATGTCGTAGACCGCCTGCGCAACAGTTCAAGCAATGTCGGGGAGCCATGACACAATTCTACGAATTTAGTTAGAAACAATCTTCGAAGCTTTGTCCGACCTATCTAATTGTTTCAACCAGCCAAACCAACATCAAGCCATATTGTATAATCAGCATGCTGGTAGCTGATAGCAACTATAGCTTGGGAGGAGATAACTTTTGACTCCATAATGGATTACAAGGTTCTGCTGCCCAATGATGAGATGCGAAGGCCCTGCGCCCAGGAGTGAACGCATACAGTGCACTTCATGTGCTCTATATCCCTCCGGAGCTCAATGTGCGCTTTTGGCCCCACTTTTCACCAAAATACAACACAAGCATCCCCCACCTCTCTCCCCCTGTCCTCATGCACGACGTATAGATTTCAGCATCAGGCCCTCTTTTAGACACCTTGGGACATTTCAGTCAACTAGCTTTGTTGATTCCTGTGCTTTTGGCAACTAATGATTTGGAAGCTTGTGCGAATTTCTAATAATGAAACCTTCCACGCATTTCTTCCAATAATCAAATCAAACAAAAGATGTGGAATGCATAAAGCAATCTGTCGAGGAAAAGAATTATGCTTTAACGAAGTGTAGATGTGTTGAGCCAAAAAAAGTCCAGCATAAGCAAGTTTGAGCCAGAACAGACTGAACCAGAAAACTATTAACATAAACCATTTACTTCCTGGAGTACAAAATAGTCCACGATGTTTGACCATTGATTTGCAAGTTACAGAAGTGGTCATGTAACAGATACACCAACATATAAGGTTAGTTTCTGGGGTTATAGTGACCTGATATTTGAATAGAACACAAAATGGGGAGATCTAGTAACCAAAATAAACAAGCTAGAAGAACTTGAACAATCATGTATCATTTCCACAGTTTAACGAGCTTATCGTGACTAGCAGAAGCAACCAACCCTGTAGCAGTTGATACAGCCAAAGCAGCAATTAGACCCTCATGGGCTGGCAGAGTCATTGTCTTGTTCTCATTCATGTTCCAAAGCTCCAAAGACTGCAGCATATACCACAGATGCATATCAGAGAACCCACAACAAAATATAATGCAGATATTGAAAAAGATATGAATAGAACCCAGTCCCAAGTGTGAATGGCCCTTCCCAACTCAGCAAAGAGAAATAAAAGGAAAGAGTGGGAAAAAAAAGAGGCAGGCATCAGAGGGGAGATGCAAATGAAAATATCCGAGACACATTAGAAAACTTTTCTGGACTTCTCAAAAAAATATTTCCACCAGATATTAATAAATTGTTATCATAGTTTGAGAACTGATGTGACCTTTGACCTGGATCCAACATGGACAATTTTCGGAGTGGAGAACACCACATAAAATGGTAAGAGAAATAATGCAGGTTTAGGGCTATGATAAACCAGCACCAACCTATGCAACAGTTATAAAATTTACCAAATCCTAATAAGAAAAACTTGCAGCAAAGGAAACCATATTGCTAGCTGATATAGAAGCTAGAAAAAACACCATCAACACCAGATAATAACAATACTAATATTGGTTTTAAATAACAACCATTGTTTACCAAAAAACGATGCCGTTAATGGCAATTCACAACAATGACGGCTATGGTGTCATTATAATGGCAACAGCCATTTGTTGGCTATTATTGTGAAAATAACAGGCCAACAACCCAATAATGGCCTACCTACTAATAATGATTTTTATAAATATAGATTTTGCATGCCAAATTCATGTTTTCACAGTTTTCACTCTTTTGGAGTGTGTGTGTGTGTGTGTGTGTGTGTGTGTGTGTAATGTATTGTTTGTATGAAATTTAACTACTAGAAATGTTATTATTGTACAGCTTAATGAAATTATTAGAAAAACATGTGTTGCTAAAATTTGTTAATAATTACTAATGATTCATGACAACAATAGCCACGATAGTTGTTTTACCGCCTGCTAAGTCCACAATCAGCATCCACGACTGCAAGTAGGATTTAAAACTATGATGCTAATGATGATAGTGAAATTGCAAAGTACAAAGAACAAAGCAGAAATCACATGCCTGGTAACAGCCAATGACTAGCAACGAAGGGAATGTAGGGTGGAAAACACAGGAGTTGAATTTGTTGCCATTACAACTCAACTCATGAACACATTCGCCCTCACTTCCTGATCCAAGCGTCCAGACTCTGACAGAGTCCTCACTGGCAGATGCCAGAAACTCACCAGAAGGATCCCAACAAACCGAATGAATTGGCTTAGTATGTCCCTACAGTTAGAAATATCAGAAGTTCAGCTAAACTGAAAGGAGAATAGAAAAATGGTAAAGGCACAAGACATTCATGAGCGGAGTACACACGGAATCTGGATCAGTTTAAGCAAAATGTGAAGACACCTTAAAATATGAATACAACCAGGAACAACAGATATCCATGTTATGCAAGAAAAACATCAGTGTCTCTCCTAGATAAAAACAGGCGATTTTTGTCACCATGAGTGACAGGCAACTGAATGTGCAAAATGACTACAGTAAATAAAATATATTGTTGAATACACATGATTGAATCCAGTTGGCACCTATATTTACGAACAGCGAGAGAATACAGTCAAATATTACTTTGACCTTTTGTGCATCCTGGTTCCATTCACATAGATGAAAGAAAACACCACTAACCTGTAATGAATGCCGACAAGCTTGTGTCTCAACATCCAGTATAGCCACAACATTTTCAGTCGCAGCAGAAAGATACCTTCCCACGCGAGGTTGAAATCTCATATGGGCCATACCACCCTAATCCAAACATCTATCAGTGACCACAAGCTAGAAAACTAGAAAAAATAAAAATAATAAAAGAGACCACCAATGTCAAATCCACTAAATCTCTGATATCGTAAACCAGTCTACAAGACCTACCTTGAATACTCTTGCACAGCTACCATTGGTAACACTCCAGTACCTTATTTCACCATTTCCATCACAAGAGCATATAAGGTCATCTTTATTTGGGTGGAAGTCTAGTGACATTACAGTGGTGGAATGTCCGGTAAAAGTGCGGAGTGAGAAATTAGGCTGCAAACACCATTGTAAAGTTATTAACAACATAAATTTAATGATGCAGCATCAAAAGGATAGAGAAAAGTCGTATCCTCAATTAGAGAAAACAAAACATCCTATTAACATTCAATAAAGAGGAAAAAAACTTAGCACGTTATGGATCCACCAAATATGAAAGTTACTTTAAGAATCAAATCTTTATGAAATTGAACAGATGAATTTACATTTGGCAAAGGAGTTGTTCAGAAATAAAACACTCCATGATAAAAAAGAAAAAAAGAAAAAAAAAAGAAACAAGAATCAGCTGCAAAGAATTGTGATAGTCATAAAGAAAGAACATCATACTAACATTGTCAGCATCCCAAACCCTAACAGTTTTGTCAAATGATGATGTTGCAAGTCGTGACATGCTTGGGCTGAAACGGACATCAGTAATCAGAGATGTATGTTCTTCAAGGGTAGTTTTTTGCTTTAAAGTATCCGTGTACCACAATACAGCCTGTATCATAAACCATCAAACAAAAAATTAACATTGTATTTTGGGTCAGTACAAAGCAGCCAAAAGAATACCTATCTTCCTTTTTCTTACTCAAACATACACGTAAGGCATAGAATTTCACGTTTTGGACAGGCAAAACAGAATTTCAAACGAGTATCCCAGAAGCTTGATAATGAGAATGTGGCATCGAACTATCCCGTATATTTATAACTTTCTAAAATGTTTTTTTTTATAAGAAACCATCCAAGAGGTTAATTAACCTAGAATTAGGAATATAGCGACCTGTCATTTTTTTATACTCACCTTTTTATCATGGCCACCACTAGCAAGCAATTTTCCATCTGATGAGAAGTGGCAACAGACTACTTTGCTTGCACTTGCTCTAACAGAATTTACTTCAGTAAATGAGAATCCTGAAGTCACATCAAAATTCTACACTCAGGGTAAATCACAGTGCATAAACAAGACAATTTTCAAAATAAGTCTGCCATGTCATTACATTTTACATGTATTTATCAATTCAAGAAAAAACGAGGGAACATTAAGAGGCATATCATTATCAATAACCAGTCATAGATGAAATATCTGTGAATAATTTGTTACAGCATCATTGCATCATATTTAAGAAATGTATATACATGATCTTGACGAAAAAGTCAAAAAGATTCAGGAACCAAAGTTCTGAGAAAATCTTATCAAAAGAAAAATCAGGCCTTCATCTGCACACCTTTGCTCAAATCCATACGAGGAACTGCATCTCTAGGGTCATTATCTTCATGGGATAAAAAAGAGTCGACATTATCCTCAAGAGATCCATCCTCCACAAAACGATCCATATCAGCCTGCAATTCAAGATCTTTGTCATCCCACTGCCAAAATGGAATGCCAATGAGAATTCAAGCAAGGAATTTTCAATTCCTTCACCAATAAAAAGGATGAAAAATCTACTCACCAACTGATTTGATGGTGATGTAAGAGTGCCTGTACCATCCGCCCCAAATATAAAAGGCTTAGAAGAACCACCACTATGAGGCAGAGCAGGCATTGAGATCACATCTCCAGGTGTGTGGGTTGAAGGCGTTGAAGGTGCTGAACTTGGGGAGGGTCCTGCTGTATTTGCAGTTCCTGAGCTATTGGCAGGACCTGAAGAAGACACTGGCTGTTTTCTCTTTCTCCCAGTCTGGTTTTTTGAAACCTTAAGATGCAATAAGGAAAACCATGTTAGGAACCTGTAAAGGTCAGTCATGTTGAGCATGCTGCTTTTAAAATGAACAAACTAGTGTGCAACATCTTGGAAAGGTAATAAAATCTCAATTTAAGACAAGGGGAGCAACAAAAATCCATGACATGAAAGTTAATCCAGATACAGGGAAAAGTCAAAAGGCATGTTTAATAACTACTGCCATAGAAAGGGTATATTTGGTTTCCAATAAATTAATGGAACTGCAAGTGCAGTCAACTTGGCACCCTATTAACCAAACTATATTTTCCATCTTCTGCAACTTTCATCAAAGGGGTGAGATATTAGACAACAGAGAAGCAAATGTTTGCATGCTAAGGCATCCTACAGGATAAGTATTAAGTAAAAAGTTTGAAGTAATTGAGATCTAAAACAATACCAAACTGGTTCCAACTAATGTATCTAGAAATGTTAATAGCTGGTTCAAAAAATTAAGGAAGATAATGACGCTGCACCACCAATCAAAGGATGTCATGCGGCCAGAGCATCAGTTATAAAGCTGTATTAGAGGTAACCAAAAAAACAGACCTGATCATTTCCTCGAAAAGAGTTGGATATGCTACCATCGACATTGACACTGCCAGCATCCCCCATCTTATCTTGCGGATGAAGATTGTGATTTGAACTCTGTGATTGCTGATTTGAAAGCACATGCTGCTGGAGAAGTTGCTGCTGTGTATTGCTGTTCGGTTGCTGCTGCTGCTGATGATGATGATGTAATATTTTTAACTACATGTGAAAGGAAGTTTTTTTCTGAACATTAAAATTTATGAGAATGAAGTAACAACTAGAGGAAGACATAAAAAATACATTTAATTACAGATGAAAAGGTAATTCAAAGAATCATTGAACCTTCATCAGCATATCTGTATCTCCACGAGACAAAAGTGGGCCACCTGTTTGCAAAGGGGATCCACCATTTGGAATAACATCACCAACAGAATTTGTAAGGCCATCCTTTCCAATACTCATATTCCGGTTACTTAAAAGCATTCTCAGCCTTCTACTTTCATCACTAGCAGCTGGTGATGTTAGATTTTGTTGTGCCAGCATAAGCTGCTGGTGCTGTGGTGTTAACATCTGAATTTGATGAAAGGGCTGAGGAGCCTGTATAAAAGGTTTTTGTGGCTGAAGAAGTCCTGATCGAAGTTGTTCCAATCCCTGACAAGGAAGCAATAGGGTTAAACAGCTGATAGTCCAATTAGCATACACATTCACAGTAAGCATGTTATTTGCTATTGTGCATCCAAAATTAAACCATAATCGTGCATGTACAATGTAGAATTTTCAGGAACAATTGAACCAGGGAAAACTTACATGGAGTGGCCATCCTCTTAGAGTCAAATTGTTGCCACCTTGATTTGATCCTGAAAAGCAAGGACCTATATGTTTAGCCACGGGCATCTCTAAACCATACAGATTATAATGAGCCACAGTTTACTGTTAAATTGAAAGATAAAGGCACTAGGTTAAAGATCAAATAGTCTCACAAGTGCATTAGAATGTAATTTGTCTCTCTGAAATCAGAATCAATCAATGATAACAGTGTAAAAAGGGAAATGCTATGAACAAAGCATACCAGGAATTCCTATCAGTGATCCTTCTGGACCAGCAGCTCTTGGATTCAGCACAGGATTTATCTCACTCTTTATGTCCTGATTCCATTCCGGACAAAATTTAGAACAGTTTAATGATCAAGAAAATCTAAAATGATGAGAAAACCCTATGGAACCCATACCGGCGTGGACCCTGACAACTGCTGATTCCGAGCCTGGACCTGTGGGGACATTCCACCAGAAGCACCATGCAACACTTGCCTGAAATTAGGTTATACAACATCAAAAAAAGTTTTGAATCAATTACAAGATTCAACAACTAAATCACAAAATCAATGAGTGTTTATTCAGACATGTATATAATAATCAAGCTTGTGTAACATTAGTTGTAAATTCACACCAACTAGTATTTATTTAAAAGAAACAGAATAATTAACAAGAACTTTGCAATTAATATGAAATACATAAAAATATCATTTCAAATGCTGCATAAAAACCATTTGTCATTCTAGTTTTTGTTCTAACCACAAGTTCAAGTATATGATTAAGCAATAAAGGTGAATGGAACAGAAAAGCACCCTGAAGGCTGGCCAGTTGCTGCTGCAGCAGACTTCAAAATCGAGGCATTTGGATCCAAAAGATGCCCTACACTCTCACCAAATCTTTGCTGTAAAAAGTTTTAAAGATAATAGAATAAAGGAGTCATGCTTCGGAAAAATCCAGTCAATCCACCACTCCTGAAATCAAACTTAAGAAAAAGTGAAATGAGGAAAAGACCAATCACCTACCTTCATTGCAGCATCTGTCAATGAATCCCTCTCCATTGGTAATTTTAATTTTTCCTCGTACATCTTTGTAGCCATTGCATTAGCAGTTGCAGTGTTTTGACGCATGAGAGGATCATTTCCCACAAGCCCATTTGCAGCACCATTAAGGAGGTGGGCACCATCCCTTCTCTGCTGCTGCTGCTGCTGCTGCTGCTGCTGCTGTGGAGGTTGCTGTTGCTGCTGCTGCTGCTGCTGCTGCTGCCTCTGCAATATGAGCTGTTGCATTTGCATTTGCTGTTGCTGCTGCTGCTGCTGCTGCTGCTGCTGCTGTTGCTGCTGCTGTTGCTGCTGTGGTTGTTGACCTTGCTGCTGTTGTTCCCGTGCTTTAATCAACTGAGTCTGAAGTTTCAATATATCAAAACTTTTCGATGAGTACCAAAAGTTATAACTTCTATGAAATTTGCAAGAAATATTTTAAAGTCCAGCACCCATGTTACAAGAGCACCAAATGGCTGATTCAGTTGAGGATTTAAATGAGCATACATATCTAAAAATATTTTACAAAATCCCAAAGAGCAACCCCTGGACCAGCAGTTGGCTGAAGTTACGCCACCACGCTTGCAATGAGTTGTTCATCCAACTACAGAATCAACAACTAGTTAAGATTCAGGCTTTTTGGCATCACAGAAGATTTGGATGCCACCACAATTTATCATACCATCTAGGAGAGGAGTCTAACATTATTTTCAAGAACAAGGCTTCACTGCATGCAGAGGAGAAGCCTCACCCTTGACTCAGATACTGTGATAATAGTTTTGCAGGCGACAATAAGATATTCAAAAGAAGGAAGTCATTGATTTGCCACTTCAATGCCTCTTGTACAATCACAACTTTCCTTTTCTCTGTAGCACTCATTGACACAAATAAACCTTAAGTAAAGAATGAGATACAGCAGAAAGTCCTGAAAACCAACCTCAATGTAAGACGCAGCAACCTCTGAGTGCTTCTCATTGGTCCTCGCAATGAATATATCCCAGAACACTGACCACCATTCAAAGAGAAAGCCTCCAGGTGCATCGATAGCTGGAAAACCACGGTAAAAAGTCAAAACCATGCAAGAAATTAAAAATAAATAAATAATAAACAACCGAAGCCAACATAAAGGCTTTCTCTTGCCCTTATCATAAATCCAAAAACACTTACCTACAGGGTCAGATGACACTTTTCCTTCAGCTTGAAAAGCCTGAGCAGAAGCCTTCAAGTCCCTTTTTACCAAATAATCATGGATATACACATCCAACCTGTTATTTATCCCAAAAATTACTCGATTTCATTTATATCGAGAAAAAAAGAAGAAGAAAAAGGCTTCACCAACCTAATAGCTGCGAACGGAGTAATAAGTACAAACTATTCACCCAAAGCAGACATCATAGTGAATCGTGTGGAGAAAAGTATAAAACAAGGACAGAATCCAGACCACAGATACAAGATTCCCAAATTTAGTAACCAAAAAAGGAAATAAACCCGCAACCCCAGTGATTAAACCTCAAAACTATACAGAATCTTAGCTTATCCACACAAAAAGAAGAATATAGTTAAACGCAAAAGGTATTTACACCCTAAATATAGCAGAAATTCAAATTCTAAAATAAAAAACATCAACAACCAACCAACAGTAAGGGAAACACAAACCCTAAAATTCTAGTTATGTACAAGTAACAACATAAAAGAGCTTCAAAGAACAAAACTTTAGTCCAAAAACAAACATAAGAAACAAAACCCAGAAGAACCCACATGCCAGAAACACCAATCAAGAAACAGAAACATGAAAGAAAAGAGCATTAGAACAGAAAAATGTGAACTTCCAACAATAAATAGAGAAAATGAACTTACATTTTATCAGCTTCCCAGTTGGTTTGAGACATGTTTTTGAACCTTAAACGATTGTTTTACTTACACACTGCTTTAGCTCTCTTTGCCTCTAAAAATAGCAACCCAGAAAATAAAAACAATAAATTTATTAGTACAAAAAACACTTCGCCTTCAATATATAAAATCAAATCACTAATAGAACCCAAAAAAAAAAAAACAGGAGCGATAAAGTTCCAAACTTTTTTTACTTTTTTAGTGATAAAAAAGAGCAATGAAGAATCTATCAGTGCAAGAGAAATAGAACCTCTAAATTTAGAAAGAAAATTAAAAAAAAAAGTTTTTTAAAATTAATTGAATAAAACCAAACTAAAAAAAATTTAAAAAAAATATTTATGGGAAATCAAAGGAAAATTAAATATCGCGATACCTGAAAACCCGAAAAAGAAAATTACTATATTTTGTTGAGAATAAAAAAATTATCTCTGTAGCTTTTGGTGGATTGCGAGTTGCTGTTGCAGATACATAAGGGCTTTGGTTGGCTCAATTTACTAATAAACCCTTAGGACCTTGTCTCATTTTGTCTGAACCACAAGTTTCTGGACAACTTTAGGGTTGAATGGCTGAAATAACCTTGCACGTTAGTAAAGTTTCTGGTAATTTTAGAGCATCATTGTGCGTGTGTTTGTCAAGGCAATGGAGGAGTTTTGTGTAAATTGATTGTGTTAGATAATTGTTACACTTTTCTATGTAGGCACTCAGGTTTTCTTCCTTTTATGAACTAGCCAGATAACTTGGTAATTTTCGTATGTTACCCAAAATTTCAGGCTGACTTCATGTATATCTTCATGTATATTTAGCAAAATAGTTATTAAAGAATAAGCTCAAGTCATAAATTAAAAGATTTAATTCATGTTAATCTAGATTGATTTTAGATTTAAGATTCTAAACAATGTCATGTGATAATAAATAACTCAAAAAAAATCATTGGGTTATGTGTCTTTTTTTTATTGGATCAAACTTGGTCAACCAGGTTAGTGATTCGACTTGAATTTTTTACCGAGTCATTTAGATTTTTTTTTCATCAACTTGAACTGTTTCAAACTTTGAATTTTCGGTTGACTCGCTGAGTCAATCCAAGTTTTACAACAATGTTGAGCAAGGAGCACTCATCTTCAATCACTAGTCTTGGCTTCAATTGTGAAATTTTAAAGATTTTCTACTCGTGTGAATTTTTCTTTCCATAACATTAGGATGAATTATTCAAAACATTTATGCAGAATTAAAATTTTTAAAAAATAAACAAGCCTTAGTGTTTTACTACAGCGTTTGAGTGAAAATATTATGGATTTTAGTGATGTTTTCTTATTTTTTGTTCTTTAATATTTTATTTTTTTTGCTTTGGTTATTGAACAATTTTACAATTTTATTTCTCCACATTGCTTTGATTTATTATTGGGCTTGATAATTTGTTCAATGTTTGCTTTGTTTTAGGTTTTTGCGGTCCTCCAAAAAGTTATTGCATTAAGAGGATCTTGATTAACAAAAAAAAATCAATTTAATTGTTTGCATAAAATTTAAAATGAGAGAATTAGTATTGAAAGTAAGGTTAAATCGCAGCCCTTTATTTAAAACCAAAAGTTTTTCTTTTTGTTCCTTATTTTTTACTCGGACTGTCTATTTTTTTTCAATTTTATCTTTTAATATTGTGTTGATTGGTTATTTGACTTGATAATTTATTTTGTATTACTTTTTTCGGGTTATCTCAGTATAAAAAAATCTCAATATTAGATTGTTTCTCAGTTCTACATAAAATAATTGAGTTTTGATGTTTAAAATAAAGTTAAAATAGATAGGACAATAATTAAAAGCTTGGTAAAATAGTAGCCTTTTTAAAAAAAATTGGTGTAAGTACCTTTTACTTTAAGATTTTGTTTAATTTCTTCTTTTTTTCTATACTTTTAGTTTGAAAATTATATAATTTAGTATACAACTTTATTTTATTTATATTTTAATCTCCGACTCTAGGAAATGAGAGAGAGAGTTGCTAAAAAACAACGAATAAAAAAGAAAGAAGTCGATTGTTTCGATTTCATACAAAAAAATGGTCATGTTTGGTGTTAAAGTATTATCTCAATATGAAGAGTGTCATTAAGGTGTTTTTGTACTTTCACGTCGTTGAAAAAGGTGATCATGATTGAGAGATTTTTTTGTTTGATTTTATGTTTTTTAACCAAGTTTTGGGTTTTTTAGCTAAAAAATTGGTTTTTGAGGTTATAGAGGAGTTTTTTCATGAGAAAATGTTAAAAACTAGGTTTTTGAATAAAAAATTCCATAACCCAGTTGTTTGGCCACCTTTGTGGTGGGCGAAAGCTAAGGTTGTGCACTTTACTAGGTAGAAAAACTGGGTTTTTCTCGACTCTCCTTTTTTCTTGAAAACAATTTGGCAAATAACATGTTTGGATTATTTTTAAAGGTCAAGACGCACTGGGCCACTAGAGTTGTACACTTCACCTGAATTTTCACTTTAATTTTCCAACAATTAATATTTACTTTCTTAAAATTTAAATAACTTATATATAATTTCTTTTAAATTTTTAGATTAATTAAGAATATTTTTTCAGATATTATTTTATTAAATTCCATTTAATTTTTAATTCATTCTCGAACTATCCTTTTTATATATATAACCCATCATAATCAACCTTTTTATTTTATTCATTTGTTTTAAAATGATAGATTCAAACAAATATTTTGGTGAAATGTTTTTTTAAGAAAAAAAAGAGCATGATGATATGACAAATGGGTTTTAGTTAGAGAGGTTTTTTTTATACTTATATTTAAATCATCCTGGTTTTATGTGTATGACATCTTAATGCTTTTTTTTATTAAATTAATGACATAGAAAAAAATATTTTTGTAATATTAAAGATAATAAAAAAATAATAATACTTTTTCTACAAATTATTTTGTTTCAATGAAATTTAAATTATTGCTCTTCTTATAAAAAATAGCAATATCATATAATGAAGTTAAGAAATTTAAAGGGTTTTCCACAGCACATGATCAAATATTTTTATTTACATTATTTATTAACTTCAGATGTAATATTTAGTTATTGTTAGGATTATATTTTTAGTATTTATAGACGCATATAATCCTTAATCTATTTTATTAAACATGCACATTAGATTTTGCATTAATGGTTAAGAATTGTTTTTGCCACTGGAAAACACGTTGCAACATTTGAACATTAAAATTTTTGCCCGACCAGCGGCGTAGCGTAGGCCTAGAAAAATTATTAGATTCATGTATTTTTTATTTTTATTTTAAAATTATTATGTAAGTAAATAATGTTTTTGTTAATGAGCTTAACTACTTTGTTATGATTATAATGTTTTATGAAATTGGAATTTGGATTTTCTTATACATTTTCTAGAGTTTTATTAGCCTTGAAAAGTGTTTCTGATGAATAATGAAAGAAAATAAGCTAGTTTTTTGTTCTGATTCCTATAGACAACGTCACTGATGAAGTCCTTAAAAAACTTCAAAAAAAAATCAAATTTCTTAATTAGAGAACCGGGCTGATGAGTGGTTCCTAAAAAACAAGTTCTCTTTTAGGATATAAGACACATTTGATACTTAACTTGGTACTTGTATATGTGGAGAAAATAATAGACAATGAAAAATATATTGAATGTGCAGGGAAGTATATATGAGTGTTGCAGGATTATAAACTTAGTATGCCAGAAAAAAAGTTTCATGTCTTGGTCTGGTAGCTTGATGTATTTATACACCTAGACTTATAATATCTTCATGGATGAGGGAATCATGTCATTGGCCAACCAAGGTGGCTCATCGGTTGGTATAATGTTGTGCTATAAATTCTGTGTCTGCTACACGATTAAGAAGAAATTGGCATGCCACATCTCTCTGACGGTGTTTATTTATTTTTATCGGTGTTTATGTAGGCTAATAAGCATAGTAGGAATGTAGCAAATGGTGCATATCTTGCAAAAAGTTTGTGTGCGTGAGATAGAAAAATTATGTGTTGTGTAATTAAATTGTGGGCACCAATAAAAATAAATGTGAGAAAAAAAGGCAGAGAGAGAAGAAAAATATATGGAGAGAAAAAAGAAAATTGTAGTAGTTATTGGCGAAGCCTGGGCGACCAGGCCCGGGGTTGGTAAGCAACCATCATGTCTGGTCGTTCGAGCTTGACTCAACTAACCAGCATTATTTGGGCCAAAGCCCAAATATCTTTATTAGGTACATTAATTAGAACTATCAAGAATAAAGGTAATAATGAGTGTGTTAATAAGTCTCATATATAGGAGAAGAAAGCATGAGAAGCATAGGGTTTTAGAAAAGACATGACTCAAAACCCCTAATAATTTGATCTTCATTGGCCTTATTGTTTGTAAATTGGTTAGTCTCCTTTAAACTTGAAGCCTATTTAAAGGCGAGTCGAGATTCCCAAAATCAAACATCGAAAAGGAAGACGAGGTTTCAAAGTCACTAGTAGTGATACTCTATCTTATAGATCAAGGTTATCGCGGGGGACATCTTGACCAATTGATTATGTAAAAGGGGTTAAAATAAAAAAAAGAGTTGTCACCTAGTTTTATGGTAACTAGAAACTCTAGCTGGTTTTTATAGATTTTTAAGTAAGGGGCTAATTATGTTAAATAGAAGATGAAAATCATCTTAAAACATGTTATATAATGGAAGTTGCTTCGTGTTTGTTCTTAATGATATATATGTATATTATGCTTACATGCTAAGAATTTGTTTAAGCTAATAAATATGTGTTTACTTATTGATGGTAAAATGTTCATAAAGTCTAAGATAGTGATTTAGGATCTAAACCTAACAACAAGGCCTAGTCCTCACATTTAGAATATGGGTATAAGATCTAAAAAATGATAAATTGGGTTTTGAGTTGTTTCTTTTCATTAGACAACTTGTATTTTTATTTTGAAAAAATGGTAAAGTCTAAATTTCACGAGTATATAGCCTTTTTAAGAATTTTACCATACTTAGGTCAATTCCTAGGTAAAAAAAAAATTTAATATATTTTTAATTTTGAAAACCACAAAGTTTCAAGTTCTTAGGAATATAGCCCTTTTAAGGATTATATCACTCACAAATTGATTATTTGATTCAAATAAAAATAAAACTTTTATTTACACATCTTTTTTTCTTGAAGAAAATGAGATAATTCTATTTTTATATTTTTTATAATGAAACTCATCTTCTCAAGGACAAAATCCTTTTAAGATTATAATGTCCACAAGTTGATTACTTAATGAAAACAAGATTTCATTTACATGTTTTTTTTAAAACAAATCACACTTTTTAGACGATAAAATTTAAATCGCGGGGATATAACCCTTTAAAGGATCATACCATCTCCAAATCTATAAAAACCAATATAATTGCTATTAAAACACAATATAATCACACACACGCATATGCAATTAAATATCGTTTAAATAATTTAATGTAACTAAATTAACATAGCAAGTATAATTTAACCTAAAAATAATTATTCACATCACAAATCACTCCAAACAAAAAAACAAAGACCAATAATCAAATAAACTTTCACGAATCAAAACTCAACACATGTCACAAATAGTTTTAAAAAAACATACCACACATTGGTGTTCAGAATCGACCTTTCACGAGTCGCGAGAGTCGGTTGGAACTAAACCAAAGTGGCTAGAATGGAAAGAGGCAATATCGGCGTGTGGACTACACGCGTAAAAGGATATATTGGATTGTGAATGTTGTTTGCATATACTGGTAGGTTAGGAAAGCATGTGAACTAATGGGTCAATTGCCCCTTCTTCCTGCTTCTTACCCAAATAGTTTATATCATTGGCGCTCATAATGGGAGATTAGTGGCTACAAAGTTTTGGTTTGTTTTCTTCTCCTTTTGTTGGTGTTTTTTTGTTGAATTTTCAAGTTGTTTATGTTATGATTTACAGTTATGGGTGGTCTGACCGGGGTTGTTATCGTGAATGGTGCTTAATTGCTATATGGAGGTTGGGTAAAAGCGACAGTGTTTTTATCTTAGTAAGAACTTAGTTTGGTTTCCTAGACAAACTGCAGAAGAAATAGAAGGTTGAATAAATTTTTCTTCCTTCTTCTTTTTATTTTTTCTACACTTTAGTTTTGCTAGGTTTTTAGTTGGCCAGGGTTATTGCATGAGTGTCTCTTAATCTTTATGTGTGTAGGCCCTTTTGTGTCTCTTTGTTTATGTATTTATATTGTATGGGATCCTGTGCAAAATAAAAAAAAATAAACAACGTTATTAATTTTTTTTTTATTTTCCTTCTTGATTATGAATTTCTAATGAAATAAATTTCATCTTATATAGAATGAGGGAAAACCTGAAATTTATGGTTACATGGATTTCACCTATTTTATACATTTATGTAAGCAGCATTCATGGGATTAACCATATTTATGATTGATCACCTTCTTAACCAAAACTCATGCTTTGAAATGGACCTTTTGATGAGTGAGAGCTTGAGATTATAGAGTTGGGAGTGTTGCAACACAATTTTTTACCTAATGTTTTGATAAATTTTCAGAAAAAATCCAAAAATAGCAAAAAACAACGAAAACCCCCCCCCCAAAAAGCATTTTTGATATATTTGCATTGTTTTAGCATTTTCAACGTCATCTCAGAAGAATTTAATTTTTCAAAGGTATTTTGAACGCGTTAATTTTACAATCACTGATTTTCCTTGTTAAGTCGACGTTGATATTGTTTGTTTTCAAAATAAATTCAAAATACAAAAAAAAAAGAGTTGAAAGACCAATGTGTTTTGGGGACCAAACTACTTTGCCTAAAGTTGAGGGGCTAGTTTGAAAACCTAAAAACATTTTATTTATAAATACAGTGGAAAATGTCAACGTCATACAAGGGGAGAAAATTTTTAGGGAAAAAAGGTGGGGCAGAAAATGGGGGAAACAAAAGAAAAAACCTTAAACCTCACCCTCTCTAAAACGGCTGCCCCCCTTCTTTTGAAAAAAAAAACAAAAACCCATCTCTCCCAAACAATCAGCATCCCTCCCCCCGACATCTAACTTTTCTCTTCAATCGGTCGCTCCCCTCTCTTGGGGCTAAAACAGAGAGCCAAAAAGAGGTCGTCTCCCCCCTCCCTTTGCCAAAAAAAGAGAGCAAGAGCCAGAGGGAGGCGGCCGCTCCCATTTATTTTGCTTCTTCTTCTCCACTTAGTTGACCCTAGATCTGCCAGGAGGTGGCCGCTCCCATTTATTTTACTTCTTCTTCTCCACTTAGTTGACCATGGATCTGTCATTCCCTTCTCCTCTTACCTATAGCCAACCATTAACACAGACCTTTGGTCCCCCATCTCCATCTTCCCTTTCAAAACTAGAGAACCCTATTAAACTCACACGCCGGCCACAATTGTTTTTTTCCCTCATGAACTAGATAACACCTCACTTCCCAGCCTCTTCATCGTTCCCCCTCATTTTCTCCCAACTCCATTCTCGGCCCCAAATCTAGATATGCTTCTTTCTTCCTCTAGCAACGACGGCCCGCTCCCCGGGCAGCAGCGTCTCCTTCCTCACCAGCAGCATCATAGACACGACCGAAACTCAGTTGCTAGCAGTCCCCTGGACAGACCGTCAGCCACCTGGAACAGAGAAGAAGGGGAAATAAAAAAGATCTGCAGAGAGAGAAGCAGATCTGGAAAGGTAAAGTAGAAGAAAACAGATCTAAAAACTAACTAAAACAGACTTGCGGATCTGCGCAAGGAAAAAAAAATTAAAATCAACTGCTTTGTTGCGTTTTTTGTTGTTTTTGCAGGGCACCATCGACGAGAAAGGGAAGAGAAGAGGAAAGCAGGCCAGATCTACCTGTTTCCGGGCGTTGCTTGTGGTGGCGCGTGGAGAAGATGCCCCGCCACTGTTTCTGCAATTCCAGAATTCTTCCCTGCACTGTTCTGAATTTTTTAGGGGTTTATTTTGTAAATTTCAAATTGTTTAATGCACTGTTTGTTTTATTTTGATTTTTTGGTGATTTGTAACATGTGAATGTGGGTTTATGAGAAAAAAATAATAAAAAGGGATGTGTGCGTGTTTGTACTTTTTTTTATGTATGTTATTGAATTATAAAATCAAAAAGACAAAAAAAAAACAATTTAATGTTTTAATTTGTACATGGTCACGTATCTTAAGGATGAATAAAATCATGTTGTACTTCCCGTGAAAATGCAAGAACATGTTTCTGCATATATTTTGGGATTTAATAATAGTTTATTAAAGCCTTAAGAATTTGGCTAATATTTTAACTTTTTAAATCACATTAAATCATGAAGCAGCTTACCTTAGGTAGGGTGCGCTAAAGGTGTTAATACCTTCCCTAACCACAACCAGTCCCTTACCCTTGAATCTCTGACAAAGGCCAATACATCCGGGTTTCCTAGTAACCCTGAATCAAATACTAGATGGCGACTCCAAGAAACCAGTAAACAAACAAAAATCACCAATGATGCCGCGCGGGGGACGTGCGATAGGAAGAGAGAAAAATGTGTGAAATCATTCACCTTTTTTCAATCAATTTACTAATATACCATCACCCAATCATCCACTTTTCTTTAATTAATTTATTCAATCTCAAAAATAAAAGTCTATTTTTAAAGACAAGCGGTCTTTTCTCTTTCATTTATCAAGAATAAATAGAGTAGTTAGATGAAACATATAAAAGGAATGCTTTAAACATGTCTTTATGAATCCAACCCTAAACAATGTCTTCTAACCTTAAGATGAGGGAGAGAAGTAAAGGCCATTGTCCAAAAAAGTGATGGAGGTGAGGGTATATCAGCTCTTTTGTTTTTGCCATATGGAGTATGTATCAAGGATTAACTTATATTCTTCTAATCAAAATCCTTCTAAGAAAAATAGATTTTTGTTATAACCCAATTTTGACTTATTTGCTTTATAATCTAATTTTAAGGGGGGTAAGATTTGAAATTAAAAGATCAAGAGCTTGAATGTAAAATTTGGAAACTTCAAGGACCAAATTGAGAAAGGGCATCTTAGGCCAAAACAGCGCCGTTTCAAATAGGCACTATTCTACATCTTCTTTTTCTAGCGCTGCAAATCTGCCTGAAAAGAAGGGAAAAAAATTATGGAATGCCGGCATCCCAGTCCAACCAAAACACAAATTGCAAATCTTATCTTCATAAAGATTACTACCCCATGGATATAAGGATCGAACCTTAGGTATCCAAGTCCCAGCAAAAAACCAACACCTCCCTCCCAGTCATGCTTATCAAGAAAAGAGCCGCGCGCGGAGGGAGAACCAGGGATGTTCCCTATAAATACAGAGCTTTCCAAAGGAAATGAGGGAGGGGAAAAAGCAAAAAAAGCCAAAAATCCAAAAACAAAGAGGATCCAGAATACAAAAAAAAAGGACAGAGAAGACAGAACAGAGAAAAGAAAAGAAAAAGTATACAAAGGAAAGAAAAAAACAAGAGACAGAGGGAGAAGAGACTGAAAGGAGAGGGAAGAGAAGGACATTCTCCGGTCGGTAAGACCATTACCCTCGTCTTGGTTTTTGTCTTCGCCCAGGTAAGCCTTTTTCCTCCTGCCCACTTAATCCATTTCTAAAGTTTGCAAAACAGTGCGAAGGGAATTATAATTACTTTCGCACTGTGCAGAGCGCGAGTGACTTGGTTCACATAATATACATTCAAGTGACTGACATGAGTGCACATTTTATCATTTCACTCCAATGTTTCTTTGATGGAAGGATTATCTTCGGCATCTTTAGCTTCCATGAGAGTTGAAAATAGACTATTAACAAAATAAGCGCCTTTGCATGTATTATATAAAAAAATTAATATGTGGAAATTTTAGTTTATTGCTCCAAGTTCGTGCATCGCGATATCAAAATCACAACGAAATATTTAATCACCAATAAAAAATAAATAACAAAAAAGCAATCATTGGTGGAATTTTGTCAATGTGACATCTTATAAGAGCATGTTTGGGAACAAATCTGGTCGCGCGTTCCTAAAATTTTTGAATTGTTTTTATTTAAAATTAATTTTTTTATACTCTTGTATTGTTAGGATATAACTAGTTATTTGACATGCGCTTCATTGCGAATTAGATAATTTTTTTGGCAAAAAAATATGCTAGCTTTTTAAATGTATTTTTTAAATTTCTAATTATAAATCAAAAAGTCTATAGATGCATTTAAGTAAATACATCGGGAATCATCTGTACCAATAAATACAAAAAATAAAATGTTAACACTTTTATTCAACTCACCTTGCTGCAAGTCGGAAATTTTTTTTCTAACGCAAAAGAATTAATGTGTAGGTGTTATTAGCATGTTTTTTGACATCGAGTAAAAAATATAACCGTGAATCAAAAGGTCAATGCTTACATATAATAAAAATATGTAAGATCTCAAGCTAATGTTTAACGTAGCAGGAGAGTGGAACAATGTTGCAATTGCTACAGTTAAATACCTTTTTCTTAATCTTTGTATAATGCGTTTTTTTTTAAAAAGTGTAAAGGAAAATAATTTAAAAAAACAAATTACAAAAGAATAAAGATAAGAACAAAAAGAATGATATAAATAGAGCAAGTGTAGGGTGATAAATATTAAAAGTGTAAAAAACAGAAAATAACATTTATTTTCAAAAAAGTGTGTAAACAAAAAAGAAAGGAAAAACTAAAAACAAATTACAAAAAATAACAATAAGAAGAAAAATAACGATAAATAGGTCCAGTGTAAGATGATAAAAAATTAAAAATATCAAGTATAGAAAGAAAGAAAATATAAGAAAAACATGCATTCGAGAAAAAATTACAATTTTGCCACGCTACAGTACCATTATAATAAAAAACTGAAAATTTGTAATTTTTCCACCGTTAATTGAAATGATGTATGATTATACTATCTCTACATGAAAACACTTTTATATATAATAATGATTGAATAACTTGATAAGACAAAGTAGATGATGAAATTGCAAAGAAATGAAAAGGAACGAAGGAAATGGCCAGACAAGTCAAGCCATCAAATTTTATTTCACTCATTGTTTGCTTTATTGCTAGATGTGGTTTTTGTTCTTTGAGTTTTGACCGAAACCACACAAGCTGGCCCTTCAGAGTTCAGTCAATTCTTGAAGCTGTTCCATTCCTTTCTCTGCAGACAAAAAGGAAACAATATATATATATATAAAATACTAAAATCTTGGAATTGGTTGATTTTAGCAGCTTTACAGAGAAAAATAAAAATAAAAATACTTTTAGCAAAGGAACGGAGTTTGCCTATGTCCTATAGGGGCTTCGGCCCATCAACCAGGTCTAATCTTGCTTCAGTTGGGCCTTCAAGTGCTTTTGGATTGGGAAGTAGTAAATATCAACTGCAAACTTCGAGCCCATATGATTTGAAATAGAGCTCTCAGTAGCTTCCTCGTTCCAGCGTCATTAAGTCGGCCTGGCCCATTGAATTGAACCGGAACTCAGTCAACT
>Ga0325402_1000344_pt1 | contig 30750 bp, 13 predicted proteins | sample PopdelMetagenome_22_FD_207212 | JGI IMG/M metagenome (GOLD analysis project Ga0325402, IMG submission 207212) | Populus deltoides microbial communities from Bellville, Georgia, United States - Xylem-PdKOR-R3 | ecosystem: Host-associated > Plants > Phyllosphere > Stem > Wood/Secondary xylem... | reverse complement strand
GGTGTTGCTAATTTGTTAGCTTAAAATGGTGGTTGTGTTGTGTTACGGCTTGTATATTTTATTAGCTCTGGTGGAGCTGGACTGTTTTATTTTTTTAGAGAATGACGTTCCTGTATCATAAGCATCTTTTAAGAAAAATAAATTAAATATGCAACTCAAATTATATACTTGATTGGATTTTATAAGTTGATTTTATTTTAATTAAAAAAGCAATAATAATAGATGATTCAATTTTTTTTAAAAATAATCACGATAATCTAAAAAAAAATAATTTTTTTCAAAAGAGAACAAACAATATAATTCAATTCACAACCTATTAAATACCACAAAATAAATTAAGGTAAAAAATTAATTTATACCATAAAATAAATTAAGGTAAAAAATTAATTTTAATCAACCCAAATTAACAGGGAAACCGTAATCAAATTTTTTGGTTAGTGGGAGCTGCTGCAAGCGCTGCCCACACGCCCCTAGTCGGTGCAATGGTGATGCTGTGATTGGATTGAAATTAAAAAGTAATAAGATCTTACATGTTTGATGCAAATATTTTCCAAAAAACTAGAATGTCTCATCTTGTTGGAGCACCATCATGCTTCCTGCATGTCAGCCAACACATGTGATATTTCTTCTCTTCCTCCACCATTAATGAATGTACCACCGCATGCCAAGTTCCTATGATTATTTAAAAGCAATCATGCTTCATTCTCATCTGGTCCGTCCATGTTATTGATTCGCCATGTCCTAAGCTTCTTCTTCTTTTTTCTTCTTGTCAAAAATTCAATTCAAATAATAATAATAAATACATATCCTTGAGATGCTTGCTAGTGTCCACCATATCCTATAATTTATAATTTACTCCTGTGTGCTATGACTGCGTGTATGTAGGAATTAAAGATGCGAGGCAAAAAACGGCCACCTGCGCCGTTAAGCGAACCCGCGAGTCACGATCACCTAAACAAACGGAGAAATGAACGGCGTTGGTTCCCAACACTCACGTCACGTACTCAAAAAACCACGAGTCAATTCTAGTCAAAGACACAGGTACCCTCACTGGAAAAGCAAAGCATAGCATCTAAAAAGCCGATTAATCGGTTTCGGTTTTCCATTTCGGTACAGTGTGTAAAGGGCAGTTGTAACTGTTTTCGAACTTTACTCAAGTGGCCATGGCAGAGAGTGAGAGCTTCGAAGCTCTCGAAGTGCAAAATAATGAACAGAAACGACAAGGAAATGAACAAAACAACGGTAATTTTTTAGAAGAAGAGGAATTAGAAGGCGATTATATTGAGGAGGAGGAGGAGGAGGAGGAGGAGAGTCAACTCAGTGAGTTGCAGCAACCTGTCGAGTTGCCGAGTTCGCGGGTGGAGGAGGAGATGAGGGAGGGGCAAGTGGAAACCCTAACGGTGGTGCCGTCTTCTTCCACGGCGATACTATCGAAGGAGAATGATCAGCATGTAGGTAGGTTTTTTCTTTATTAATTTTTTTGTTTGTGTGTGTGTTTTTTTTTTTTTTTTGAATTTCTGTAGATGATCTGGCAGGTTTGAAAGGAAATTCAGCTTTGAAAACGCACGTGGAAGCTGAATTCAAGGTTAGGCGCGCAAGATAATTTATTTATTTATTCCCCTTTCTTTTGTGATCATTTTTTAACAATTTGTGATACTTTAATTATTTCTATATGCATGTAACTAACCGTAGTCTTCAAAATTTGTCTGTATAAATAGAATTTTTTGAGAACTGGTGTGTAATTTGTTGTTACTGATGGAAAGTTTTAGTTCTAGGATTTAAGGAGATGATGAAGTAATTTGTTCTGAGGGTTTAGGTTTTATCACTAGAAGTTATTGATTGTCAATGAAAACTTTTAAAACCGGAAGGAGAGACTCAACTTAAGCATCAATAAGGAAATTTCAATGATTTTGATTTTGAGTATAACCTGAAAGTTTATATGCCATTGACAGAGAGTTCGATTTCTGGGTCTTGTGGTTGTCTCTGAAATCAGAAGGGGTGAAGACTTTGTCAGTTAGTAAATTCTGTGATGAATTTCAACTTGGTTTCTGACCCAAGTGATCAGAACCAACACTCTCAATGTGATATACAAATTTCTTCGTTTCACATTACTTGGTAGTTTTCTTTTTTATGTTTTTGCCTGCTGGCAAGGTTTAGAACAAATTTCAAATATGTTGGATCATATATAAAACAATGTTTCTGAGGCATGGACCAACCTCACAAATCACAATAAGTCAGTGAGAGCACTTTATGCCTTTCCTCAAATTTCTCGATGTACACTCTAGTGAACTTCCCATTTGCATGAACATTAGATCATATTCACAAACTTTTACCTGCTTAGTACAATTTAAGTCTGTCAAATCTACGATTTTTTTAGTTGTGCATTTTCTTTCTTTTTTTCATAGCAGCAAGTAGGGTTGTCACACCAGGAAGTTCTGGGAGGCATAACAGCCCAGACCCAAAATCAGCTTCCACCTTCTGCATGTCCAACTTCCTCGTCAGAACTGTCACTAACTTCTGTTACACAACCTATATCATCTGCTCCAAGTCCAACCCCACCAGAAAAAAGATTGTCTCCCCCAGAGGTTAAGAATGCATGTATACCAGAAGCAGGGCACCAAAGTTCTGCCAAGCTTAAGGCTCTCCATGTTCCTGTAGCAAGGACATCAACTCCAGATGGGTACAACTGGCGGAAATATGGTCAGAAGCAAGTGAAGAGCCCTAAAGGTTCTCGAAGTTATTACAAGTGTACTTATTCTGACTGCTGTGCTAAGAAGATCGAATGTTCTGATCACTCAGGCCGTGTGATAGAGATTGTTAATAAAGGAATGCACAGTCATCCACCTCGGAAGAATAACAGCACTAGGGAAAGTAGGAGTGGATTATCTGTTGGGCCTATTTTGCAGACTACTGTAACTGAGCGTACTGTCAGAATGCTCAAGGATTCAGAACCAGTCACATTGTCAATAGAACCTGCACAAGAAACACTGACAGTTTCTGAAAGAAAACGACAGAGTTCAAGCAGCTCGGATGAGAACAAGGAAGCTCAAATCAAAGATGATGATGTCGGTGAACCTGAGCCAAAACGAAGGCAAGTTTTCCCATCAATTTGGTTTCCACAAATTTTAATTCTTAGTGATGTGAGCACTTTTCACTGTTCTTCTGTAAAGGCACTGTTGGAGATTTAATAATTTTTTTTTGCTCATTTCTGACCAGATTGAAGAAGGGAAACTTAGAGTGTTCAAAGGCTGTTTTAAAACCCGGAAAAAAAACTAAATTTGTCGTGCATGCAGCAGGTGACGTGGGGATCTCAGGTGATGGATATAGATGGCGCAAGTATGGACAGAAGATGGTGAAGGGAAATCCCCATCCCAGGTTCATGTTTATTTCTTGTTTTTTCTGTGTATTTGTAACAATTTTGATTTAATAAATCAATAAGATGTTATCAAATGACAATGGTACATAAAATACAGTATGATTTTGAATTGCAAAGTTTCAGTTTGTTATCTGTTCTTATAAAATGCAGTGTGGTTTTGACTTGCAAAGTTTTAGTTTGTTATCTGTTCATGTTTTTTGCAATGCTCACACTATTAGCTGCTCGGTTGGTTTGATTACATGTTGAACCTTGATAATATCCCTACCATTTTGTTCTTAGCTATCAGACATTTTCATGGACAACATGTGGAAAATTCTAGATGGCATCTATGTTGAAGTGCTTTTAGATTTGGCAGGAGTGAAATTATTTTCCAACCTATAAATGACTGAAGCACTTATGGCCTACAGGGTGTTTCTCGTAAAATCATGTTCTCTAGATCTGTATCCGAGCTAGTTACTCCTTGTAACATGACTGGAGCACTTATAACACCCAACAACCAAATGAAGTTGGGAGGGCGTTTTCCACATTTATTTCAATATAGTTGTAAATAAGGAATTTGGGATTTGTGTTATATTCTGCATCCCTGCCACCCTGATGGATATCTTTGTGCAAATGACATGTTGAGACAGTGCAGCGATTGCCTCTTAAGTTTTGGTGATTCTTTTGCTTCTTCCTTTTTTCTTCCTTTTCTTTTCTCAATGGGGTAGGAGGAACGAGCACTAGGGGAGCCTGAAGTTTGCTGGAACTTGAGGATTGGAAGTAGCTTGAGGTCTCTCTCTTGATTATCTACCGAGTAAAGAGCAGTGGAACTGTATTATGAGCCACTTTCAAATGCTAAATTTTGAGGTGAACTTGATTATTTTCATGAGCTTGAAAGGTGGGGGGTTGCTTGAAAAGAGAGGGATAAAACTTAAAATGTGTTTTTGAAGGTGTGCTTTGTGTGAACAGCTGTTTTTCTGAGTTCTGATTGTGGATAGTCAGATTAAGGTATGGCAGACTCTCATGAGGCACTGCTGTTAGTGTAATGCGGTGGTGACTTGGTTCATTTGGTACTGTCATAATGATAAGCCATCAGAGTTCTGATAGCTCGGCTTCCTTTTGTGGAGATTGCTAAGATTTGTGCTTTACCTATTCAAGAGCTGGCATGGAAGCTTCAGATGGAACAGTATTCTAATATGGGTAAATTACAATAACCCACCTAGGTATCATGAAATTACACGAACCACCCAAAAGTTTGAAGATTTGACAGAAACTCCCTATTATACCCAAAATGCCCTTAGTTACTATTTAGAAAGAACAATAGTTGAGGTAAAGGAGTAATTAATGCTTGATGATTCAAAGGGGTGGAGTTGACTTATTCATATTCATGCACTTATGTTTGCACCGTGTATTGTTCCATTTTGTGCAGGCATGTCACTGTTTTCATACTTTGTAAGCACATTCATTCTTGGAAGAAAAAAACTTGAATGTATTTCAGCCCACTCAATCCCTTCTTTACAAGATGATAGCATCTTTAGCTTGCTCAGATAACAACTCTATAACAACCTTAGGGTTTTTGGTCAATGCATGTGGTCTGAGCTATTATTTTATGTAAATGCTAGAGGCGCTTTGTATTGAACTGTTCCAAGAGTCTCAGTTCAGAAAACTCTGAAGGTACTTATTTTTAGTATAAAATAGATGGTATTTCATATTTGGAAGAATAAAAAAAACCTAATACCTATTCTGGCAACTGATGTCATTTCAGGGCCATGGTTGTTTCTATGAGAAAATTCAAGCACTAATCTTGCACGTTGACTCAAGTTGGTTTATCAATCAATAACCAGACCAGGACTTGTATACTTGATGGTATTGAAGTTTAACTCCTAACCCCACAACTGCATGTCTTGCAAAGCATGCCATGTGAGTGACTTGTAAAGTAGGGAAACTGCCAGATAGAAACTGGTCCTGTGCTTACTTCCTCTAGATCGCCACTTGTCTATGCCTATTGATATACTTTTGAGTTAGATCCCTGAAAACCACCTTGCTGCACGGGCTTTACAGCATTGCTTTTGGATGCGATATCTGTCCCTCTGTATTTAAATGACTCTTTAGAGCCGATGATTTAAACTCTGTGATCAAGGATTTTTATTGAATCTCGACCTCATTAAATTGAGGGAGTGACTTCCAGAATAGTAACCAGCTCAAAAGCCTTACATGATGCATTTCCTTTGGCAATCCGAGTTGTAACTTCATAATATAAACTGGCTCCTGTATTGAACCATACTTCTGATTTATTGCTTGAATGAATTTTACAGGAACTATTATCGATGCACTTCTGCTGGATGTCCTGTCCGAAAGCACATTGAAACAGCAGTAGATAACACGAACGCTGTCATTATAACATACAAGGGAGTACATGACCATGACATGCCTGTACCAAAGAAGCGACATGGCCCACCAAGTGCTCCGCTTGCTGCTGCTGCTGCTCCTTCATCCTTGAGCAGCTTGCCAATTAAGAAAACTGATACATTGCAAAACCAAGTTGCTTCAACCCAGTGGTCGGTGGGCAAAGAAGGTGAATTAACTGGTGAAACCCTTGATCTCAGGGGTGAGAAGGAGGCCGCGATAGAATCAGCTCGGACGCTTCTGAGCATTGGGTTTGAAATCAAACCTTGCTGAAAAGCTGAAAAGATCGTTTCTGTCTAGGTTACAGTATAAAGATTACCAGTGGGCTGCCCTCATTTATATGAAAATCATGTAGCTTTCTTTCAATGTAAATTATCAGGTTTGAGGATGTCTTTTCCTTTCTTATTCAGTATTCAGCTGTAAATTTGGTGGTGTCCACCCTCCCGACTCTGAAACAGCCTAATAGTAGTGGAAAACGGAGAATTTGTTGGCATCCACTTTTCCTTGTCTTGATTGAGACCCATTTCAATATCTCCATATCTGGAGCAGCTTTCTCATTTTTTCTGCTGTAGACGTTGGATAATCAAGACAGGTAGAAATTACTAGAAATTCAATATAATGAATTTTTTATTTTTTATTTTGTTTAAGATCTGATCGAGGAGAGACTTCGTTTTGATGTACACAAACTAGCCTGCAGATAGTCTGAAAGAAAACTGCATTTGTAGAGAAAATTGGACAGCTAATATCTGATGCTTGCAAAGAAGATGACTCCAGAATATACACATACAAGAGTGGAGGAGAACTTCAAGGATTTGCAAGAGCAGGCATCCATCAATTATTGTCTCAGTCCTCCTCCCAGATCGCTAGGATCATATAAAATGATCTGGGGCAAGGAAGATCTCCCAAGTCAGTGTATCCACCAGTCATTATTTTATTTTATTTTATTCAAATCCTGAAACAGGGGTACCCTACAAGCATGTCTTGCCCTAAGGGGACATCAAACTGTCTCCACTCTCCACTGATCAGCTGAGAGATTTGAGCTGTCATGCAACTTCTGAGGCTGTCCACAGTAAGTGTTCGGGGTAGTTTTTTTAAAAAAGAAATTTATAAAAAATATTTTGAATGGAGGTTGATTTGATCAAATATTTTTAGTTATATTTATGGTTTAAATTAAGATTGAATAAAAAGTTGTTTAGTGTGTTTAGTTAAAAATATTTTTTAATTAAAAAAGATATATATTAATATTGATGGTTTTTTTATTAAAATATTGTAAATTTAATTATTATTATTATATCATGAAATAAATAATACTTTATGAAAAAGTTTTTTTTATTGTCCCATTAAACTATTTACAATTTCATCACGTATAAAATTTACCTGAAAAAGTTTTTAGTATCCATTGCTTTCTAAGCATGTAATAATATCAGCTAAAATTCATTAGGAATAAAATTAAAAATGCGATTAAATTCTATAAATGCTACGTTATCATGCGATTTCTTTATATAAATTCTATATTATTATATAATTTTTTTCTAATATAATTATACAGTGTCATGAATAAATAAATAGACCTCTGTTTCCATTCTTCAAAACACATTTTGATATGATAAGTGTGTGCAATTATAAGTGTACTATGAATTTAAATACCCACATAAACATAAACTGCATATTAAAAATACAAGTAATCATTATATTTTGTGTTGGTAATTTTTTTTTTCAATAAATAGAAATAGATATTCGGATTCGGATGTAAGCAATCAATTGCAACAATACAATTCTCCTACAAATTACGTTTCCTCTCTTTTTCACAGAAATGATAAATGGTAAACTCTGCTTCCTAATGTCCAAGTTGGGTTCAAAAGATGATTCTGATTACCGGCTATTTCAACTGTACAAAAAATCAACATTAATTTTTCAAGGCTCGCTCGAACAGGCCCCATCTACAGTCCATTCATCTGTTGATTTAATTCGTTTTTAGTAATCTACAATCTAGGAATCCGTAATATGCATAAGAATTCATTAAAATTTATACAAAAGAAAAAAAAAAAAAACCATATTCATTGCTACCCGAAGAACAGCTGAGAATCAGTTACTAGGGTAAACTGATGACTGAACATGGTGTTCCAAGTGCCACCTCCATCATTCCGAGGAGAAACTCAATTCATCAATAGATATGGATATTTTGGATTCCATGATGTCATCGGTTTTTACATCTTCAGACTTGATGCCATTTTCTTCTTTCCCTTCTGCTGCATCTATACACTCCTGGAATCTGAAGCAACTAATGAGGTGATCGTTTGTTACCCCTGCTACCTGCATGAACGAGTAGATGACTGTGGGCCCCACAGAGCGGAACCCTCTTCTTACAAGGTCCTTGCTTATCGCATCTGCTTTGGGAGTTTTCGCAGGGACCTGTCGAGGATACCGGAATCTGCTAACTATAGGCTTGTAGTTCACAAAGCTCCAAATATACTTGTCAAATGACCCAAACTCATCAATGACCTGGCATCAACAAAACCTGTAAAAAGTTAATTGCAAATGATAATCATGGCAAATATATGGAGTAAGTAATCATGGCTGACTTCATTAACAAAGTTAAAGGGGTTAAAGACTGGAAGTCATCAAGTCAGATAAATCATTTGTAAGTTACCAACCAAGCAAGCTGGCATCTTGAAGAAAAGGAATAATTAGGTTGCATGAGCAACTCCTGAGATAAGATAAAGTTATCAAGGTCAAGCTGTTTGGTTGTAATAGTATAGTTTGTCCTATATGGTTCATGCAAATTGCAGGGGAAATCAGGACCACCACTCAACTACTTTTCACCAAACCAAACTGATCGAGTAATCATTAAGCTCACATTATGTGCCATTTAATACTTTCACAAATAAGAGAACATCATGAGCGGTCCCCATTACGACTGCACTGATCTAATTAAGGTAATCAGCACTAGGATATTGAAGCACAAAACGAGCTCTACCAGTTATGATTTTTAACACTCATCTAAACTCAGGGTAACGTCAAAAACCAGGATTAAATTTGGCTTTATTTGGATGGCCAGGCTACTCTTTCTATCTTCCACATATAAGCACAATTTACAGTGTCCTATGTAAACACATCTTTCTGCTATTCAGAATAAATCAATGCTTAAAAAATGAGAATCTACCTTGGATATTTGGCGAGCATTCTCAATGATAGCACGGAGCTTAAGCTCTGATAACAGGGAAGCTGCAGTGCTTCCAGGTGCTATGATCTTCTTCTCATTAAATTTTGAGACTGCAATTGGATCAAAATCTGCAAAAACTTCCCTGCAAATAAAAGTTTTTTATAAACTCTATCTAGCAATACAATTCAGACAAGGAGGAGACTGCAACTAAAAGGACAAATGATGTGGACAGTCAGAGTTCATCGATGAGCATGTTGGTTGTTGAAACATATAGGAACTTGGATAGGCAAAGTACCTAAACATGTGCCTTTTACTTAGAATAGCAGGCCAGGTAAGTTCAGCCAAAGCACCTGAAAGGACAAGAAGCTCAAACAACTTCCTGCATGCGGACAAAAGTAGCAAGCAAATAACAGTTAAAACAGATCATCATACCAGGAACGACAGATCTTTTAACAAGTAGACAGATGCGAACAATATTGCAATTACATACCTGTCATCATGTACTGGGAGTCCCCATTCTTCATCATGGAAAGCGGTATAACATGGATCTGGTTTCAATATGAAAACCAGTCAGCAATTAAATCCAAAATAAGCATGGCTAAAGCATGTGGACAATCCTATATAGCAAATCGACATGCTTAAGTAACACATGACACAACAATTCCTAAGTGACATTTATATGCTTTGATTATTACCTCCATCAAACATGAAATTGAATCCAGTCAATATTTACAAAAGCCAAGTGCACAATGTCTTTCATTTTTTTGCAGAAATGATACAAGAAAGCAATTTCAATTTAACAGACTTGTGCATTCCTTTCTAACACCAACGTAAGTAAAAACATTGGATGAGGCAGATTATACAACAGCAAGGAAAAGAGAATGAAAAACTGCATAATTTCATTATGTAATCAAAATATTTACTCTTAAGACACAAAACAGAAAGCACAAACATACAGCAAGTATCCATGTTTGTGGAAAAAATTCCAAAAATCAGAAAAAGCATATGCTCCACTTTATCTACTATTAAATAGTTATGGTTGAAAGGAAAAAAGCTTGTAAATCTAAAACAGACAGTCCAAGTCAATAAATCAGCATGATGGAAAGTAAAAATGCCTACCTATGGAGCTATAGCCTGATAGTTTACATCAAATTCTTAAAATCTACTACAAAGAGCACTTGGCAAGCTTTACAAATTAGGAGTAGCATCAAATTATATTTGTTATATTAACACAACACTTGTTTAGAACAATCCATAAATAAATCAAGCCCAGTTTTCGGCTGGTTTAACTCAGTTCTTTAGCAATTGTAATTGACCTCCAGTTAATAAAATGAGGTTCAACTTGGTAATTGAACCAACTTTTATGAGGTTTGATTCCAACTAGAAATCACGGTTAACTGAATGTCTGAACCCAGTTTCAGAAACAGCATTTGAGTGAAGCAGCAGAAAGCAGGGCGGCATCATCTATTCAACCAAAACCATCACATATCATATAAATGTCTCGCCTTGCAATGCAACTCCATATAAGCACTACGAATAGCACTAACTATAGCACTTCCAAAATAAGTTTCATTTTGGTGCTGGGAACTTAAAAGGCATGTAAAACATAACTTCCAAAATAAACTACCCAAACCTATTCCACATTCATAGCATTAAACTCAAACGAGATCTCTTGTAAATTTTTTATATGGTTCAGAAAGACAAACTGATAACAGTTAATATATACAGTTTGCAAGGCTCTACATATTATCAGTGTCACAATTCAACTGTATCTTTCATAAAAAAAAGGGAAAAAATTAAATCAAAGAAGTGAGAACATACCAGTATTTGGTGTCACCCAGGCACAACTTTTCTTGGACTGTGAACCATCAGAAGAAGGTAGAGATTCTAAACCCCCATCAGAAACAACACTTCTTGGCTTTGAAACATACTGCTTCCTTCTAGTCCCTACATTATTTGACCGAATCAACCTCCCAGTAGATGCTCGGCTATGAAATGAATCAGTGGAGGCATCGGATGAACAAGAAGCATTTAGTGACAAATTCGAATGCAACAACTGTTCATGGCGGCGAAGCACTGAAGAAAAATTGCCAGAAAGTGATTTGGGGGATAAATTACCGACAGTGGGCACCGTAAGGACTTTCTTCTCTTCCCCTAATTTAACCTCCTCAGACGATTTCCCATCCTTTCTTAATTGCTTTGAGGCAGGTTTCCGAGCACCCGTCAGTGGCCCTGCCTTAGTGTTTCCAGTAGGTCCCAACACAGGCCTAGCCTCAGAGTCAGCCACATTCATTGACCTCACTCTTGGAGCTCCTGACATTGTCCAAACCAACTTCAATTTGACACTGTTTTTCAAGAGATCTTCAACTTGTTTGCCTCAAAGCCACCCAAGATTTCCAAATTTATCAAGCTTCCCTCAAATCCTCCTCAAATTAAACAAAATCACCAGAAACCCACCAAGAGAATTCACTAAGACCCCATTTTGCAAAATAACCGAAGCTCCAACCAGCACAAAACGATTAAATATCACAAACCCATTACAGTTCTCCACCTCCAGTACCCACATTCACCAGCCAAACCCTGAAGCTCCCAAAAAATATCTTACCTTTTCAACAAATTTACACTTCAACCACCACTAGGGCTCACTCCACTGAACCTCAAATAAAAACACAAAAATCCCTTAACTTTTCCCCTCAAATCAGCCCCAAAAACTCACTTTTAAAAGCAACCCACTTCAAAACACACCAAAATAACTTCAACTATTCATCAAAGACAGGATTTTTATACACTACAAGAACAAAAAAAATCATGGTAAACTACAAAAGGCCCTCCACTGTATATTCAAAATACGCCTCGAAACACAATGATTCCATTCTGCATTGTTAAAAACGAGATGGAAAGAGAGAGAAAGGTACTGTTACCTCCTTAAAAAAGGTAAGTTTTTAAACTGTGTCGTTTCAGTCAATCCAACACCACCACATGGTAAATAAAGCTGACACATTTCTCTACACTACTTGGAATTTTCTTCTTTTTTTTTGTTTTGTTTTTTCTTGAGAAAAATGGAAGGGAAAATTGCAGAGAAAATGTGATCTATTATGGAAGAGAATTGAAGTCTCTCTATTTCTAGAGATAGAAAGTGAGAGCGAATGAGCGAGTGAGAGAGAGAGAGAAGATTGGGGTTCTTGGTTGAGGGAGGGAGTGATGTTGACTGGGACAGTCGGTTTAGAGCTGTAATTTACTTGCTGTCTCCGGTTTTTATCTTATGCTTTTCTTGTGTCTCACCCTAGATTAAAAAAAAAAAAATTGAAAAGGTTGTCAAAGATCACAATTGTTCATTCAATTGATATTTATTAAAAAAATATATATAATTTATTTTATTTTATTTTATTTTTTATATTATTCATGTTTCTTAAAAAATAAATAGATGAATGGGTATTTTAAAAGGTTAGTTTTAACATTAATTAAGAGGGATGAGTCTCTAATTTATTATTATATAATTTTTAAAGATTGAATTTATTCGAAATTTACTTTTTAATACTCAAATGGTTTAATATATGATATTTTATTAAAACTTTTAAGTTGATTTTAATTCAAAAAATTCAAACAACTCTTAAAAAAATTAAAATGCTAAGTGCTACCCCCTTATGTTAGCTTTTCTATGTATTTTGATTTCTCAAGATTGCAAATTAAATTTTTGATCAAGTTTTAAAGAATTTATCTATCTATCTACCTACTAGATGCATGATCCTTTATGATACTCTTATCCCTTCAATTTGGAGTATTATGGTGATAGATAAGTTGAAGTTGAGATGGATGATTTCACCAACAAATGATGAGTGTAATTGCATATAAAATATACATGAAAAAAAAAAGTAATAATGTCTTTACATGGACAAAGAAGTCATTACATTATTTCATTTTTTTTAATGGGTAAATTCTAAAGTTAGATTAGATTATGATAAACTCAAATTTAACAGATCTAAAAATTCTTGAGGATCCATCTCTCTTGGGCTCATCATACAAGGGAATGGCCTGCCTCCCTTGCGTCCAGCTTAGGGAAAAGCTCAGCCTTCATAGACTCGTCTACATTTTATATCATACTATCTTTATACCTCTAAGTGTATGAAGAATCTCTCAATGACCTACCATATTTTCATCATATTAATGTTTGTGTAAGATATTTTTATCTTTCATTAAATTTTACTAAAGCAAGAATACACTTTAGCATATTCTTTTCATTAAATGACAAGATTCATATATTGTAAATACCTTATGAATCCTTCAAGCTTTAGGTTTACAATTTTTATTCTATGTTGCATACATATTTTCTAAGCATATCCCTATATAATATTATTGCATTTTCTCTATCTAAAAAGATACTTAAATATTTGAGAGCCCCAAATCTATATGTAAAAAAGACTTTTTGCAAACATTAGCCATCAGCCACCTTGTCCTACTAGTCATCTTGACTAGGAAGAATGGATCAAATTGTTATAATCAAGATATTAACTGATTATCCAACAGGTCTTACTCTAAAACTACTTGGATTTTTTTTAGAAGATCATCATTAGCGTCATCTATGAGAACTGATAAAAAATTCATCAATTTTTAAAGCTTGTTTTTGATATTTTCAGGTCATTTCATAACTCCACAACCTTTCAAAAATAGGATGGACTTAGTCTCCCTAATATGATTGCATAATTTACCTTGGAATGGATCAACTCGGTCTCTCTAGTGTGATTGCATAACTCTTTAAAGATGAGATTGACAAGAAGGCTTTTTAGGGCAACAACCCCACAACCTTTAAAGGATGGGATGAACATAGTCTCCATAGTACTATTGCACAATTTAACTTGAAAGGGATTTACTTAGTCTCCCTAGTATGATTGTATAATTTACCTTGGAAGGGATGAATCTAAAGCCTCATTGGCGTGATTGCACAACTCTTTAATTATGAGATTAGCACGACAACTCTCTAATATAGTTACATTATTCTTCAAGAGATGCCTAAAGGTTTCTCACCAATTTATCAATGGTTAATCTCGAATCCTCTATTCTCCAGTCTCGGACTAATATATTCTTCAGGTGATGCCAAAGGGTCTCTCATCAATTCGCAGGGGGTTGATCTCGGATCCCTCATTCTTTAGTGCAGTCTTGAAATAGCATATTTTCCTGGTGATACCTAAAAACCCCTTACCAATTTGTTATGAGTTGATTTCGGATACCCTATTCTTTAGTCTCGGACTGGTACAGTCTCTAGGTGATGTTAAAGGGCCTCTTACCAATTCATAAAGGATTGATCTTGGACCTCTCACCTCTCCAATGTAGTCTCGAATTGGCACCACTCTTCAGCGGGGGGCTCTCATGCCCTATGTCATCTTAGGGAGGTTATATACCTCTCACAATCCATTGATCACTCTTCAATGAGGGGCTCTCACGCCTCATGTCATCTTAGGGAGGTCACATATCTCCCACACTCTAATGCCACATCTCTTCTTGAAAGTGGATTGACTTGGTCTCCTTAGTGCAGTAGCGCAACTCTAATAGGAATGGATTGATCAAAGATATCCCTAGTGCAATAATACAACTTTTTAAGAAAGGAATTGACTTAGTCTCACTGGTATAATAATATCACCCTCAATGGGTTTCCATCAGCCTCTGATAAATTTACTAAGTATGTTTTTCATTCTCTAATAGAGGTTGAGTTCCTCTAAAGAGAGTTCCCCCAAAGGGAGTTGAATTCCTCTAATAAGAGTTTCTCTAATGAGAGTCCCTACAACGAGTTCGGAGATGAGAGTTCTTTTAAAGAAATTTTTCTAAAGGGAGTTGAGTCCCTCTAAATGGAGTTTCTTTAATAAGCTTAGAGATGAGAGTTCCTCAAATAGGAATTACTCCAAAAGGTGTTCCTCCAAAAAGAGTTGAGTTCCTTCAATGGAAGTTCCTCCAATGAGAGTTCCTCTAATAGGAGTTTCTCTAATGAGATTTCCTTTAAAGGGAGTTGAGTTTCTCCAAATAGCAATGAGTTCGGAGATGAGAGTTTTTCCAAATAGAGTTCCTTCAATAAGTTCGGAGATGAGACTTTCTTCAAATGGAGTTTCTTTAATGAGTTCAAAGATGAGAGTTCCTCCAATGAGTTCAGAGAAGAGAGTTCCTTCAATGAGAGTTGAGTTTCTCCAAACAGAGTTCCTTCAAATGGAGTTTCTCTAATGAGTTCAAAGATGAGATTTTCTCCAATGAGTTCACAGATGAGAGTTCCTTCAAAGGGAGATCTTCCAATGAGTTTTAAATGAAAGTTCCTTCAAAGGGAGTTCCTCCAATGAGTTTGGAGATGAGAGTTCCTCAAATAAGTTCCTCTAATGGGTTCCTCCAATAGGTTCCTCTAATGGGTTTTCCTCAACAACTTAGAAATATTTCTAAGTATAAACTCTTTCTCTATAGGTTTTTCTACCTATTAAAATTTTTTTCTAAATATGTATTCCTTTGTTTCACTTTACGCTTCTAGAAAATGTTCTACATGTAGGTTCCTTCATGGTTCCCCTCTACATACTTAGAAATTTGTTTTTTTTTAAATATGGTGCGCACCTCTATATATGAGTTCTTTGGTAAATTACCTTGGGTTTCCACCTTTATTCTCATATGAAGAAAATCGATAAACTCGTTATATAGGGTATTTTTACAAGTCTTCATGTATAAATATCACAAAGACTTAAGGACTACTAATAAACCCAAATTTAATTGGCCTAAAAGACCTTGAGGACCCACCACCCACCTTTCTTGGGCTCATCCAAAGAAAGGATCAACCTCCCTTAGGCTCAACCAAGGAAAGAACCCGCCTCTCTTGGGTCTAACCTAGAAGAAGAGTTCAGCCTTTATGGACTTAATTATATTTTGTATCCTACTCTCCTTACACTCCTAGGTGTATGAAAAATCTTCCAAGGGCTTACCATATTTACATCGCATTAATGTTTATATAAGACGTTTTTATCCCTAATTAAATTCTATCAAGGCAAGATTACACTCCATCTTCTCCTCTCCACAAAAAAAAATATATTCATGGGTTATAAATATCCTATGAATCCTTCAAGCTCCAAGTTCACAGTCTTCATTATATATATATATATATATAGAGAGAGAGAGAGAGTCTATCTCTCTAGAATATTATTGTACTTTCTTTTTCTAGAAAGATATTTACTTAAGTATTTGGGAGTCTCTAAATTTACAAAATGAGACCTTTTACAGGTACTGGCTACCAGTTATATTGGTTAAGGAGAATGGATCAGATTGCTAGAACCAAGATAATGACCGATCATCCAACACATAAATCTTGTTTCTAAGTTACTTGGATTTTTTAGGACATCATCATATTGTTATGTCTTAAGATTGTTAAGACTTTTTGAAAAAAAAATCGAAGTGATGTATAGCTTCCAATGTTGTTAAAATCGAGATTTAACTCGTAAATTTGTACAATTTTACGAGTTAATATATGCTTAACGTGTTGAATCGCTTTAAAAACTTGAAAATTGATAAAATTGGGTTGAAATCAGTTAAAATCGGTAAAATCGCAAAAAATCATTAAAAATCATGATTTTAATACCGATTTTACGATTTCAATGTAGGAAGAAATTTTAGGCCACTTTTTTTTGATATCGAGATCTGCTTATAACAGTTCAATGTTGAAAATTGTACTCGTATATGCTGACATGTCAATAATTACATACTGTTGTCCATTCGGGTTATTATAATGAAAAAAAGTAGTCTCTCCCTCTATATTGATTAGGGTTAACCTGCAGGTGATTAAAATGCAATCCAAAATTTCATGTTTATTGTTTTTTTCTTTTAATATTCCACTTCCTATTAATTTCTTTTAACTGGTTGATAAATAAACAAACAAAAAATGAATCTTATCAATTGTTATTTTTCATTTTAGTTGATTTCCAGGTTATCTCTTCGATCAAATTGTCATAAAGAGTGAACTCCTTCCTTGACATCTTCAAGGGCATATATAGAAAAAAAAAATGGCCCAAAATAAAACGTGTTTTCTTCCTTATTTTTCTGTTACGACTGCAATTAATTTCTTTTTCATTATGCTTTTTGTCTATTTTATACTTGAACTATGTATGAATTTTTATTTAAACCATGTATTCCGTGTATTTTAAGATATTTGAACTATATATGAATTTTTATTTGAACCATGTATTTTAAGGTGCTTGAACTATATATATATAAAAAAATTCCTTACGATTTTACGATCCGTTTTTATGATCCGAGTTTATTTTGTATTTTTTGTGCCGTGTTAAAAATACGTTTTTGACAACCTTGATAGCGTCTACCATATGGGAAAATTTTATGTATATACATAGCACTTGTTATTATTGTATGTCATTTAACACTCTATCATAGATTATTTATACCTTATTTTAGTGAAGTATCCATGCGGTGTTCATCATAATGAATGAGATTCTTTCATTTCTAGGAATAAATTTGAAGATTTAGTTGATCTTTTAAATCGCATCCTCTTCAAATACAATATGAAATTAGGAATTTAGGAAAGCCCCACCTTCCCATATGGCAAACTAAAATATATCTACTTTGTGAGTCACTTTGGTTCTACTAGGGCTTTGATGCAGATATTTATTAAATTTTGGATCCAACAACTCTAACAATTCCTTTCTTTTGCCGTGTCAAACTTTTATAGAGATGGTGCGTACACGATCAGGTAGCTGGCGAGGTCTTTCTATTTCTGTCCATTGCAACTTCCCAAAAGGAAACAGCTTCACATTCCTTTCGCTGATCCAAGAAAAGCATTACTAAGGTGAGCTATCTTCTCTAAATGTCTTGTCACCGCAACTTTCTAGTAGGCTTTTAGGCTGAAGTTGCAGGCTAAGCATCAAACTCCAAATAGTAAAAGCCAAAAGGGAGTCAAGGGAGTCAAGCGTGCCGCAAGAACTTTTAGACTGAAGTTGATCAATGATTTCGTATTCATGCCAGATTTCAAAAGGATTAGCTATACAGCAGTGGTTAGCAATCAAGAGAGGAATAAATTGGCAATGGGTCGCTTTTTGGCAACCAATTTACATCTGCATGCCTTCAGATTTTTTGGCAAATCTATAGGAAGTGACCGCTCTTGAGACTTTACCCTCACTACCTGCCTGCTGCATGGCTGCCTGTCAAATATATATTAATTTTATTTTTATTAACGTGAATATCCAATTAACTTACGTACATCTCGAACCCTAAAATCACCCCTAAAATCACCGTGGATGTCACGGGACAGGCAGATGCAGAAGGGCAGCAAGGGCAGCGTGGATTTCACGGGTCATGCAATGCAGCAAGGGCAGCAAGGTCAATTAATCTCCTGTGTACTGTGTACTCTGCCATGCTCATCCAGTAAATTAACGTTAAATTCAGTGACGAGGCAAGTTAGTAAAAGAAAGGGAAGATCAGTGAAGATCGTGAGTGCCGCAGTCTTCACTTCCCAGGTTAGGGAAGTGAAGAGAAGAGTGACAGGTTCCATCTTCACATGCAGGAGATGCTTCGGATCTGCAGACTGCAGCTTGATCATTGGCATATCCCGTTTGGGCTGGAATCAACAAATTTTTATACCAGCTCGCATTATACACTTTCCGGCCATATCTCAGAGCAATTAGCATTAAGAGAGGTATTACAGTCATTGCATGTGAATCAGCGAATAGAAATGGGCAGGTGTCGTGAAATGCAAGGCTGATCTTTGATTGTGAGGGCTCCTGTTTTCTAACATGAACGAATTTTTGCCTTCAAAATTCATATGCTAAAGTGGAGCTCACACTCTTTCCCCCTCCCCCCAGCATATTCCAAGGCAAACACGGACAACCACATAACCAGAAGAGAGAAAGGCAGGCAAAACAAAGACAATCGAATTAGCATCAAGCAGTTCTTTAGACATCTTTGAAACAAGCTCAAGTCAGACAAATTTTGAGTGCATAGTAAAACTTGCTAGGCCAATATCTGATTCTTGAAAACGGAAGAAACAATTTTTAATGCTGAAATACCTATCTGAAACAGAGTATTGCAACTGGCAATAAAACCAACCAACCACCTTCCCCGTTATCCCAGAAACAGTTATAAGATCCGGAAACTGCATCTGCAAGCATATCAAAAAAAAAAAAAAAGGAAGAAAAGAATTAGTAAGCTCATGAATTAGCAGTAGCAAGGCATATGTGTGATGATCGATATATAGGCATGCATGTCCAAAATAACTTATAGCTATAGCCATAGTTTTGAAACCCGGCCCGGCAAGCCGACCCGGGGCTGGAACCGGGCCGGGTTGAAGAAAAAACAAGGAAAGGAAAAATCCGGTGTGACTTGGCTGACCCGGTCAAAAACTCGGCTTCAACCCGTTGACTTTTGTTTTTTTTTTAACTAAAACAACGTCATTTTGATTTTTATAAAAAAAAAGAATTAACCCGGACGACCCGGTTAAAACCCAGAACCCGGGCCGGGTCTAAAAACTATGGCTATAGCAGTTCTAAGCATGGCTGTTAGAATCTTACGATTAACAATTTGAATCTTACAATTCATCTCGATTCACATTCAAAACAATGTGAAACATGGGTTAAATCTCAGGTGCACATGAATCTTGTGAATCAGTCATGATTCAATTCAGTACTATTCATTGCTTTTTACGATTCTAACCCTCTAATAGAAAATGAAAGTAAAATGCATAATTTTAAAAGAGATGGTAAGAATAGGAAGCTTTAGTCTAGAGGTCATGGATGACAAAAACATATGAGCAATTTTCTTTAACAAATATGTCTACTTGAAACTGAAACAGATTATAAATTAATTTTTCACAAAGAAAGAAAAGGGTGAAAGAAAGCAAGAGTCTCAAAGACCACAAGAATGACAAGGGTGATATCAACATTAGGAAAGATTATTTAAACTAGGAAATTTAGCAGTATGCCAGTTAGAAGGTAGATTTAGATGTATTTTTACGTTATTGAGTTGTTAGAATGATCAAGAACCGATGAATAATATGTTGAATTTTGAGACTGGGTCATTTGATGACCAGGAACTAATAAATTAAATGAATTGATGCACATTTTGTTTAGTAAATGATCATTTTTAACTTTATTTAGTAATGCTAGTTATCTTTTATTGTGCCGTTTTCATTTGTTAATGAATCTTATGATTCACGATTCCAAAAATGGGCTTTCCGATTCAGGAGTCGAATCTCAATTTAACAACCATGATTCGAAGTAACACACAACTTAAGCAGTGGCAATCCCCTCCTGCTGTATCTAAATTTGGCACCAATAAGATGGAGAGCTGAGTTGATACTGGAAAAAAAAAATTAAAAAAGTAGGGAAAAGAAATCTAGTATAGTCACAACAGCCAGACTTAGCAATTAGTTTAAAAACATCATAAGAACTCTTAAGGGAGCCTTGAAAGAAGCTTCTCTTTCCATCTAAACCTAGACAAGCCCAACCAGAATTATAAAAGGATGATTTATTGGTTATGACAATATATGCCATAGTCTCATAGTAGATTTCCTTGAAGGCTATACAATACTTGCCTATTCAAAGAATGCAGTAACCCAATTTGAAGACCTGCTTGCGGTATTCCAAGAAGTTCCATACGAGTATGATTTTACTTGCTAGAACACCAGTGAAAAAACAACCAGTATGCAAAAGATAATTGAAGTTTATATTTCGAAATAAGAAAAACACAACCAGTGTTCCCAAGAATTATTAAAGCCATCTAATGATATTTCAAAAGAAGCATACAAAAAAAACAAAAAGCATGCATGAAATTTTTTATGGTCAATCTAACAAGGTTACAGATTAAGTATATCCCAGCATTACCATCCTCAGCACCTCATTCTCATCTGAATCATTTTATGCCATCACCCCCACCCCCCTTTTCATACACACATTGAAATCCATATTTTTTAAGGATGTCATGTTCCAGAATTTGCAATATTATCACCTTTTGTAGGACACCTTTTCCACAAACTAATCTAAATCATATGTAGACTACAAGCAACAAATAACAAATAACAAAAAAAAAGGCCTGCTAAGAATACTATAAACAACAACTCAGGCTAGTCAGATTTTTCATCTTGGTGGTGGTAGTAGTAGCACATACCAATAGTTTTAGTAAAGGGAAAACATTGTTGGATAGAACACATTAAAAACAAGGACTCAATCACGAATTGCATGGAATTGTACGAAAAGAAGAAAATAAAAGGAAGACATACCCCAGTAGACCCCTGCCAGGCCAGACTCTAGGAGTCACTGATAAGTTGATGGGAGCACCTTGCCTCATAACTATCACTGGTACTGCATGACCCTGATTTGCCTGAGCCTCAGAAGCAAGCTTTTGCAAAAGATTCTCACCAACTTGATATTCCACAGTACCAAATTTAACAAGTTGATCTCCAAGTTGCAGACCATCCTCTGCTGTTGGGGATGCATCAGCAATTTCATCAACCACAGCAAAGGGTATGCTACCCATCATGTCCACATCCATGGAACTGGGGGAATCTCTAAGAACAACATTGTGGGAAGTTGCAGATGGAACAGCATTGCCAACCACTGAGTTTTGATTATTTGACACCCCATCATTTCCATGCAAGTGAGGAAGAACTAGTCAGTCAACTTATCACAGAGAAGAAGCCAATTTCTTATTGAGATATAGCATAAGTATTTCTATCTTGAAGTATAGAAGTTAAGCAGAGATAATTGGCTCGTGGGAAACATATCAACTCTATTATAGATATGAACAGGAAGCGATCAAAGATGACTGCCAACAGAAAATGTGTTTTTCTAAAAAAAAAAAAAAACATGAAAATAAAGATTGATCATCATTTAATCATTTGATTAGTTTTGTATTTTGTTCCTCTCCAATGAAGAACATAAGCACAGTTAACTACTTGTCATCATTCAATACAAACGAGGCAAGTATTTGTACTGCAAGTCCATGCCCAACATGCAATGATAATTGAGAGAAATTATGAGCAAATAACATTGCTCAATTAATAACATTATTACATATCTACGTACCTGAATCTTTGGTTGCAAGCCTGGCTGAATGCAGAACTTGTATATTCTCATTTATTTTCTCTGTAATCTCCTTATGATCATTCCGCAGCTCTATTGATACAAAACACAAAAAAAAAACTACAGAGATTGAAGTAAAAAAAAAGTAAGGGAAAGGGAAAGGGAAGGGCAGTACCAGCAAGACGGTGTCGTTCAGCTCTAACGACTGGAATATCAATATCCGACCGAGGAAAACCCTAGAATTTTTTTTAAGAAATAAATTAAAACCAAAAATACTCGGCAAATCTTAACAGCCACGGATACATAAAACCCTAAAAAAAAAAGACGAAGAAGAGAATTTATGTGCCTCAGAATCGACGAGGTTGCCGGAGAGACCAGGACCGCCAGGCTGACAGAGGCGGTCGATGATGACATTCATCTCAGTTTCCAAAGCACTTCTCTTCTCCATCAGTTTCATTGTTTGTGCTTTCAAGTTCGCTCCCACCATTTTATTTTCTTTTTGAGTCTCCTTTTTGGAGGAGGATAAGAAGAAGAAAGAAATTCAAAATTTGTGATGAGTCTTTGAATTTGTTCGTTCTGGACTGGGATGGGATGGGATGGCTTCTCATGCCTGCTTGGGATTTTTCAATAACGACATGTCATTTGCTTCATAAACCTACAGTCCTTGCATCTTGCCACCTTCTTGTTCACTGTCGTTGGCTGATTAATTTCTATTTATGTCCTTCGAAATTTAGCAATTTGGCATGCCTCATGCCTATTTAGGAAAATGTTGAGTTGTGTTTTCTTGTGATTACTGTAAAGATCACGATTTGTGTGTGTGTGTGTGTGTGACAATTTTGAGGGAATAATTAATCAAAAAAAACTCTAACACGATAATAAAAAAAAATTATACAAGTAGTTTTGATAAGAATTTAGGATTAAAGCATTTATTTTTCTTATAATTTTAAGTTCAAGTCTTGTGGTTACTAATATGATGGCCACTAGAGATTTACATGGTCGTTAACTTTAAGGTCCGTGAGATTAGTCGAGGTACATGCAAGTTGGCCCGAACACCCATGTTAATAAATAAAAAAACATTATGCAACTCCAATTAGTTTACTATTCATTCCTATAATAAAATTATTTTTTTTATCATTGGAAGAAAAAAAAAATGAAATGTCTTGGTGTTCATGTAATTTGAAATTTTCACGTGACATATTGACATGTTGGTTATTAAAAAATTGTCTAGAGGTTTTAAATCTTTTCTAAATTTTCAAATTAATAAAATAATTAAATTACTTTCCTTTAAAAAATATAAAGTTGATAACTAATGGTTTGAGTGTACTTGAATAAAATATCATTCTTTTTATTTTTTTTTAAAAAGATAGGCTCCTTGGTTTAGCCTTGTAATCCGATATATACCTAATACAACTTTTTAAGTCAATGTGCACTTATGATTGTCTATCTTGGCCCTTCCCTAGATTTTTTTTTTAATATATATATATTAAAATAAAATTATTTTTAAATAAAAAAATTATAATAATATTTTAAAATTATACAATGAGACTATATCTTTTAAATAACATCAAAGGTTTTTAGAGTAATGTTAGCAATTATTTTATGGATAATTTTATATATGAACCTGTATATTTTTAATCTCTGGTATGAGAAAAGAAAGAAAAATCATTGGATTATGATGGTAGAGAGAAAAAATTAATTTTGATATCGATTTTGACCATCAAAATTGTTGACTTGGTGTCAACGGGTTCTATTTGGTTAGGAGAATTTCGCTTAGGTGTTTTTTTACCTCGAAATTGCTTAAAAACCAAATTCAAACTCGGGAATATTTTTTATTTCGGGGTTCTGTGTGTGTGTGTTTTTTTTAAGGTCATTTACGTGTTTGTTAAGGTGTTTAGGTTCTTTTCTAGTTGTTTTGAGTCAAAATAAGTTTTTGTGTAAAAATACATAAATCTTGTTTTTTCGATTGATATAACGGCCGAAATCTAGGGAAAATCAGGCGATGCATCATCTAAAATTTTTGTTTTCAAAAAACATTAGGTTAGATGATATGTCATCTGCCCTAATTGAGTTTTTTTTTTTAAATAGAGCCACCCGCGAGCCTTTTCTAAATGGGCTAGGCCTAGCAATGCTTAGCCTTATTCTTTTTTTTTTGTCTTTTAAAAAATTATTTTTTATATATATTTTTTAAATAATTTTTTAAATTAATACCACTACTCTATGATTTTTTATTTACCTCTTTTTAAATAGTGGTTATTTTTTAATTATTTTATGTGTATTTAATTTTTTAAGAGGTTATTCTAATTTATCTATATTTTTGTATGTTTTGTATAATTGAAATTTATTTTTAAAGATTAAAAATATTTATTTTTGGATAGAATTTGTATTAGGTGCAACTTGCGAGATATTTTTTGTCTTTGATTTTAATCAATCAATTTTATATGTGTCTATTTTTACTATTATTTAATAAAATTAAGAGGTATTTTAATTAACAGAGTCATTGAACACTATTGAGTAAATGGCTGGTGTAGCGAGATTAAATATCTTTATCTACTTCTGCCTCTTGACTTTTCCATATATGTATTTAGTTATTGTTAATGATTTTTTTTTTAATTTATTGACATAGATGATTCTTGATTTATTTAATTAGACGTGTATATAAAATTTTCAATTTACACTTAATATTTTTATGTAAAAAAGGTGTAAAAAAAGCCTACATGTTCAACTTTTTTATTAGAAAAATAATATCCAGCCTGCGGCTGAGCATAGGTGAAATAACTATTTATAGCTTAACAAAGTGGTATCAATTTGTAATTATCCTACTCCATTTTATTATTTAATAACTAATCGATTATCTAGTTTTATCTTATCAACATATAGGGTAATTCTTCTAGTATAAGGTCTACAAATTCAATTAGGTAAACTCGATTTTACACGTTTTATACTTTTTGACTCGTAAAATCGGATGATTTTACGAGTCAAAACTCGTTTTTAATAACCTTGGATCCCATTTTACGAGTCAAAACTCGTTTTTAATAACCTTGGTCAGCACACTAAGCTGGTGTCAATGCATCATTCATGTCTATTTTAAACAATGTGTACTTGAGATGGTAATTGAACTATCATTTTATAAAAAAAATTTATAAATTTTTTTAAGTATTAAAATTAAAAATAAATTTTTAAATATTATTTTAAAATAAAAAATAATTAAACTATAACTAAAACGGCTCAGTCCTTTACTGTGGCTCAGTGCAGTTCACAGTAAAAGATGAACTGTCTTTTTTTTTTGTTTTTTTAGCTGTTTTTTTTTTGTTTTTTAGCTGTTTTTATGTCTTTATGGTTTTTTCTTTGTTTTTTTTCCCTTTTATAAAAATTTTTTTGTTTGTTAATGTTAAAATTTTTTATTTAATTATCAGACTTTCATGACACTGATCTCGGGTTTAACAGGTTAACATGATCTGACGAGTTAATCCGAAAATTTTTTTTTGCTTTTTTTTTCTTTTTAATTAGTTTTTTCGTTTACTTTAGTTTGTTAATGTTAGATTTCTTTCTAGTTAGTTATTAGATTTTCATGACACATATCCCAGGTTTCATGGGTTAACCTGGTTTCATGGGTTAACCCGTCATTTTTTTTGTTTTTTTATTTTAGTAATTTTTTTATTTAATTTGGTTTGTTAATTTTAAATTTTTTTAATTTAGTTATCAAAATTTCATGACACGGATCCCGGGTTTAACGGGTTAACTTGGTTGACGAGTTAACCTGGAATTTTTTTAATTAATTTTTTTCGTTTAGTTTAGTTTGTTAATTTTAAATTTCTTTCTATTTAGTTATTAGACTTTCATGAAAAATATTTCGGGTTTGATGGGTTAACGTGGTTTCACGGGTTAGCCCAATTAATTCTGGGTTAACCTGTCAATTGTTTTTTCTATGTAGTTATCAAACTTTCATGGCGTGAATCCCAGGTTTGACGGGTTAACCTGATTTGAAGGGTTAACCCAGTTAATTCAGATTTTTTTTCTTTTTCTTCATTAGTTTTTTTTTCTTTATGTTGTTTTTTTTCTTTTTAATTAATCTATTTAATTATCGCACTTTTATGACACGACCTTGCAGCCAGACCCACATCCAAGGCTATTAGATCTGGTGTTACCGTCATACTCACTTAAACTTGAGTCATATAAGTTTAAATTATTATTAAAATTATAAATATTACTCTTGGGTCAAGCGTTGCAGCTAGACTCAAGACTTTTGGATATATCTTTGCAGAAAAACCTAACACTCTTAGATCTTAGCCTTTTTTGATATTTTTTATCCAAGAAAAAAATTAACCCGTGGCATATGCCTTTGTTTTTTTTCCTTTTCTTTTTCTTTTTAAGCCTTTTACTATGAACTGTTCAGTGCATTCCACAATGAAAAAGTTGATGCCTTTAGTTTTTTTTTTTGCATTTTTCTTTGTTTTTTTAATTAATTGTTTTTAATTTACTTTCTTAATATTATTTTTTTATTTAATTATCAGACTTTTATGACATGGATCCCAGATTTGACGGGTTAACCTGATTTGACGAGTTAACCCAGTTGATTCAGAGTTCATTTAGATTTTTTTCTCTTTCTTCATTAGTTTTTTTTTCTTCTTATAGGTATTTTTTCTTTTTAATTAATATTTTTTTATTTAATTTAGTTCATTAATATTAATTTTTTTTTTCTATTTAGTTATTGGCTGATGCCTTTATTTATTTATTTATTTTTGCTTTTTTGCTATTTTTATACCTTTGATTGTGGAGTCCACAATGAAAAGGTTGATGCCTTTTGTTTTTTTTTCTTTTTAGTTATTTTTTTCATTTAATTTAGTTTGTTAATGTTAAATTTTTTCTATTTAGTTATCAAACTTCATGTCACGGATCCCGGGTTTGATGGGTTAACCTGGTTTCACGAGTTACCCCAATTAATTTTGGGTTAACCCGTCAATTTGTTTTTCTATTTAGTTATCAAACTTTCACGACACGAATCCAATGTTTGACAGGTTAACCTGGTTTGAAGGGTTAACCCAGTTAATTCAAAAAAATTTCTTTTTCTTCATTAGTTTTTTTTCCTTTCTGTTGATTTTTTTCTTTGTTTTTTTTAATTAATCTATTTGATTATCACACTTTTATGACACGATCTTGCAGCTAAACCCACATCCAGGGCTACTGGATCTGATATTGCAGTCAGACCCACTTAAACTTGGGTCATGCAAGTTTAATGTTATTATTAATATTATAAATATTAATCTTGGGTCAAGTGTTATAGTCAAATCTAAAACTCTTGGGTATAGTTTTATAAATAAATATAATATTTTTAAATTTTATTTTTTTAATATATATATATATAAATTAACTCGTGACATCATTCGCTAACTAGTTTAACTTATATCTTGTCAAATTTTTTGACGGATGGATTCATTATAAATAAATAGAGAAACCCACACCGAAAAATGGCCGTTATTGTAGTATCCTTGGCCACCTCATTTACTACTACTGTTGTCCGATCATCTTTCTCCTTTTCCCCGTCCTTGTTTCTCACGAAGTTGAAGTCAGCTCCTTGTCTTAGATTCACCTTTTCAGTTTCACCCTTTGATTCTTACAGAAGACGAGGAGTCAAACTCATGGCTCACTCAGCTCGTGCCACTCTTGGCCTTACTCAGCCTGCTAACATCGACGTCCCTAAGGTCAATCTCTTGTAATTTCCCCTAAAAGAATAAACCCCACATTTTGTTTCTTTGTATATTGTGTTTAGATTATCAAGATTATTGATTTTTGATGATGGTTATAAGTTTTAAAGTCAATAATAGATTTGTGTTTTTTTTGCGGTTGGAATGTTTTATTTACTTTTGTCAATGGTTTTTGTTTTTAAAGCCAACTATAGATTTGCATGTCTTTTTACATCTATATGAGTAATATTGGTTGAAACCAATCTGTGATTTTGTTTTTGTTTCGCATAAAGTTATGGTTTTGATTGATCATTAAGGGTTAAAATTCTAATCATACTGTTTTTTGTTGGTGGGGTTTCATTTCTTTGCTTTCAAACCTCCTTGATTTCGCGTCTCTACGTGTGATTTATGCCTTAAAGCTGTGATAAATATATGCGACCTGATTGGTGTTTTCCCCTGCCGATATGTGCTTTGATCAAATAATAATTGGTGAAGTTTGTGATTATTTGCATTTTGATTGTTGTTTACCGGGTACTAAAAAGATGGATCATGTGTTTGTGTAATCCTTGACAGATTGCTTTTTCTGCAAAAGAAATTGACGTGGCAGAATGGAAAGGGGATATACTTGCTGTTGGTGTTACAGAGAAAGATATGGCCAAGGATGACAGCAAGAAGTTCGAGAACTCTCTTTTGAAAAAGCTAGATGCTAAGCTGGGTGGTCAATTAAGTGAAGCCTCTTCTGAGGAGGATTTCACAGGAAAACCTGGCCAGTCATTGGTTCTTAGACTTCCAGGTCTTGGTTCCAAAAGAATCGGCTTGATTAGCCTTGGACAGTCTGCAACAAACACATATAATTTTCGCAATTTTGGTGAGGCCATTGCGGCTGCTGCTAAGACTGCTCAAGCCAGTGATGTTGGTATTGTGCTTGCTTCAACTGGAAGCATCTCGAATGAATCAAAACTTAATACTGCTTCGGCGATAGTATCTGGTACTTGTATTAGGAGTTGATGGTATTGTGTGGATTGATTGTTTCAACTGTTAGAAATAATTTATGTTGAATGGTTTAAACTGTGACAGGGACTGTGCTGGGGACATATGAAGATAATAGGTATAAGTCGGATTCAAAGAGACCTGTGCTTAAATCTGTGGATATTCTTGGTCTTGGAACTGGACCTGAGCTAGTGAAGAAGCTCAAATATGCTGAAGATGTTTCTTCTGCTGTAATTTTTGGAAAAGAGCTTGTCAATTCACCTGCCAATGTACTCACCCCTGGTTTGTACCAGCTTCCCCTTAAGGCTTGCATGCATGATGCAATTATTAGAATTACAACCTGACCTACTTCCTGTGTCTGAACTAATATTTTAATAGGTCGTAGTTCATATTTCCATCCCAAGACATAGGTATGCACCCATAATATGTGTTGAAGATTTTGAAGTAATTATGGTAGATTTGAAGCTGATTTGTTGGGAGTAAAAAACAGAAAGTCAGATATCATTTCCTATAAATCAGAACCTAGCAATAATACCTATTTATGTGTAGTTAATAGCTGTCCTAATATAGATATGTAGATGCTGTATATATTCAACAATTCATTATGAAATAAAGTGAGAAGTCAGAATTTAACAACTCTCCATATGGTATCAGAGCCTAAACTGAGCCTATATTTTTTTTAGCCTATCTCTCTCTATATCAGAGTCTAAATCTGGGATTCCTCCTCTCCCATTCCCATCTGTCCTGACAATTCTAGTCACTTGCTTTAGCAGACCTGTCCAGATCAGAAAAAACACATCTGAAAACACTACAAAAGAAACCCAAATATCAGGGGAATTCCAGAGTTTACAGTCATCCTATAGACTGAATGGAAAAAACTATCTAAAGTGGTCACAGATAGTAAAAACCTTTCTCAAAGGAAAGGGAAAGATTAACCATTTGATGGACAATCCTCCTAGTCCAGAAGACCCAAAGTTTACACTCTGGGATGAAGAAGACTCCATGATTATGTCATGGCTATGAAACTCTATTATGCCAGAAGTTTGTGGGCCTTATATGTTTCTGGTTACAACAAAAGACATATGGGATGCAGTGAGATAGACCTACTCTAAAGTGAAGGATGCTGCGTTAATCTATGAGATTAAGATGAAGCTTTCAATGACCAAACAAGGTAATATGATGGTTATTGAATATTACAATACTATGAAAAGTTTCTGGTTGGAATTGGACTATTATCAGGATTTTAAGATGCAGTGTAGTGATGATGCTGCGATTTTAAAGAATTATGTAGAAAGAGAAAGGATCTTTGAATTTCTTGCAGGACTCAACATAGAATTTGATCAAATGCGAGTCCAAATACTTGGAAAGGAATCCCTGCCCTCACTCAATGAGGTATTTTCAGCAATAAGGGCTGAAGAAGGAAGGAGAACTGTGATGCTTGAGGTCCCAAATACTAAAGGTTCTGCTATGATGATAACTAATAGCAGAAACCTAAGTGATGCTAGCAGAAACCAAAATGATGCCATGAATGGTGCAAAAGTGGTGAAGACTGAAGGGAGAAAATTCTTTAAGGATGATTAGTTTTGTAACTATTGCAAGAAAACAGGTCATTCAAAGGAGACCTGCTGGAAACTCCATGGAAAACCACCAAGGATGGGGCGTAATGAAGGATACAAATGGAACCATTCAAGAGGACATGCACACTTAACAAATTCAGAAGAGGCAGCACATGAGTCCAGCACCCTAGAGGTGAGAGGATTTAACAAAGAGGAGATTGAACGCCTAAAAACCTTACTCAACACAATGGAGAAACCATCTGGATCATGCTCTCTTGCTCAAAATGGTAAAATTCCAATTTGTCATGTCTTTAGTGCCTCAAACAAGAACCATTCCAGCATCTGGGTCATTGACTTTGGTGCAACATACCATATGACTTATTCTACAGGTGCCTTCACATCATATCAACCCTGTCCTAGCAGTAAGAAAATCATAGTGGCTGATGGATCTCTAACCACAGTTGCAGGCCAGGGAACAATCCCTCTTAATCCTGTATTTACTCTTAAAAGAGTATTACATGATCCTAATCTTACTGCAAATTTGTTATCTATCCGAAAACTA
>Ga0325402_1000343_pt1 | contig 30768 bp, 31 predicted proteins | sample PopdelMetagenome_22_FD_207212 | JGI IMG/M metagenome (GOLD analysis project Ga0325402, IMG submission 207212) | Populus deltoides microbial communities from Bellville, Georgia, United States - Xylem-PdKOR-R3 | ecosystem: Host-associated > Plants > Phyllosphere > Stem > Wood/Secondary xylem... | reverse complement strand
TCTTATAAAAAAAAAATAATATTTTAATTTTATTATAAATATATATATATATATATATATATATATATATATATATATATATATATATATATATATATATATATTTGCACCTATCAATAGTAAACATACCTAGGTCTTTGCATTTCTAAGGCAATTTCCTTTGTATAACTACTTACACATTCTCTTCAACTCTTATTTTCTCATCAATGTTCAACTTCCTTTTGTTGGTGCACATTTCCTTGAGAAATTTTGCATATCGTATAATTTGCTTGATTGCATCCAACAATGGAGTATTAACTTCAACCTTCCAAAAGTTTTCAAAAATATCCTGCTCTGTCTTTTCCTTGCTTTCACTAATCTTCTAGGAAATGAAGGTGCAACCAGATTCTTAGTAATTGGAAAGATGGGTTTATTACCTACCTCACTAGCTGATGTATCTATCATTTTAGGGGTTGTCTGTTCTGCTTTTTTATTGCTACTAACGGTTGCTATTGAACCTAACATTGAATCTGGCATGGTAGCCTGCATCATGATTGCTGTTGAATATGGTAGTTGGGTCTCGGTTCTTATTGAAGCTTGCATTGTGGTCTACACCTTAGTTGTTCTAGAATATGACTTTGAAGCTGATAGTTGGGTCAATACCTCCTCTCCACATCTAAAAGTCATAACACTTGCATTTTCTTTTAGGTTAACTCAGCTTGAGATGGTAACTACCCTTTATTAACTTAAATACTCCTCACAAACAATACAAGTTGTAAAATTTGAGTCTCCAAATTATGGATGCTAGCTCTTGTTTCTTGTTGGAACATTTGAGTATTTATGGCTAAAGATTTCACAATTTCATCTAAACATCTAAAGATATTCCTGAGTTTGATGCTTGGTGAGGAGGAAAAGCTGACTTGTTGTGGACATAGGGCTGAAAGGGTTGTTTGTTTAAGGGTTGGCCGTACTTAAGGTTTGAGTGATCTTTTCAACCGGGGTTGTAATGGTTTAAATATGGTTCATATTTCCTTGGTTGACTACACCTGAGGGGTTACATCTTCTTGAAGTTGTGAACATATATCAGTAGAATGTTCTGGAAATGCATAAATGCCATACACTCTGGATTGCCTAACCTGTCCTAAGGCTACTTATCTCATGAGAGAAGTTAGTTCTAAATGTTATCTCTCAATATTAGAATGCATTACCTCATTTACTTTTCTAGAGGTGTGGTCTGCTCTAATTCCAAACTGTTGTGAGTTTGCTGTCATTTTAGAGATCAAATCTCTTGCTTCCACATGAGTCTTTTCTACAAGTGCACCACCACTTGCAGTGTCTATCGTGCTTTGGTCCATGGGCAACAATCCTTCATACAAAAAAAAGTAGCAATAATTGGTTAGAAATTTGGTAATGTGGGCAACTTGTGCATAATTGATCAAAACATTCCCATTACTGTGAGGTTGGAAAGAATTTTTCTAGGAACTTCTTCTTCAAATCATTCCATGTTAGTATTGACCTTGAAGGAAGGTAATAAAGCCAGTCCTTCACCTTGTCTGCCAAAGAGAATGAGAAAACCCTCAATTTAATTTGTACATTTATAACTCATTGTTGTTTCATGGTTGAACAAACCACATAGAATTCCTTCAAGTGCTATATCAATATTTGAAAATTCAATGCATAAAGGCTGTTGGTTCATGTTGAGAGTTGCCAACTCCTTTAATATTCTCTATTCTGCCATGTTTTCAGAAACTTCTACTTCTCTTTTGTTTTTAGAATTGCTAGTTGAAAGCGTTAAGGTTAGCAAGCTTTTCTCTCGTCTCTTACCCTTTCTATTTGCTTTTGCGGTTCTCTTAACTTCTAGATAAGAAAGTAGTTCACCTGTACGAGAAGATCTTGGCATAAATCAGTTCACTATTAAAGAAAAATCAGATAAAAACTTCCATGGCTACGATGCTAAAATTTGGTCGGTTGTCAGAACCTCCAAAATATAATTCTGACTTTTTTTTATCACAAATAAAATAATTTTGTAGTAAGATTGTGAAAATCAGGTTGAACTCGAGGAAAATTTCGTTTAATCTTCCTATAATATACTAAAATAAAAAATAAAGGATTTTTTAAAGAAATTTAAACAAAATTAAAATTCTAAAAAGAAAACGTAAGAGATAATTCAGTGTTATATGGTCGGTTCAAAAGGGATTTGTCCATTCAATGAATTAGATTGATCACCGAAGTAAAATACATATTTTTTTTAATTCAAGAAAATACTAAAATTTCTTTAAGTATGGAAGATTGAGAAAGATTAAAATAATTAGAAAAAAACTCCTAATTAATTCCTTGATGGAAGCAATTAAAAAAAAAACGATCAAGTACTCTAAGCTATTGATAAAAAGCTTAACGATTTTTACCTGTTTTATTCTTTTAACTTGAAAGTTAAATAAAAAAAATTCATTTATTTTGCTTCCTTCTTCATACAAATCAACAATTACAGATTGAAAATTCACAAAAAAAAAAGCATGCTTACCACAGAAATCATTCAAAAAGCTTGAATAAAAATAATAGCTTACATTCCAAATTTAGGCAAAATAAGTACTTAAATGTCCAAAAATAAAGTTATAAATATCCCTTCTTACAATTTAAAATAATAATGGAACAAAAATCCTCTGAATCGAAAGCCTAATTTTAGTTTATAGTTGCTAGAAAATTAACAAAAAGAGAGAAAAAAGAATGCTATAGAGAAGAAGAAGAGGTCTTGTTTCTGCTGTGATTTGTTTCCTTTATTCCCTACTTAAACTATTGTCGTTTGTTAGAATTCTTCTCCGAATTATGAGCCCCTAATGTTACTTAATTCCTTTTTCTTTATCTAATCATTAAGAGTGGTTAAATCCTTTAGAATTTGTGTTGAAAACTGACTCTGCTGTTGTCACAACTCTACAGTAAATTAGACTCTGTTGCTATTTAGACTTTGTTTCTGATTTGATATCTTGCAACATCTGACCATTCCAACTGTATTCTTTCATTCATGGAATGTTAGAGGCTTGATTTGCACATTTCTTGAATTCTAATGCCCATTGTTTCTGTTGCACGTGTGCGGCGTCGCGATGATCGTCCACCCTCAAAGGTATATGTAAGTCTATCTGAAAAATATGGAGAGACAAGGAGTTCTTGTCTCTTATCAGTAAAATATGGAATGGGAGTCACCACCTAGTATTTTGGTCACTAGAAACCCTAACTGGTCTCAGAGATGGGGTACGGAGACTGGTTGTGTAAAGGGAAGGTATTAGCACCCCAACTACGCCCTACCTAAGGTAAGTTAGATTGTTTTGTTGTCTGATAAAATCTAAGGTCTTGTTGTGGTTTCTAATTGTCGGTCTGTCTACGGTTTAAGAAACGTCCTCCTCTGTAAGGAGATCCTTATCTTATCGGGTAAAACCAACTGTTCTATGTTGTCAAAAGAAATACCTTTTTAATATTGGAAATACATTTTACGTATAAATTCATAATCATTGATACTAAAACAAAACAAAATTTTTTTTTGAAATTTTTAAAATATTGGTCAAATTCTCATGACTTTAATAAACTAGTTATTAAAGCCAAAATGCATGCTAAAACATATTTTTCTGAAGTTTTCTTTGTTGTATGAAAATACAATATATTTTTAGCTTTGAGAGACAATATTTTTTTTATATTTTGACAAAAACCGGGTATTTTAATACCGGATTTGTATTTTTACGGTATAAAAATACAAACCAATATTAAACAAAATTTAGTAAAAAAATACATGGAAAATTGCAATTTCAAAAAAAAGAATTTTTTTTAATTTTTTTCTTTTTTTGGGCCGAACCCAGTTATTTGAGCCGGGCCCAATTATTCGGGCTGGGCCAAAATTGGCCCAGCCATGAACAATGGCTCTCCATTGTTCACATACTACGTGAACAGTGGAGGCTGGTAGCGAAGGAGAAGAAGGAAGAAGAGAGAGGCGGGGGAACTGACCTGTGGTGGCTGCTGTGGAGGCTCACGGTGGTGCTAGCTGGTGGCGGCTCTAGGCGGCGGTCTTTCTCACTTCTCTCCTCTGCTTCTCTGTGTTTTTTTTCTTTTCTTCCTCTGTTTTTCTCTTCTTTTTTCTTTCGGTCTTCAGCTCCTTCCCTCTTCTGTTCTACTCCTTCCCCCTCCCTTTTCTTTCTTGCTGCTGCCCCCCTTTGTATTTATAGGTAAAAACAGAGGGGGGAATACCCCTACTATCCCTGCCAAAGGGGTAGGGTGGTCGGGGCAACCACTGTGCAGCCGCCCCAAAACTGCCCAGCTTGTCAAACTCTCTCCCCTTCACAAGCCAAGTCCAGGGGTGCATCCCCTCTTCTTCCACCATGTGGCTGGCAAGTGAGGAGTTTTGTTGCCGTCTTTTTGGTGGTTTCAGAGAAAGAGGGAGTGGGCAAAGCAGGGGAGAAAAGTCTTCTTCTTCCTCTGTTCTCTGCGTGTCCAAGAGAAGAAGACATATGGTGTTGTTCAAAACGACACCGTTTTTGCTTTTTTTTTTGAAATGTATGAAACGGCGCTGTTTTTCCCAAAACACGCTATTTTATTTAAATGAAAATTGGCGCCAAAACACGTCAGATTCAAACTCAGGCCTTCAATTTGCGTGCTTTTTTTTATTTTTGTTTTTGGTTTCAGATTTCTTCAATTAAGTCCCTAATTGACCATCAAACTTCAATATTTATGCAATTAAGCCTCTAATTTGATCAAATTAACTCTAAAAAATTATAATTTGATCGCAAAACTTTAATTTCTTCCAATTAAAGCCTAAATTGACTTCAAAATTAAATTTTCTTGCAATCAAACACTCCATAAATTCAATTAAACTTTCAATAAAATTTAATTGAGTCCATAAACATACGATTTTGGACTTTTCTTTCTCAAATTGAATTTTTTTTTATCAACAAGCTCTCATTAGTCAACAAAATACTGTCAAATTTTAATATTTGTATTTGTAAACCTCCTCAACCAACTTTTATTCATTTTCTGGGCGCTTTGGCATCTTCTGATTACTGCTATTTTTTTTTGAATTTGTTTTTGTTTTTTTGTCCGAATATATATTTTTTGGAAAATAAATTAAATTTTAGGAGTAAACCAAAAATGGGTTATAACAATTTCTATGTCAGACTCTTAGCTGTAGTAAGATACTCGATACTGTTAGTTTCCTCGTCAGATCAGAAGATCAATCTCATCCTTAAGCTTGTGTCTGGATTTTTACCTTCCAAACTCCACCCCCCTGTAATTGGCATATGCAGATCAATCACAAAGTCTGTTTCTAAAGGGTTGAGTCGCATCTTTTTCCATCAAAAGATAACTGCCCTATCACAGCCATGCCACAAACTCACCATATCTGCTGACACCTTGTTTCGCTGGAACATCGGCCATGTGATTAGCGTCCCTCAGGGTATGAGAGTAAGATACCGAACACATGAATGAAGAGAACAATATCCAAACCTTCAACACTGTCTTCAAAGTACGTACGAATTAAGCCCTTGTATTACATCATTGAGGGGGGGGAAAAGAGTACATAGATTTATGACCTGGCTCGGGATCTAATCTGATCCAAGACTCTAGCTATTGGTTGGATACGATTTCTGTTTTTTTTTTTTTACTGTAAACAACAAGCCAGACTCATGATCGCATTGATTGGTCAGGCCAGACCACGCTTTATGACGATGAAACCCTCAAGTTCTAGCTTAAAAAAAAACTAGTTTGCTAGGCCATTTCACCCACTCACTACAAGAATGCAAGATATTAGCGACGGAATGGTTCTCATTAATTACTACATCATTAATTGCATTAAGATGAATTCATTTAACATTTAGCGTAGGTAAATTAACAAGATCAAGATCTGGTTCTTTTGCTGGCGTTTGAATGTCTTGGTTTCTCTTGCTGGTAATTAATTTTAGTATCAGTTCCTTGATGTTTGTTCTTCTTCCTCAGGCCGTATTGGTCTTATACATATGGCCAAGGCCTCATTTAAATATTTTTATTAATAATATTGATCACATTCATCAAAAAAAGAAGAAAAAAATTTAGAACAAAAGGCATTCATATCTTTAAATTTAAGCAAACTGCGATTTTATTAGCCAAAAAGCACATATATAATAGTAGCATTACATTACAAAAAGGAGTAGAAGTACGTAAACTAGCTCTCAGCACAAACTACATATAGTAGCTAATACTCAATGTACTTAATTACACATCCGACACCTATAGTATGATTTATAACATTATTGCAAGCTATTTATATATATATAGATATATTCATGCATTAGCATATATGTATGTTATGAGTAACCAGAACATGTTTCATAATTTATTTGGTTAGTGCCTGATGCGTAGCTAAGCTAGTTCATCGATGGATCAAACCCATAACGCGCCAGCACGTTTAAGCATTGGGATTAAGGAACGATTAAGGTGAAGGCTCATCACCTCATTGGCTCCACCCACAAGTTCACCACCAATGAACACGGCAGGCAATGTTGGGCATCCAAACCTTGAGAGTGCTTGCTCAATTTCCCTTCCTCTAGGCATCTCATCAAGCTCATGGACAGCCACGTTCACCCCAAACTCATTGAAGAGAGTCTTGATGGTGTGGCACATACAGCAACTGCTCTTGCTGAAGATCACAACTGGTCTCTCGGATGCCAAATTTGTCACCCTCTCCATTTCCAAATCAACGAGCAAGAAACTAATGCCAATGACTTAGCGAGTTATTTTAATTACAAGCTAGCTAGAAGTCTCAAAACCGATCGAGCAGGAGAGAAACAAATGATGTAGTTAGCTAGTAAGGAATATTGTGATGGACAGTTAAGTTTTTTGGTTGTGAGGTGCTTGATATCATGAGACTCGTATAAATAGGGTTAAATTTGAAGGTTTTGGGTGGATTGGCAATGGTAGCAAAGAGAAAAAGATATGATTGCGAAGCAAAAGAAGAATGTTCTGCTAGATATTTCGGACGGTTTCTAAAATCACTGATCGATTGATACATGACACAAATAGAAGTGTGACACCACACGGAAAAGTAATTGCACGATATAGATGAAGAATCTTTCATACGGAAGATAGATGTGCCCTTTGTACGGTTGTTTCACATTATCAAAATAATGACAATATGTTATCTTACACATGCAAATTGTTCTGTAACTTCTATCCAAAGTTTGATGATCTATGTATTAAAGTGCATTGTGATCAATTTCCTTTGCATGGAGGCATATGTGCTGAGTTGTAGAAAGGAGTTGGATTTATCCAATTGGAACCTTTCTCTGATTGTGTTGAGATTCGCATCCAATTCATCAAGAATGGATAGGTAAGTGAGGGAGAAGAAGGTTAGAGAAAGGACTAGCATGCATACTCTTGAAAGTTCGAACAAATTTAGCCCTAATTAAGTTCCATTTGCATAATTAGTAGTATTAATACTACACCATTAAACAGTTTTACTGACGGATTCATTTTGTCGATGTAAGACACACAATTCATCGGTAAAATTTTTACCGACAGAATACGTCCGTCGCAATATTGATCGTCGGTAATTTCCCTTTCCATCGCTAATTCTGTTAGAAATAAAAAAACCAAACACCGACGGTTTTACAGACGGTTAAGCGCGTAAAAAAAATTCCCGTGAGAACTTCACTAACGGAATAATTCCGTTAGTATTTTCAACGGTAATCACCGATGGAATAGCCGTCAGTAACTGTGGCATGGGCGGTAAATATTTCAAACTCTCTGTCAAATACCGACGGATATAGTCCGTCGGTAATAACGACGGTAATGACCGACGGAATATATTCGTTGGTGATTGTGGCATGGGTGGTAATTTTTTTGCAACTCTCGGTAAAATACTAACGGAATGGTTTCGTCTATAAGGCCGTCGATATTTATTTAAAATATTTTTTAAAAAATTATTTATTAATAATATAAAAAACTAATTAACCAAATAAATAACCAAATAAAATTGTATTAAACATTAAAAATATAAAACATAATGTAAAATAATATAAATCCAAATATTCATTACAAATTTAATGTGTTTCAAAAACAAAATTAAACTAGAATAACAGCGGAGCTGGAGAAGGAGGAGGCTGGTTGTTCTCGGGACCGTACGACCAAAAAAGGGCTGCACATGTATCATCACCCATCCTTGATCTAATGTCCATAACCATTTGACAGAGCTAATCATAATCCGTTGAGAGTCATTCATATTTTTGTTTCAAGGCCATAAACTCCTCAGACTAGGTCCTCGATACTAATGGAGAGCTCTCTACAATTGAGACAGTACGGGTTGTTCGTAAGTTTTCGGCCGTAGTGTTGGAGAGCCCGTAGATCTGATTTTTATTTGGTCCACCAGATGATCTTACCTCCATCCACAAATCCAGATCGAAATCCGGATGGGTAGAAGGATCGTCCCCATATCTCTCCCTCAACCGGCTACTATAGGTCTCCTGAAAATTTTTTAAAAAATCATCATATTCAATTCAAGAAAATAATAACTTGCAAAATAAAATGATTAAATGAACATACCACGAAGTGTTGAGCATGGTTGTCCATGAACTGTTGCACTCCCTTTTGACGGTCTTGACTTTGCACGTGTGTCTCTACAAACAGCTCCATTGGGCTTGGCTTATGTCTAACAGACGTAGCTTGTAAGGAAAAAAAAGATTGCAAGTTAAATATATTTATAAGCAACAACAAATTAATTAATGATATATTTCAATTAAATTAATCTTACCATTCGCTTCGCATGTGCACTGAACAGGACGGAGGCGCTGGTGTGCGTGGTCACCGAACCATCAATTTGCCGGTTCTGGTTGTGGGCACTGTACTATGAGAGTTATGAGAATCGCTCAGACGTCATGTGCTCAATATATGTCGTCCATACATCCCTCGAGATGAATCGCGGTTTGAATTCCCGCCAAACCGCCACCTCATTCCATCCTTCAAGACCGTTATCTCTTGCATATCGTTTTGATTTTTTTTGTGTGTCATATCGAAAATCACGCAATCTACTTCCATAGTAACAAATTATAATTTAGAATATAAAATTATAAAACAAAATAAATATTTTTTTCGATGTTACCTAGTTGCTGCGTGATTCTCCCATAACCTCCTCACAACATTGTTGTCCGCGCTATCCCACTCAAATTTATGTTATGTATATAAATAATTCATTTAAAATAAAAATAGTACAAGATATAAAATTATAAAAATAATTTATTAAAAATAAGCTGGAAATTAAAGGTTGACACCTACCTGAAATTGTCGAAACTATGCATCAATATTAGGTCTCCACTTAGGATGTCTGGAAACCTGACTCCATTGAAACAATAGAATCTCTATCGACGATTTAAACGCAAATGTTATTGTTCGGGCAGCCTCAATATTTGTGAACCTGAAATTAAATAAAATTAATAAAATATTAATTAGTTGTTCATAAATTATGTTATAAGTATAACAAAAAACTAAAACTAAAACAAAATGACATTGAAAGGTCATCCTTCCATTGTGCCTGGTACTTGTGGGTGAATTAACCCCTCTGTGAAGGCACACCGCCTCTACGCTGTGAAACCGCGCTAGAAGAGGCAGCATCACAAGTTGGCGCAGATGCCTTGACGTGATCAGCACCTAAGGATAACTCCTCCTCGCTACTAGAAGAACTAACTGCAATCGTTTGCTGACGACGTGCTGTAGATTTCATTTTACGCATCTACACAAATTTATACGAATAATTACATAATTAACTTCGATTATTTTAATAAAATTCGACAGCACCTCTCCTATACTGGATACTACCCACAGTTTTCAAACCTGCAAATCTTTACAATAACCACAAACCAATTGACTCCATTGGAAAATCTTATATACAACTAACATCTATAGAAATTCAACATCTATATATTTTCAACTAACATCTATAGAAATGCATAAATGACAATTAAAATTAATGGAAATAATAAAAAAAACATAACAATCAATAATAGAATAAAATTGAGATAAAACAATGAAATTTAATTCTTCATTTCCAATTACCATTTCCATGGAAAATTCAACAATAACAATTAAAAGAGACTAAATTATCAAATAATTATTACAATACAAACAATAAAATAATTAAATTTTCATTCAACACATCTACACAAATTTATACGAATAATTAAATTCAATTATTTAAAACAAATTCGTCAGCACCTCCTCTATATTAGAGACTACCCACAGTTTTAATACCTGCAAATATTGATAATTACACAATTATTGCAAAATCAACTCTATACAACCTAACATCTATAGAAATTCAACATCTATATATTTTCAACTAACATCTATACAAATTCATAAATAACAATTAAAATTAATTGAAAAATTAAGATAAACTAATTAAATTTAATTTTATATTTCAATTAACATTTTAAAGATAAATTCAACAATAACAATTCAAATTTAACAAAATTTTCAATTATTATGGCAATACAAACAATAAAATAAATTGAACAAATAAAAAGAAAAAACTAAAGACTTTAGGAATGAAAAATGTTTACCTTAATAGTGTGTTGATTTCAAGATTTTATCTACAAACAATACACAAAACAAAGAACACCACAAAAATAATCATAATTAAAATAAAAAAAGTAAAAAAAATGTAAAGAAAGGAGAATCATACCTTTCAATATGTTGAAAACTACAATCAAAACAACAAAAATACAAAGAGAAATGCCAATGATTTGCAGGAGGAGAAGAGAAGAAATGAGAGGAGCCGAGAAAAAACGAACTAGGGGGGCAGATTTATACTGCAGTTTTACTGATGGAAATACCAACGGATAATAGAATAATATTTTTTTGGGCGGTGGCATTAAATTCCATCGGTATTTAATTGATTTTCGCGCCAAAATTTTGAAAATCCCTTCAGATTTTTCAAAGCCCGTCGGCAAATCCGTCGATAACTGTGTGTCAAATCACGCGCGCATTGGATTTGTCGTATCAGTCAGAAAAGTGCCGAGTGACCAAGCAGTCTGACAGTCGCACGCCTTGGAATGTGTACCATTCGTCGGTGATGTCATCAATCTATCCGTCAGTGAATTCTGTCAGTATATCCGTCGGTGATGGTGGCACATTCCTATAAATGTTTTTCCAACTCTCGGTAAAATACCGAAGGGACATATGCCGTCGGTATCGCCGTTGGTGATTGTGGCAAAAACTTAATTTTTTTGCAACTCTCAGTAAAATACCAACGGGACACAATCCATCGGTGTTGTTGTCAAGCTTTTGCATGTTTTGTTTGTATTGCCTGTCTATCCTCCTACACAAACGCTTAAATTGCAATCTTACAGCACACACAACACAATAACAAGAGCAAACAATTATAAAATAAATATTTCATGTTCCAAAATATCATCCATAATATTACATTATAAAAAAAAGGCTTTATAACATATTTAGTCAGAATTTTTGTCTTCGTCCTCAATTGAATTATTATCAGCTTCATCGCACTCTTCAATGTGGTTATCATCTTCTTCATCAACATTCTCTAGTCCACTAAAGCTTAAAACAACATTCAACTCCTCTACGTCAACATCAACAAGACTATCATTGAAAGACGAAAATTCAAATTTTCTTCTAAGTCAATCGAATGAGCAACTCGGTATGTATCAACCAACTCACCAGCTTGAAAGACTTCATCTATCACACTTGTGTCGTCGTTCTCATCCTGAACAACCTCGACACGACCACTGAGTTTGGTTTTTAAAACGGATAACCAATCAACTCTTAATCGATCCTTTTTAAAGGAAGGGGTGTATGTGTAATAAACTTGTTGGCATTGCTTTGCGAAAACAAAGACATTGTTTACGTTGCGGAGTCTAACTTTTAAGTTGATTTCAACGAGACCATAGTGAGGATCTACTGTGATTCCTCTGTCAGTTGTGTCATACCAATAGCATTTGAATTAAAACACTCTTTTCTGCTCTCTATGATATTGCAGTTTGATGATCTTTTCTAATCTGCCATAATAGTCAACTTCAAACTAATTAGAAGTCGATCCCGTAATATAAATACCATTGTTGTATGTCTTTCTTCCATGTCCGTATTCTTTAGTATGAAAGACATATCCATTGATAAAATACCCGTTATAGCACTTGAATTTTCTTTCAGGGCCCAGGCTTAGTAAAGACAGTGAAATAGCAGCACTACCTCCCATTCGATAAACCTTGTATATCAAATACAACAACAATCAATAAACAGATATTCTGTAATATTGACGTATAGTTAATTACCTTGCAAGAGATAATGAGTTTGTGATAGGACTTACATGTGTTCTAAACCACGTGGCAAATTGTTCATTTGTAACTAAAAGATTTTGGGATTCGGTCAGCTGTGAATTATTGGACAGTAAGTATCATCGATGTTGCCTGCAAGGTTGTTCTAAATTATATGAGTTTATGCTATCACAATATATAAATAGTACACTCTTGACAAAGTTTAAGTAGAACATCTACTTACTTAATAAAAGGTCTCAGCTCATCACAGTCAAATAAGACATAATTGTGTGCTTGTCTGAACTCTATTTCAAACAAATATCTTCCCCTTACAGTATTTTTAGGTGTGGATCGTCCAGGATTGGAGAATATTGACAAGTTCTCACTTGAAGGCACTTCACCACCATCATCATGCCGTATAACACGGTTGATTCTCGTTCTCAAATGAGGTTCAAAATAGTATGAGATAAATGTTGAGATCTCCTCAACAATATAGGCCTCACATATTGACGCCTCAACATGCGCCTTGTTCTTAACCTTTTTTTTAAGATTAAACATGTACCTGCATATATAGAATTAAACAAAAATTATCAATTAAAAAAATGAAAAAACATTTAATTATGATCTATATAGCAATTGTAATATCTAATCTCTCGAATGGATACATCCATCTATACTGGACCGGTCCTCCAAATTTTACCTCAAACGGTAAATGAACGGGTAGATGCTTCATTGAGTTAAAAAATGATGGAGGGAATAACATCTCAAGTTTGCATATTGTCTCGACGATATTTGTTTCAAGTCTTTCAATGTGATCAACATTCAACTTGCTGGAGCATATATCTCTGAAGAAACGATTGATCTCGTAAGTACATCCCATATCCCCTTTGGCAACAAATCACGAAAAGCTAATGGGATGAATGTTTGCATAAACATATGGCAGTCATGACTCTTCATTCCATATAATCTGCATTCCTCCGTATTAACTAGCCTTGATATGTTCAAGGCATGTCCATCAGGAAAACGCAGACTCTTAAGCCATTTGTAGACTAGTAGTTGTGCGTTTTTCTCTAACACGAAGCTCGCTCTTGGTTTTGCGAATCGTGACCCATCCTAAACCAACTCCATATTTTTACGGTTACAGAACAACACTAAATCCAATCTAGCCTTGATGTTGTCCTTTGTCTTCCCCTTCACATCTATAACGGTGTTGAAAATGTTCTTAAACATGTTTTTTTCAATGTGCATGACGTCAAGGTTATGGCTGAGAAGATTGGTCTTCCAATAAGGAAGCTCCCAAAAGATACTTTGTTTTACCCAATTATGAGTCAAACCAAAACCAGGAAACTTCTGCTTACCTGATTGGAGACCAAACACAATGTCACCGTACTTTAACACAACATCATGCAATTCTTCACCAGAAAGACACGGGGGTGCAACATCCTTTTCAACTCTGCCAATAAAAAAATCCTTCATGTTCTTTATGTACCTATGATTCAGTGGCAAGAAACGACGGTGACAGTTAAAAAAAGAAGTTTTACCCTCGTTTGTTAGCGTGAATGCCTTGTTGTTCTCCATACAATATGGACATGCTAGTTTTCCATGTGTGCTCCAACCAGAAACCATTCCATAAACTGGAAAATCATTGATAGTCCATATCAAAGCCACTTTCATAACAAAATTATGTTTCCTCGAGATATCATAAATCAAAGCTCCAGAGGACTACAACTGTGTCAACTCATCAATCAATGGTCGAAGACAAACATCTATATTGCGGCCCAGACCTGGTATGACCATAGATAAAAACATGAACTCCGGCCTCATACACATCCCTGGTGGCAAGTTATAAACCGTCAGTATGACCGGCTAACAAGAATAAGGAGCAGTAAATGACCCGAATGGGTTGAATCCATCTGTACACAACCCAAGACGCACGTTCCTTGATTCAGCTGAAAAGTGAGGATGCACACTGTTAAAGTGTTTCCATGCTTTGTTGTCAGAACGATGCACCATCACTCCATCAACCGCATGATGTGATTGGTGCCATGTCATGTGCTCAGCAGTCCCTGGTGACATGAATAACCTCTGCAGTCTAGGTGTGATTGGGAAGTATCTAAGTTTTTTATATGCCACGAGAGTCTTTCCCCTACCGGTTTTGGGTTTGTAATGGGAATGCCCACATGTCATGCACTTAGTCAGCTCAACATTTTCAAGGTAGTATAACATACAGAAGTTAGGGCACATATCAATTTTCTGGTATCCTAAACCGAGGGGTTTCATCATGGACTTTGCAGCATAGAAGTTCTCTTTCAGCTTGTTCCCTTCAGGTAAAATGCTTCTCACCCATTTGATAATCTTGTCATAATCAGCCTCACTCAACCTGTCATCTGACTTGATGGTGAACACCTGTGCTACAACCGATAATTTACTGTGGTTTGTGCAACCATCCCATAATGGTTCGTCAGAATCTTTCAACAGATAAAACAACCTTGTAGCATCTACATTAGATTATTCTTCTATGATTGGACATTTACTGAAATTACCTTCACTCATTCTCATTACATCCATAATCATATTCCTGTAAGGATTATTGTTGTCATTTCCAACTTCATGCACTTTGCTAGCACTAGAAGTTGACCTAACCACCCTTTCTACCATGCTCTCATTAGGAACAAATAGTTCTTCGTGTGCATACCAACACAAAAAATCCTCCATGAACCCTTTAGTTAGAAGATGCATCGTTACAACATCTTGATGCAAAAACTTTTTATTTTTACACTTCCTGCATGGACACCTAATACCGCCATCAGTAAAATTCCTCGGAATAGATGTTTTGAAATTAATAAAACCTTGAACCCCGTTACAATAATCCATCCTTTGCAATCCTTAGGGTGAGTCCCGATGCATCCATTAATGATTACCCATGACTTCTATTGAACCTCTATAAAATTATGACGACAACATGTATTAATTAACAAACTTGCAAAAATAAATTTGCAAAAATATTGGTTTGCCCCGACATTATCCAACAAACTAAAAAAATACTTATGTTAAATATTCATTATCAATTATCAATTATCAATGTCCATAAAAATTTACACATATATAAATTTATCAAAATCACAACTTCGCAATAGAATTGATAAAAATTAAAATGGACCCGTTAAACAAGCTATTATTTATTTCATCACAACACATCTAATTCAGTGTAATTCAAACAAAGTTTCAACAATTTACAAACAAATACAATTTAACAAAATCTAAAACAAACTATAACAACTATAAAATTATACATTCATACTACAAGTTTCTTTGACAAATAACAATCAAATAAGTACATACGTTAACAAAATACATATATTAAAAAAACAATAAAAAACAATAAAATTGACATTTAAATGTTAAAACTAAAAAGGATAGATTTACTTACAAAAAATGATAAAATCCACAATAAATTGCTTGGAGAATGGATGTTGTGACCACGTACAAAAGTATAAGAAACTTGAGTGCTTGTGTTAAGAAGAAAGGGAGAGTTAAGATAAGCATTTGGCTGCAATTTAGGAGGGGAGAGTTGGGATGGGGAAGAAGAAGGAGAAATAGAGGAAGAAAGTGTTGACAAAGTGGGTATATATTGGCGACTACCAATGGAATCACCGACGGAAATTTTTCTTCGGTATACCCATCGGTGAGTCCACCGGTGACTGTGCCACGTCACTGTATGGAGATTCCAGTTTGAATCCCTCGGTCATTATGTTGGTAAAATCATCTGAAAAAAACCACGTCATCACACCATTGCAACTTAAAAAAAAAAACAATATAATCCATTGGCGATACGGTCGGTATATACCAACAGAAGTAGAGACATAATTATTTCCATTCCGTTGGTTTTTGCTGATTTTCTGGTAGTGTAAATCTATCTTCCTCGTAGAAAATTTTACATTAATTCGTTATTAAATAGGATGATAAAACATATTCAATCAAATGCTCTGAATACATTGGGAAAAAAAAGGGTATCATCAAGATGTTATAAAAATTTTCAATCAAACTTTCATTTCTTTTCTTTTTATTGTCACAAATGAAACCATCCTTTTTAACAAATAAATAATTTTGTTTTTGTTTGGTGGGTTTTTCAACATAATCATGTTGAATTATAAATCTAGAACTAGCATATAATAACTTTTTTTGTCCTTGTAATTGTTCTTGATTTTATCTGTCAAAAATAGATTTGTGTTCCAGCGCTTATAAGTAGGTAGAGCAACTTTCATGATCTTTGCTCATTACTTCATTTAATGCTTGCAATCCTTAATTAACAAACTAAATTTGGATGGCTGTGAATTAAAAATTTATCAAGAATAATAGTAGAACATGCATGCATCACAATTTCTAGCTAGGCAGAAACTTCTTCTAGACATGCAGGAAATCCTTTTCTTTCTTTTCTGGGTGCTAATGAGCTAAGCCTCACCTCGCTTTCGGGCACATAGTTTTTTTGCCACTTACAGTGACTGTTCATGAAAAGACAAGACAAATGCCGAGAGATCCCCAACACCATCCTTTCTTTTTTATTTCTTTTTATATTTTTTTCACGTCACAGTTCCCTTTTATTTTTTTTCAATTGAATTATTTTCTTTAGTAGTTATTTATATACACAAACAGAGAGAGAGAGATCTATGTGTATGTACAAAAAACACTTACATTTAATTAAATTGTTTAGTGATTAAGAGTCATAAAAGTTGAAGCATAAGCTGTAATTGATTGAAAGGCGTACATAATTAGTAGCCATCTTTTCTATATATATATATATATATATATATATATATATATATATATGACTAGGGCAACATACAATAGTTACTATGTAGCGTACTACACAAGATAAATATATATAGGAAAATACAATATTTTCTATATTACAACACATTCCATAATACACCCCCTCAAGCTGAAGGTGGGGGAACCACATGAAGCTTGGACTGTAAAGAAGCAAAAGTAGAGTGGGGAAGCGTTTTAGTAAGAACATTAGCTAATTGGTCTTTGGAAGGGATAAAGCGAATCTGTATATCATTTTTAGTCACTCGATCATGAACAAAGTGATAATCAACCTCAACATGTTTTGTGTGTGCATGAAAAATAGGATTAGCAGACAAATAAGTAGCACCCAAATTATCACACCAAATGGTGGTAACAGAACTCGGAGAAAAGCACAAATCTGTTAGAAGATAACGAAGCCAAAGAACCTCAGCATTACCATCATCTAATGCCTTATATTCTGCTTCAATGGAGGAGTGAGCAACAGTGCATTGCTTGCCAAATTCCCATGAAATGGGAGTGGTGCAGAGAAAGACAATGTAGCCACCCGTAGACTTTTGATCATCGATGCTTCCCGCCCAATCAGCATTAGTAAAACCATGAAGGGATAATAAGGAACCACGAGTAAGGTGAAGACCGAAGGAAGATGTACCTTTTAAGTATCATAGTATACGTTTGACAGCTGCCCAATGACTCTTAGTAGGGGCATGCATAAACTGACATACCTTATTGACAACATAATATATGTCAGGTCTGGTAAATGTAAGATACTGAAGGGCACTAACAATTTTTCAAAAATGAGTGGAGTTCGAGAATGGCTCACTAGTCAGGAGGCCACTCTTGGAGGCAGAAATCGGTGCATCAACAGGCTTGCAGGTTGACATACCAGCACGATTCAGGATGTCAAGAGAATATTTGTTTTGATTTAACATGAGACCCATACTGGTGGGAGTGACCTCAATCCCCAAGAAATAGTGAGCAGAACCCAGATCTTGGAGTTTGAATTCTGAACTCAGCAAGGTAATAAGGCGTTGAATCAAAGTGGAGTTACTACCAATGAGCAGAATGTCATCCATATAGACAAACAAATAACAGATATTATGATTCACTTTTAGAATGACTAAAGAAGTATCAACCTTTGAAGCGCGAAAGCCAACCATCAGAAGAAAGTCACTCAGTCGTTTGTACCAAGCCCGCGAGGCTTGTTTTAAACCACACAAAGACTTGTGAAGGTGACACATATGAGTTAGCAAGACAGGGTCGACAAATCCAATAGGTTGTTGCATATAAATAACCTCCTGAAGTGAACCATTGAGAAAGGCATTATGAACATCAAATGGCGAATCTGCTAATAGTTAGAGACGACAATGGCGAGGACTAGGTGGACAATGGTTGGTTTGACAACCGGACTGAAGGTTTCTAAGTAGTCGATACCTTCTTTTTGAGTGAATCCTCGCGCAACTAAGCGCGCTTTGTAGCGTTCATCAATGCCATCAGCCTGACGCTTAATTTTATAAACCCATCGGCAACCAACAACATTCATAGAGGGTTCATATGGAACCAAGGACCAAGTACCATTGGCATGTAAAGCTGTAATTTCAGATTTCATAGCAAAATGCGAACACAAAAAATGGTCAACTTCTCTGAAAGACAAAGGTTCATGAACAGAGGAATAGGTTACCTGTGAGATGGGAGGCAGTGGAGAGGTAGACACTGAGCTCACATTGACAGACTTGTGTTGGCGGGGACGCAGCGTCATGGGATGCGATCGAGAAGCTACTACAGCATGAGAGTCAGGAGACCTGATGGGCAGTGGCTGCTGTGGAATGGAGTAGCTGGAAAGATCAATACAGAGATCTAAGCCCGACGGTGACTGTGCAGGAACCTGTGAAGGAGATGTAGGAACCGATGAAGGAGATGCTGGTGGCACAGCAGAACCTAAACCTGCAAAATGATCAAGAGACATAGTTGTAAATAGTGGTAAGGGGACCGAGGTGTGTGGGGGGAGGGTTGGTGTTTGTGGTGGGTTGGATGATGGGAAAGATATTAAGGCATGAATGTAGGAGATAAGGGCTGGCTGTGGGTTAGAATTGGTTATAGTAGGAACATGAGCAGACTCAATAAATGGAAAGGAATTTTCATGGAAGTAGACATGACAAGAGATGTAAATACGATCAGAAGACAAGTCAAGAAAACGATAACCTAGATGACATGAACTATAACCTAGAAACACACAAGGAGTAGAGCAATAGTCTAACTTATGAGCATTTTATGGTCGGAGAAACAAAAAGCAGAGACATCCAAAAGTACGCAGGAAACCATAATCAGGTGGTTGATGAAACAGAGTTTCAAATGGGGATTTGTTTCGTAAGACCGATATAGGCATACGATTAAAAAGATTGACAGAGGTTTCAAATGCATAATTCCAGAATTTTAGAGGTGCCTTAAAATGACCAAGCAGGGTAAGACCAGTTTCGACAATATGACGGTGACGACGCTCAACATTACCATTTTGTTCATGTGTATGTAGACATATGATGTGATGGTGAATACCAATGGTTTTGAAAAAGGAATTTAATTTAGTATATTCACTACCCCAGTCAGTTTGTATTGATTTTATTTTGCAAGAGAATTGTCGTTCAACCAAAACTTGAAATTGATGAAACACATTAAACATATCAGATTTGGCACTAAGACGATAAAACTAAATAAATTTTATGTGCGCATCTATAAAGATCACCGAATCATGGAAACCATTAGAAGATAAAATAGGAGTATGGCCCCAAACATCACTAAAAACAAGTTCAAAAAGAGCAGATGTTTTATGACTCGTACGTCCTAATAATAGACGCGATGATTTTCCTAATAGACATGCTGGACACTGAAAATTTAAAGGACAAGACGTACAAGTGACCTTTTTATTCGATGCTAAGAAACTCAGAACTCAGAAGCTTGGGTGACCAAGTCGACGATGCCAAATATCAGCAGAGGTGGATAAACTAGCAGACAAAAAAGCTTGGGGCATAAACATGGCAGAAGACTCTAAAAGGATGTAAAAGCCATCCTTACTCTGACCGAAAAGCAGAACCTCCTTGGTGATGAGATCCTTAACATAGAAAACAGAAGAGGGAAATTCAAAGAAGACACAGTTTTCATGGTAGAATTGTTGAACAAATAAGAGTCTTTTTTTTAATTTTCAGAACATGTAAAAACTCGTTTAGGGGTATGTAAAATATTATAGGCTGTATTAGATATGACAAGTCCCTTATCATCACCAATATTCAATTGATCATTACCAAGATAAGGTTATGCGTGTGTCAAACCAGCAATATCTGAAGTAATATGCTGATTTGCGTCGGTGTCAAGAAAACAAGTGATAGAATTTGTTGTGGATGCATCACTGAATGAGAGGTTGGTAGAGGTGAGATTACCATGGTGCACAAGTTAGGAGCATTGCTGTGCGAGTGCCCAAATATATTGCAAAGTTGACACTTAATCTGTCATTATCACTAACCAACATTACCTGTTCTGCTCTGCTGCCAATCTACGCGATTTTGCTGCCAATACCCACGCTGTTATTGCTGGAAACTGCTGCTGTGACCTCTGACAGGCTGAGCACCATACTGAGTTGGGGAGCGCATATTCCTCCACCCATTACGTCTGCCCCTACCCCGTTGAGAAGATGAACTGCTGCCATTAAACACAGCAAAAGAATGTTGGGCAGCAAAGGCAGAGGGGGGCTACACAAGTGTTGGTAGTAATGGTGCAGTCGTAGGAAGAGGATGAAAGGAGCTCCTGTGTAAAAATTTATGAGTAGATAAATGACTATGCAGCTCAGAATATGGTAAGGGATTGGATTTCGTAGATAGACTAGTAACCAAGTCACAAAATTCACTGCGAAGGCCCCGAAACATATATTGATTCAAGTCAGTGAGGGAGATGGAACGGCCTGCGACAGTTAGCTCATCAAATAATCCCTTAGCCTTCTGCAGATAGATGATGACAGTATCATCACCTTGACGAAGGTCTTGAAGGTAGCCATGTAATTGCATGATTTGAGAGTTTGATGGAGACCCAAGGGTGACACGACCAAAATATTGATGTCTTCTCCCAAGTGTAGAAGTGTTGAAGTAATAAATAACCCGACAAGACCAGGGTCGAACCACAGGTAGGTTAACTATATAAACTACAAATAAAAGAAATAGATAATAATAGAAAAGGAGTTGAAGAGAGCTTTGAGATGTGATATTGATATAAGAATTAAACAAGGATAAAATAATTTTCAAGGTTAGAGGATCCACTAATGGTATTTCAAACAAGTATAATATAAACTCTTTTTATTACTCAACTGGAAACCACACACAAAGGAGGTTCCAATCGAATAATAAATTGTTAACATAATTACATCAGTTATCTTATTCAAGTAATGCTAATACTTATAAATGTTGTTAGGTATTCATGATTATAACTTATGTTAACAACAAATCAAGTTCCTTTCATAGCACAGGTGTCGGTTATACCATACGGTTGAGCTATGAAAGTACCAAGTATTTGTTGTACCAAGGGTTATACAACATAAATCTAGATTAACCATTTAACAAGTAAAGTATTAAAAGTGAACAAGATAACAAATACAAAACATGTTAGTATCAAACATTAAAGTCCATGTTGAGTTTATACTATACTTATTCTTACACCATTAGTGTAACATTTTCACCTTGACATAATAAACTTAGCTAAACATAATGAAAGAGATAAACATAAATAAACAAGATAAGAACATAAATAAAATATAACTTAACTATGTAAAGGAAATAAATGAAAAGCATAAACAAGATATTAATATAAACGAAACTTAAGCATTACAAAAATATAAAGAGAGAGAGCAAGAACATGATCTTGATCTTAAAACCAAGATGCCTAAATGCATGGTAAATGCCTCCTTTTATAGGCTAAAATTTGGAACTGTTGATTTGATGACTAATTGTTGAGTGGGTGGCCTCATCTTGACTTGGTGACAATCCTTACCTTCTTGTCTGAACAAAACGTTAGACTTTGAATAGATTGTCCTCATGAAAGTTCTAGGAAATTGTCTAAGCTTTCCAACAAAAAAGAATCAGTGCATTTGGACTTCTAGAACTCGAGATATGGGCTGAACACTGAACAATGTTTGGGCTGCAGGACAGATTGTAACTTCTCCATTGTTGCTAAGATTTGGACTTCCAAATAGCAGAATTGAGTCTTGAACTCCCTTAAATGTTTTAAGCCTATGTCTTAGCTTTCTAGCCATATAAACCAAATTGAAATCCAAGATCTACAGCTCCAAATATGACCCAATGACTGAACAGTGTTCCAGTTTGGACTGAACCAACCTCTTTTCTAAGCTTAACCCTCTCTTTGTCTTCTCAATTTCAGTAGTTGAACTCATCAATCAATCCTTTGATTTATGTGATAGGCCTGCATTTAAAATGAGCATTTACCATAAATTAAAGCTATCTTATATTATCAGACTTGTTATTATAAAACATGCTTAAGTTAGGGAATTTAATGATACTTTAAGTGCAATATGATGATATAAAGCCTTAGTGAGAATGAACTTTTAAGTACTAATCACAACCCCCAACCAGCTTATTACTAGTCCCTAGTAATCAAAACGTTAAAATAGAAAAACAATTTGCAAGTCCGCGAAGTAAGGCATTCATCATTCAACTTCTATTAATTTATCCAGATAAACAAACTCTCATTAAATTTATATATCTGCTGAATACCTCTTTACCAAGATTTTAATAAACCTTTCTTTTGTGCTCAATATATCAACACATAGTTATGGGGCTATACTTGGACGAAAACAAAATTTTGTTATAATGTTTAAGGTTAACTTCCTTGGGTTGAGATTCTTATATTTTTTTCTTCTTCTTTTTTTCTTTTTTTTAATATATATACATATAACTTGAAACACAATGCATCTTTAACCCATGTAACGAGCTTTCGACTAATGACTCTTAGACCAGTTGGTCTTAGGGCATTAGGTTTTCAGACACCCCTACGAGCTTAGTAACTCGGGTTGCAGATACTGATACGTAGATAGTGTAATGTTTGATTCCCTTAAACTTTTCTCCTTAACCCATTAACAAGCTTTGGGCCAATAGCTCCCAAGTCAGTTGACCTTAAGGTATTAGGTGTTAAAACACCCCTTCGGGCTTAAATTCTTAGGTTAGGGAGGCTACGAAACCAAACTTATCTACGTTTTTATTATCATCAATATTATCAATTTGTTTTTTTTTTTTTTGCAAATTATATACAATCCATTTCCCTTAGTTGTTACCTTTGACAAAAGAACATAAATAATGTAATAACCCAATGTACAACCCACAATCATATGTTAAAGTGTGTGTATGAAAAATGAAGGTTTAAGAATACTTGTTAAATGAGTATATGAGCAAAATCAAGTGATAAAAATGTAAGAGTTTGTAAACCTGAATATTTCAAGAAGTATTCTGATAGACCTTGATAAGAATGTTTACTAAGATGCGTCTCAAGAGTCACTTTAATAAAAGAACTCCTTTACTCTGCCATCCTAATAACAACAGTTTTGAAAATGGTTTTATTAAAAACAAAAGCAGTTAGTTGGTTAGTTTTTTTTTTTAATATCAACTACTACCCTTTCCCCCCAACCAAAACAAGACATTGTCCTCAATGTTCTAAGGTAGAAAGATAGAATATAAAAGACATCACTTGAAACAGGGAACACTGACAAACCTGAAACACACTTAAATAAATATAAGAAATAACAAAACAAAATAAAATGCTATTAATAAAATCAAAGGACACAAGGTTTCACAAATGAAGGCTCAAATCCAATCTAAGCTTTTTACAACTTTCCATAGTTGACCAATTTATGCGACTCATGGAGGGATCAAGTACAGGAATGAAAGATTATAGTGGTCAATCAATTGTTCAGCAATAGTAGCAGAGATTATGATTTGTCGTGCCAAAGATGTTAGAAATTCTTGTTCTATAGCTTGATCAAGAAAAGACAACAAATTATCATAAAAACCATTAACATTAAACAAACCTATAGGTTTACGGTGAATGTGCAGTTGGGCCCAAGAAAAAAATATAAAAGATCTCTTCCAATGTGCCTAGACCACCTCGTAAGGCAATGAAGGCATCAACATGGTTAAACATTGTATTCATTCGATCAGACATTGTAGAGACCTGTAGTTCCTCTCCAATTGTTTTACCAATGATGTCCCCTTTTGCTAAAGCTTTGGGGACGACCCTAAAAACTTGACTGCCTCCTAAAAATACAGCTATTGACACACCCTCTATTAACCCAAGGCTGCCTCCCCCATACACTAAATGAATCTTTCTTGCAGCTAGTACTTGACCAAGATGATTTGCTGATTCTAAAAACTCATTTTCTTTCCCAGGATTGGATCCACCGAAAACATAAATATTTCTTATGTGATGACTTGAGGAACCTACCATTTCTACACACTTCTATATCTGTTGAATGTATGGGTTGAGTAGAAATAAAGGGAAGGAAGATAAGATTTTATAGATGAGAAATTAAAAATGCAATCATACCACCTATATGTAGGTTAGCTAAAGTCTCTCTCTCTCTCTCTCTCTATTTTTTTTTGAAAAAGCATGTGTATGTACAGGTAGTTGTGATTGTGGCTGACATCTTCCTTTGGTTTTACGTCTAAAAATGGCTTAAACGCCCTCTATAGGTCAAGGATAGGCTTCCAATCTAGTTTTTTAAAAAACTAGCAAACATGGTCTTTTTTAGTCAGATTCCCAAGACTATGTCGAGCATGTTCTTTATGGAATTGTGGCCACAAATCATGAATTGCACGATGCACATCTTTACTAGGGTGCGTCTCAAGATTCAATAGAAGATTATCTAAAGACTCCTTACTCAGGTCATCATTAATGAATTGTATTTTATCTTCACGGTTTATAGATACCATTCCTAAAGAAAGACATTGTGTATTACAGGTCCATCTAGCACATCGGTGACAGACTTTCAGTCGTTTTGTACTATGTTTCTTTATAAAAGTGCTTTTACCTGTTCCAGGCATGTATGAAATGAAAGAATTGGAGGACTCACCTGATAATTGGACCTTTGCTTCAATTAGCCAACGAATATCTTCAAGAATTCCATGATTCATTAATAACCTCAATCTTGCACACCGAGCATGGTAAATTTTTGCAATCGCATTTGGAGGCAAAGTGTGAAAATACTTTTTTAATTTTTCAAGAGTGGTATCCATTTTCAAATGAAATTGAAGAAGAGATGCAAAGAAAGGAGAAAGAATTACACAAATATATACACAAATATCAGTTATTATGGGAAACTGAAATAACCGACTTGAGAGTCACGGAGTACCGTTATCTGCCATTTGATCGGGGTGAGGGAGACTAGCAAAACAAAATTCACACAAAAAGAAACACAAAAACAATGTGAGAAAAAGAACCAATCTTTATATAGAGGATCACTCAATTCAATAAAGTCATTTTCAATTGAAAAATTGTCAAAGTAAACTTTCAAACGATGCGCATTTACCTTGAAAACATTGTCATTCCTTGGATTCTTGATATCATAGGCCACATATGGATACACATGTTTCACAATAAAAGGACCGCTCCATCTTGATCTTAGTTTTCCAGAAAATAAATGGAGTCGAGAATTATAAAGCAAGACTTTTTGACCAACATTGAATGTTTTTCCTAGTATTTTCTTGTCATGATACTCTTTGATTCTTGCTTTATGAATTCTTGAATTTTCATATGCATCATTTCTTATTTCCTCAAGCTTATTTATTTGTAATTTTCACAACTGACTAGCATCATCAAGGTTTGAATTAAAAGCTTTAATAGCCTAATAAGCTTTATGTTCAAGTTCCACATGCAAGTGACAAGGTGTTCCATAAACTAATCTATAAGGTGATTGATGTGCCGTGAATGACTCGAAAATCAGCAACAATGAATCTGACGAAAATGAATGAAGGATGGGTGATGTGTCGTGAATGATTTGAAAATCAGCGACAATGAATCTGATGAAAATAGATGAAGGATGGGTCTGGTTGTGTTGTCTTTCTTTTGGTGTTTAGGTTGGATTATAGTGATTTAAGGTAAATAAGATGGAGGATAGATTAGAATGATACTTTGATAAGTCGATCTGGACTTTGATAAGTCGATCTGGACTTTGATAAGTCGATCTGGACGCCATAAAGATCAATCTAGGATTTCGAAGCCACACTCTTTATGATTAAAGAGTGATAAGTCAGTTAGGGTTCTTCATAAAATAAATTTAGAAGAACAACTCTTAATTCTGTGAATTAAGTTTCAAATCTTGGCCAAAAGTCCCTTATTACATATTCTGATCCTATATTTATATTTGGAACATCCCTCCAAATTTAGAAAAAATTCAACATGACAGAAGTCAAGCCCAAAAAAACAGACTTTGACAAACTAACCTAGACAAATTAACTAGCACATGATTTTTGACCTTTCTAACATAAATAGACCAAATTTAAAACAACTATAACTTCTTACACAAAAGTCCAATGCAATCATGGTTGGACAATCTAGAAAGAACTTGAAATCCAGCTAGATTAGTCTTGTTTTCACATCCAATGGATGACTTTAAATTCGGGTTCAAATTTATTTATTGTTCTGACCGTAAACAACATCAATTCCTTCACTTATTTGCATTATCAATCCAAATTCAAGTAGCCTAGCATCAAAAAAACCATTAAGGGCTTTTCCCATCTCCAACTTCCAATTATAGGCAAATAAACATCCTTGAACTAATTTCAAACTGATTGTTAATTTTTAACTCTAACGCAGCTTCAATCATTCCAATTTGACTCGTCAAGGCCCTTTGTAGTTGTTTCGCTCTCGCTCTTGTCATTGGACCATCTGAATCCTCTTGCATATTAGATTTAGCTTTACAAGATAGATTAGAATTCCCATGATGCACATCAGTGACATACCTAATGATGTTTTATAAGCAGTTCGATAAGCCCAAAGTGCATCATTAAGTTTTAAAGACCAGTCTTTCCTATTAGGGTTCACTATTTTCTCCAAGATCTGTTTGATCTCCCTATTAGCAAGTTCTACTTGTCCACTCACCTGAGGATGATAAGGGGTGGCAACTTTGTGTGTGATTTCATATTTCTTCAATAAAGACTCAAATGACTTATTGCAGAAATATATTCCACCATCACTTATCATAGCTCGAGGGATACCAAATCAACTCAAAATATTTTCTTTCAAAAACTTTATCATTGTTTTGTGATCATTGTTTCGACTTGGAATTGCCTCTATCCATTTTGAAACATAATCTACTGCGACGAATATGTACAAGAAACCAAATGATGGAGGAAATGGACTCATGAAATCCATACCCCAATAGTCAAAGATCTCAATGACAAGAATAGGATTTAAAGGCTTTTGAAATAGATTCCAACTTTTGACAATTTTCACAAGTCTTGCAGAATGCATGTGAGTCGTTGAACATGGTGGACCAGTAAAATCCACTTTGTAAGATTTTTGCAGTTGTCTTTCTTGATAAAAAAGATCCCCACATGCCTCAGAATGACAAAATTTAATGACACTACATTCCTCATTGTCAGGAATACAACTTTAAAATATTTGATCAGGATAATATTTGAATAAATAAGGGTCATCCCAATAAAAGTTCACTTCGTTCAAGAACTTTCTTTTATCTTGGGTACTCCAATGAGCTGGCTGATTAGTACGTAAAAGTGCATTTTTATCAAGGTTTTATATCATCATTTTGCACTTGAAGTATCAATAACTCTTTAATTAAAGCATGTTTTATAACAACAAGTCTGATACTACAAGATACCTTTAATTTATTGTAAATGTTCATCTTAAATGCAGGCTTATCACATAAATCAAAGAATTGATTGATGAGTTTAACTATTGAAATTGAGAAGACAAAGAGAGGGTTAAGCTTAGAAAAGAGATGCTGGTTTAGTCCAAACTTGAACATTGTTCAGTAATTAAGTCATATTTGAAGTTGTAGATCTTGGATTTCAATTTGGTTTATATGGCTAGAAAGCTAAGACATATGCCTAAAACATTTATAGGAGTCTAAGACTCAATTCTACTGTTTGGATGTCCAAATCTTAGCAACAACGGGGAAGTCAGAATCTGACACTGTTCACTTTTCAGCCCATATCTCGAGTTCTAGAAGTCCAAATGCACTGATTCTTTTTTTTGTTGGAAAGCTAAGATAATTTCCTAGAACTTTCATGCAGATAATCTGTTCAAATTTTGACGTTGGCAATGACGTTTTGTTCAGACAAGAAAATAAGGATTGTCACCAAGTCAAGATGAGGCCACCCACTCAACAATTAGTCATCAAATCAACAGTTTCAAATTTTGGCCTATAAAAGGAAGCATTTGCCATGCATTTAGGCATCTTGGTTTTCAGATTAAGATCATGTTCTTGCTCTCTCTCTTTATATTTTTGTAATGCTTAAGTTTTGTTTATATTAATATCTTGTTTATGCTTTTCATTTCTTTCCTTTACTTAGTTAACTTATATCTTATTTATGTTCTTATCTTGTTTATTTATGTTTCTCTCTTTCATTATGTTTAGCTAAGTTTATTATGTCAAGGTGAAAAGGTTAGACTAATGGTGTAAGAATAAGTATAGTATAAACTCAACATGGACTTTAATGTTTGATACTAACATGTTTTGTATTTGTTATCTTATTCACTCTTAATACTTTGCTTGTTAAATAGTTAATCTAGATTTATAATGTATAACCTTGGTACAACAAATACTTGGCACTTTCATAGCCCAAACCTTATAGTATAACCGACACTTGTGTTATGAAAGGAACTTGATTTGTTATTAACATAAGTTACAATCATGAATACCTGACAACATTTACAAGTATTAATATTACTCGAATAAGATAACTAATGTAATCATGTTAACAATTTATAATCCAATTGGAACCTCCTTTGTGTGTGGTTTCCAGTTGAATAATAAAAGTTTATACTATACTTGTTTGAAATACCATTAGTGGATCCTCTAACCTTGACAATTGTTTTTATCATTGTTTAATTCTTATATCAATATCACATCTCAAAGCTCTCTTCAACTTATTATTATTATTATTATTATTATTATTATTATTATTATTATTATTTATAAATTATATAGTTAACCTCCCTGTGGTTCGACCCTAGTTTTGCTGGGTTATGTATAACTTCGACACTCCTACACTTGGGAGAAGACATCAATTTTTTGGTCGTGTCAAGTTTTTGGTGCCGTTGCTAGGGAGGTAAATTCTTTTATAAATTATAATATTTATTTTATTTTCTCTTTTCACTTTTCACTTTTCTTGTATCTAACTTTGTTTTCTTTGTTTTGTTTCTTTTTCTTTTGTTTTCTTCTTCCTTTTATTCTCTTCCTACACGTGCATAAGAGTTTGGTCACGTACATTAAGTGGTAGACTTTGTAGGGTATCCTCATCATTTTTAGAAAAAATGGTCGAAGAAGATAATCAGTCGCTTCATAATGAGAATAATGAGAATAATCATGTAAGAACACTTAGAGACCACATGAATCCCACAAGAACAAGTGCACCCTCATGCATAGTTTTTCCTCCTGATGCATCCCATTTTAATATTAAGCCAGACATTATTCAACTTTTACCTTCTTTTCATGGCATAGATTTGGAAAATCCATACTTGCATTTAAGGGAATTTGAGGAGGTCTGTAACACCTATAATTACTCAAATTGTAGCATGAACACCATCAGATTAAAGCTTTTTCCTTCTTCATTAAAAGATAAAGCTAAAACATGGCTACAAAATTTGAGACCAGGATCTATTCATGCTTGGGATGAAATGCAACAATAAATTTTTAAAGAAGTTTTTTCCATCTCACAGAACTAACTTTTTCAAAAGACAAATCACCACTTTCACTCAAAAACCAGAAGAAACATTTTACCAATGTTGGGATAGGTATCAAGACTTGCTTAATACTTGCCCTCATCATGATTTTAAAACATGGAGATTGGTTTCACATTTTTATGAAGGGTTAACACCTAGAGATAGACAAATGGTTGAATTGATGTGCATTGAAACTTTTGAAGATAAAGACTTTAATGAAGCAATAGAGTACCTAGACTTGCTAGCTAAAAATGCTCAAAATTAGGACACTACAGGCACTTATGAGGCACCAAGTAAAACCCAACCTCATACATCTAGTGGAGGTATGTACAACCTTAGGGAAGATCAAAACCTCCAAGTCAAGTTTGCATCTTTAGCTAGAAAAGTCGAGACACTAGAATTGAAAAAGATTGGTCAATTAAAATCTGTTCAAGACATTATATGTTAAATCTGTGAAACCAATGAACATTCAAACAATGACTGTCTAACTTTGCCTTCTTTTAAGGAATGTCTCCATAAACAAGCCCATGTTTTAAACAGTTTCCAAAGGCTCAATCATAATCCATACTCGCAAACATACAACCCTAGTTGGAGAAATCACCCAAATTTCAATTAGAAGAGTGATAACAATAATGCACAAACTTCACAACCACCGTTTCCAGCACTCCATAATTTCTAAAATTCTCATGGATATGCACCTCCTTATGTCCCACCTCTTAGAAGAAATCTTGAGGAAACATTGTATGCATTCATTGAAAAG
>Ga0325402_1000342_pt1 | contig 30781 bp, 16 predicted proteins | sample PopdelMetagenome_22_FD_207212 | JGI IMG/M metagenome (GOLD analysis project Ga0325402, IMG submission 207212) | Populus deltoides microbial communities from Bellville, Georgia, United States - Xylem-PdKOR-R3 | ecosystem: Host-associated > Plants > Phyllosphere > Stem > Wood/Secondary xylem... | reverse complement strand
TTTTTTTAAAAAAAATTGAATTTTATTTTTATATTAAATTAATTTTTTTATTATTTTGAATCATTTTGATGTTTCAATGTTAAAAATAAATTTTAAAAAATAAAAAAGTATTATTTTAATATATTTTAAAATCATTATCTCAAACACTACCTGTTCATATAAATATTATTTTAATATATTTTTAATTATTTAGCAGGTGGTCCAGTGGCAAGAGCTTGAGATTAAGGAGTTTGGTCTCCATGTGGTTGCTAATATAATGACCACCAGAGGCTTACATGATAGTTAACTTCAAGGTCTGTGGGATTAGTTGAGATACGCGCAAGCTGATCCAGACACCAACAGTAGTAATAATAAAAAAAAAATTAAACTGTTTCGATAGAAGAATGATGGTGTGATGACTTGATTCTGCTCCATGGACTTTCACAAGTTAGATATTCCTTAAACTCCCCGTAAGTTTTTTGGAAATTAACTGATAACCCTGCATTAATTAATTAATTAATTGATGCCTCGATAAACAGTAAGGAAAGTATATGGAGGTCAGATTCTTTATCTTCAACTTGCTCGAAGAGGCAACAATACAGAGGTGTGGCCATTCGAGTTGATTTTCTCGGTAATTGTAAGCCGAAGGCAATAATATTTTATTCGGGTCTTCAGTGTCATGTATGCCTCTTGTTTGACAAAAGGGATCGGGAGATATTTTCCATTAAATATTAAATATATTTTTTTGAGAAATTATCGCTACTCATCATGCTCAGTGATTTGTATGTTTACATATATTTCGTGCTTCCTTGGGCCTTGTAATTTTCATCTTTTTTTAAAAAAAATAAAAGAAGACAAAGGCAGCTTTCATCTTACGCTGTAATTTCTCTTAAAAAAAAGAAATCATAAATTATATTAAATGTTAAATATTAAATATTAAATAAATAGTTAACCTCGATCATGATATTACTGCTTGCGTACAAGATTAATATATTTAAATGCATGAACGCAACATTTTGGAATTTATTATTAGAATTTAACGCAGATATTTACCCTGACATGAAGACTATTGATGCTGTGCAAGAGACAAGCTGGGAATTCTTGCTTTGTCAAAGATAAAGCAGCCGTAGAATAAAAAGCCATGATCACAAGCAAAGTACTTGCGTCATCGAATGAATTTCTTCCCCAGGATTACGTCTGTTTCATTTTTTTCCTTAAATTTTTAAGATTTTTTTATTTAATATCATGATACTTTATAATTTATTTTTTATAGTTTTTTTGAAGTCTAATAACTCAAGTTATGAGTTTTATAAATTAATCGTTTTGATTCGAGTTTTTTTTATCTCTTCTTAACTAATTTCTTCTCAACTTTATTAGTTAATATTGAGTTGATTGAGAATTTTAATTTATAATTATTTTTTTATTTGCTTTCTACGAGATTATTGCGGTCTCATGACCCGAGTCGCAAGTTTTGCGGGTTAGCCATGTTGACTTGTATTTTTTTGTTATTTTTTTAAATTGATTTTTTTTTAATTTCCATCATTCGACATTGAGTTGATTACAAATTAGAATTTTTAATTTTTAATTTGCTTTCTATAGACATCTCGGTCTCCTAACCCGGGTTATTTTTTGTTATTTTTTTTCAATTTAATCCTTCAATATTAGGTTAATTTGAAATTAGATTTCATAATTTTTTTATTAGCTTTCAATGGGGTTATCATGGTCTTATAACCCGGGTTGCAGGTTAGACCGATTGAGACAAGTTGTCTTTTTTATCATTTTTTAGTTGAATTCTTTTTAATTTCATCATTCAATATTAGGTTGATTGAAAATAAAAATTTATAATTTATCTTGGTTTGCGTTTTATAAGGTTATCTTGATCTTATGACTCGAGTCATGAGTTTGAGTGGTTAACTTATATGGTTTTTATATTTTTTTTTAATTTCATCTAGTATTATACTAGGTGGATTAAGAATTGATAATTATAATTTATTTTGATTAAGAATGAATATACACGTAGCTTTTCTTGATTTTGATTTGTCTCCATGAGCCGGTCAATAACGCAAAAAAGGGGTCAGAAAACCTTGGCTTGTTGACCTCGCAACTCAAGCAAATGTCCACAATATTGTGGAGCTCTTCTACGGTAGTGATTGATGATGACCCCACGTCCTTGTGCTTATACATCTCTAGAGACATGCTACCTTACGCAGCACAGCATGCTATCTAAACTACTGTACATGTGTGGACATGTTTGTGATTACAATTGAGTGGGCATGATTATATCACTTGCAGGTTTCGCATGCCTTTCAGCAAGAGAAAGAGAAGGCGTGAGAGCCTCTCCCATGAAATTGACAAATATAAATATTTTATTGGCATTTTTTAATAGAAATTTCAACGGAAATGAGAAAATAATAAAATAATAATTCTTTTATCAAAAATATAACACATTACTATTTGTCAACAGAATTGTCAATGGACATTAATGAAATAAAATCTAACAGTTCTCCCTCTTCTTTCTTCTTTTTTTTATGCCTAAAAAACAACAGCCCTCGTTTTCACGAAGGAAATTGATTTTTTAATTGATAGTTACATTATTAATAAATATTATTATCAATATTTTATGTAGGTCTTTGTAAGCAATGAATAATTATTTTTGAATGTATCAAAATACTTTTAAAGGGTTGTATAGACAAGATTATCTTAAAAAGGTTGAAGGTTTTATTAATTTCATACTTTATAATCTGAAGAATATTAGTAAAAGTGAAATTAAATATCCAAGTGTGAAGTATAACAATAAAAAATTTCACAATAAAGATATTATGATGATGCTTCTACTTAAAAAAAGGCTTTTCGATAAATATTTATGTTGATTTGCACACAAAAAAACCTTATGTTCCTTATCAAACCATGTTAGAAATGATGATTAACTCAAATTCTAGTTTTAGTAACATACATGAGTTTGTGGATAATAATAATAATCCTTATAGGAGTGTGGTGATGAATGCAATGAGAATGAATTATGATTATTCAGGTGATGGTTCACTAGACATCCTTTTATATAAAGAACCAAATCTAGATACAACTAGGTTTTTTAAAACTTTTAAAAGATTATGGTGAATTATTGTAGGAAGAGTGTATAATTCACAGTAAATTATCGATCATTTTATAAGTGCTTGCCATTAAGTTAGATTACGGGTTAAGTGAGGTCGGTTATGATAAGATTCTAGAATTGGCAAAAAACATATTACTTGAAAGAAATTGGCTGAAAGATAACTTTTATGCTATCAAATTCATAATGAAAAGTTTTAGCTTAAGATATTAAAAAATTGATATGTGTTTAAATTTTTGCATGTTGTACCATAATGAATATGCAAATTTTATCGAGTATAAAACTTATTAGCATGCTCGATATAAATCCAATAGTGGTAGATAAAGGACATTTATAGCATATAAAAAATTAAGGTACTTTTCAGTCACTTTTAGGCTACAAATGTTATTGATGCCTTTAAATTTAGGCATCATTCACATGATGAGGTGAATGGAGTCACGGTGTATCCTTTCGATGGTAAAATATTTAAGCAATTTAATAAGGTGCATCTTTAGTTTTTAATGGAACCATAAACCATATGTCTTGACTTGTGTACAAATAGATTTAGTCTAGTTAAATCCTTTGTTAAAACCTATTCTTGTTGGTTGGTCATACTAGCAGTTCACAACTTGTCCACAAGATGTGTATGAAGTCAAAATTCATGTTTTTATCTATGATAATACCTGATCCTTACAATCTAGTTAGAAATATAAATGTTTATCTTCAATTATTGATTGATAAGTTGAATTAGGTATGGTTAGTTAGGGATCTGATATATTATATCTCAAAGAAATAGAGTTTTCAAACAAAGACAACTTTAATGTGAACTATAAATGATTTTCTTACGTATAAGATGATATCGGGTTGGAGCACACTTGAAAAATTAATTTGTTCATATTGAACGAATAATAAGGCATTTACCTTAATCAATGATGGTAAAATGTTTTTCTTAATTGTTACTGGAGGTTCTTGCTAAGTTGTCATTGATTAAAAAATAACATAAATGACTTCTTGAAAGGTAAAGATAAAAAGAATGTTGCATCGCCAATACTATCAGGTAAAGAAGTGTACGATGAAGTTTCGCAATACAAGAGCATTATATTTGGTTTTCATTTTGGTAAGCAAAAAATTTTTAGTGTTGGTGTGATCTATAATTGGGTAAAACAAAATATTTTTTTTTTTGAAGTAATGGAGCTTCCTTATAGAAAATCCACCATAATTTGGATGCATACATATAAAAAAAAAAATATGTTTAATAATATTTTTAAAACGGTTATTGACATGAAAAAGAAAACAAAAAACAATATAAAAGCTAGAAATAAATAACTTTGTATTTATGACTATGAAAATATGAAGTTGGTTAATGATGGACTCCATATTATAGAGCCTAAAGCCACTTTTACATTACACTAGGATGCATAACTTTTTATTTATGAATGGCTTGAGAGTATGTGATTTTCTGATAGATATATTTCAAACATAGCTAGGTTGGTGAATTTAAGAATGCAAATTATATGGATAAAGAGTCATTATTGCCCTGTATTTATGTAAATACCCATTCCAATTGCATATAAAAATTTTATTGTAACAAAAATATAAGATATATTCATGAAGATTAATTATTTTTTAAAAAAATTTATTAGAACAAGTTCCATATCCACGTGAAGTAGTTTAAAAAGAACATCATAAAGACAATTGGAAAGTTTATATTTAATCCAACTCTCACATATTTATATTTAAGCAATTACATATAGGTTGTGAGAAAAGTCTATGGTAATATAGTAATAATCCAACTCTCACGTATTTATATTTAAGCAAGCACTCCATATCCAAGTAATTTCACAATAAGTAGAGGATTATTTTAATTTATCCTAACTCATTTTTTTAATAAAAAAAATGAATAAATTATTATCGATAATTGGTGTTAATAGTTATCGGTAAATTTCGTTCATCTATTAACTTACGAGTTTTTTACCATCCACTCGTACGTCCCATATTTATTGTCTTTCATAAGTTTCAAAAGTTCAACAAGATTTTAATTTAACCAACGTTTTCCATTATTTTTATTAATTTAAAATATCATTTTTTTTAAAAGATTGAATTTCACATTTTTTTAGTTTTTTTATTATAAATGAAAATAAATTAAAAATATTAGCAAGAAATTCACTATATCAACATTTAAAAAGTAAAAAAAAAAAAAAAAACCTAAAAAGGAAGGGATTGCTTTATTCTAGTGTTCTAAAACTTCGGTGGGTTGGATGAGTCAACTGACATGTCATTAGGATGATGCATGTGAATTATATATATTTTTAAATATATTCAAAATAGAGAAATTTTAAATAATTTATTTAAAACAAATAAAATAACAGTATTTTTTAAAAAATAATTGGGTTTCACCCATGTTACATGATGACCTTTTGAGTCGATCGAGTTTCTCCAATTAACTACATGATATATTAAAAAAACCAAACCTCATCTAGGATTTGGGTTGGCAATGCCCGTGCCAACCCGTTGAGACAGGACGATGCTTTAATGTGTGTTTGAGAATGTGATAACGATTATTTTTTAAAATGTGTTTTGTTTAAAAATATATTAAAATAATATTTTTTTAAAATTATTTTTTACATCAACATATCAAAACTATCAAAAAAAAATTATAAAAAAAATTCAAACAAAGTTTTTATTTAAAATTTAATAAAACTCGGATCGTGTTTTCAAAAAAATCCTCCATTACCCATCATTCTCCATCCATCAAGAAACAACTTGGTATTCCAAAGCTTACCTCGCTAAGAACAAGGTCCACAACCCATTATCTCTAGGTTTGGGGCCACAATCTAAAGCCCATAAGAATAGAGAACACACAGACAGAGGCGCTCACACACAGCATCCAATCCATCCTGTTTTGATGCAAAAAGAAAAGGAAAGGAAAAAAAACAAGAAGAAGAAGAAGAAGAAGAAGAAGAAGAAGAATTTAATTAGAGCGAAAAGACAGAGAGGGAGAATTGAAGTTAATATAGCAATAACATTGTCAGATTAAGTATTAGATTACTAAGTAAAATAACAGACTCGCTCACATTTATCTCTAAAGAGAGAGCGATCAGCAGCAGCAAAGCTATGGAGGTGGAATTGAAAGAGATACTTAATGATCTTGATTCTCTCAGACAATCCTTGCCTGATCCTTCTTCTATTTATATGGTAAAATGCAATTGCATCTGCCTTTTCTCTCTACTCTTCGGATCAATTACGAATAACCATTTATTTACTAATCCAGATTTATTCTTTCTTTTTTTAAAAAAAAAGAAAATCTACTCTGTTTTTAGTTTCTTTTTATTTTTGATGATGTAGCTGCAGTCGCGTGTTGAGCATCTCACGAAGCTGGCCAAGTCTGCACCTGCTAGGCGTACGAAAGTCAAAGTTTCGTCTATGGGTATAGTGGTGTATAGGGTTGTGGGTTTCTGATGGTGAATTTTTTTTGTTGCTGTTGTGGTGGTGGTGGTGACAGGATATGAGTGCGGAGGTGGTGGATAGTAATCCTTATAGTAGGCTAATGGCACTTCAGAGGATGGGTATAGTGGACAATTATGAGAGAATTCGGGACTTCTCGGTTGCCGTCATTGTCTGTATTTGCTATTTATCTCCTCTTACTCTTCCTTTTGCTGTTTCTAGTATTGAAAACTTGATGAAGAATTGTTATGCATATATTTTTTTTTCAAGTTAAATTGAATACTATCCACGATTCCTTCACTATTCTAAGTCTGGAAATGTTGTTCTGATTGGTTATTTTCCATATGACGGCAGGGAATTGGCGGCGTAGGTTGTGTTGTAGCTGAGATGTTAAGGCATAGGTCGTCTTTTATTGTATGATTATGACAAAGTGGAGTTAGCTAACATAAATAGGCTTTTCTTATATGATTTTCACTTTCTATATCGACTTTTATATAGGCATATGGTTATTGAACACCCCCCCCCCCCCCAAACAGAATCATAATGCAGTATATTACTTCTGATATTATTTTGCTGCATTGGATGTTAATATCCATTGATATGAATTGCATTTCAGGGAGTTGTTGCAGGGCTCTTAGTGCAAAATACGCTGAAGTTCCTGCTACAGTTTGGACATGTCTCTCCTTACCTGGTAAATTTCATGTTAATCAGCTTTTTCTCTTATTGTCCAATGTGGTAGCTGAATTTAACTAGTATATATAACTTTATGTTTCTCTCTTGTCACCTAGTTTTGTTGTCAAATTAGCTGAATGAATGTTGATTCCCTGACTGGTTTTGACAGATTCTGACTTTATTGCATGGTTGCAGGGTTACAATTCTCTTAAAGATTATTTCCCAACCATGGAAATGAGGCCAAATCCTCAATGTTCAAATGCAGCTTGTCTAGAGCGTCAGGTATAAAAGCCAGATCTACCTTGATTTTCTACCAGATATCTTTCTTGGGAAATCTATCCATTTAGCATTTTTCAGCTTTCTTGCGGACTGTAATAATTATATGTACCATGCAGAAAGAATACCTCCTTGAAAAGCCTGCTGGGGATGCTGCAATCAGAGCCAAGATGGAGGCAGAAGCATTATTAGTTCCAGAAGGCCCACTCCATGCGGATAATGAATGGGACATCAGGTGGTTCTTAGGATGATAGATTGGTGTATACCATATCATTATCTTGCACATAGGTCTATAGCTTGGAAACATATTTCATGCTCAAAAAAGTTGTGTTTTCGTTCCATCTCAGAAAACTAGGAAAACATGTTTACTAAATACAATTTTTTTTCTTTTCAAAATTGAAAACCAGGGCCCTTTTTGGCATAAATTGAAAATATTAAAAGGAATGACCATAAAATATTAGGTGAACCAATCAAAGCCCTTATTTGTAGTGAAGAATTTCAAAAACAACCATTTTGATGTTTTCTAATTTTCTGGAAAGATAGAGAAATAGAAAACATGCTTTTCCAATAAATCAATTTTTATTTTCAGTTAGGAAATGCATTTCCTTTAGTTTTCTGTTTATTTTTTTTAAAAAAAAATTCTAGAAAACTGGAAGATTTTCCACAATTAAACGCAACCTAAAATATGATTGTATACAAGTGCTTTGGTTGGTCAATTGCTTTGGGAGAGATGTTTGGTATGTTTTAATAAGAGTTCCCTGCCATAATTTACTAGTTATCATCCGATTTTGAGCCAGAAAGGACAGATGCCACAAGTTCAGTTGATCTCTAGTTCTTATGCTCTGAGTTTTATGACATTTTGGATGCCTTAGTTATCAACTTTTGGACTTAATTGCCAAGTTTTCAATAAACTACACTTGGTTGATGAAGCCTAGAGGGTCAAGGACATGAACCCTGCAGGGCAGCCATCTCCATTCTCCTGCCAATGGCACCCCGTGTACAAATAAAGAATAAAATGACTAATTAAATATACACACCTCTCCACATATAAAAGGACAAAAAGTTCTTATCATATTGCTAAGCATTTGATTGCTGTAGAGGCCTTAAATTCCAGGGTTGGTCTTACAGTGCTTCAATGTTCACAATGTATCTGAATCTCAAATTTCCTGCTCCAAATTGTTTGCTCCTAATTAAAATGTTGATTCTTTTTCCCTTTTTGCCCTCTTTAGATGCTCTTCCTGAAGGTCTTACTCGTGAGCTCCCAACTGCAGATGAGTTTCAAAAAGCCCCAGCTGCTGAACCAGCTACAACTTCGTTTGATGACATTGAAGAACTTCGGAAGCAACTTGTTGCCCTTAATGCTGATTAAGGTCCAATATTAGCATTTAGTGCAGATACAGGTAAATTGTCTGGTGAAGTAAGAAATTCTACATTTTTTTACCATGTCCTTTCTTGGGTAAATATTTAGCCTTTGAGAAGGGAGAATCCAACTATGCATTGTTGTTCCCTTTAAAATTTTAAGGATCAAACCCGCCTCCCACCATGCCCTTGTTTTCAACGTTGTATACCACAGAACTAATTTACTAGGTTTAAACAAAACAAAAATGTAGCATTTGGCAGAGACCAGTTCCATGAAACGAGCATTTATTGGTTGGATTTGGTTGAAACTTTAGTACATTTATGTTGAATAACCAGAGCAGAGCCGAGCAGAGCAGTGCCACAACAAAAAGCACCAACGATTTCTGGCTCCATATTTCCTTTTGATGAATACTACTTACAGGCAGAACTCCAACTGAATTGTCGGGTCAGTGTTACATGGCACGAGTCACCCAATCTGGTTTCTCTAGTTTTTAGGGTTTTCCTTTCTCATGAGCAAATAGTTTGCTTAACTCCATGCAAAGAACATTGATAGATGATAATGTCATACGATACAAAGGAATTCTGTGCAGAGTAGAAAGAGGGATCCACTATAAACAGCGCGGGATAACTGCCCAACTGAGTTTGCAGTCGAAGCTGTTACCTTGTCATCACTCCGACCTAGTTAAAGCTGTTGACTGAGATGATACAACACAGCCATGCTTGTTTCTCCTGACAGAGATGGTAAAATACACAACCATACTTGTATCTCCTGGGTAATTGTAGCTAGCATCCAAGAATTCTCCATGATAGATAGTTTTTCTTGGTGAGAGGTTCCAATCGTCAGTTAATGAAAGATGCAACATACAGGTTATAACAAGGCTTGATCTTATAACTGCAGGTGATGCTCAGGCTTGACAAATGAACAGCAATAAAGTCATTATCTAGGGCTCTTGGAACTTGATCGAAATTTGGTCCGTCTGGGGTTGGTGTTTTCTGAACTGCCATTGGAAGAACACGTACGATTAAAAATCATGAAAAGTCAAATGCATTGAAATCCCGAAGCTGCTGCAAATTATCCTTGTTGGGTTGGAGTATTTGTTAATGTGCACCATAAACAGTTTGGGGCATGTATTGCCATGACACGTTAAGCTTGGTGTCATTGACTGGTTATCAGTAACAAGTGATACACAATTTGATGCATCAAACAAAGGAAGTGCTTTCGCCAAAGTAAAACCTCAGTGGGAGCTTCAAGTAGATTAACAGAGAAAAATCAGTGCAGTGTTTAACACTACTTCCACGAAACAGCAAGCAAAACTTACTTTAATACCAGCCATGGACAGTAACTTGTGTGAAGCAATGTACGCCACATCTGAATTGTTCTTCTCTATAAAATATATAACTTCAGACACGCCCGACTGCAAGAAAGAAGGCAAGCTAAATCCATTTAGAAATCAATTGTGAAAGGCAAGAAAATAGGAAAAATGAAGGAGAGCACTGAGAATGGGGCACATTTCTAGAGCTTGTAAACAAATACCAGCACGGTGGCAGAGAGTTAGATTCTACTGAGAGCCAATTTTTCTAGGCAATAAAGAAAAATTATTTAGATAACATCACGTAGCAGCCTTGTCAGCCCATCACTGGATGGTTAATTAGGGTTTTCAGCACTATATCTCATAAAGTTTGTGTACATTTACGCAGTCGGCTGCTATAGTTGAACACTGCAGGTTGCCACCTAAAGTCTTATTCAGCCTTGTTAGAAAGACATCAACTGAAAACATAAACTATAATGTTCCTATCCGTTTTCATTTCAGGTTTCAAGCGAGGATTGCAGTATATGTTGCTATCGAAAGCAAGTATACATCAATCTGTAAAAAGGAAATGTTTCGAAATTGTCAAGGGCAGGTTAAACAATAGAGATGTCCCTCGGGTTTCCAGATTAACCAAGATCCAATGGCCTCTTATCTACTTCTTGAAAAACTGAGGAATGGAAGCCGCACATTCTCTCTTTTTGCCTGCTCATAATTTATACCACACACACACAAATAAAGAAGGAAATCCCACTGAAACACTCATGTAGCATATAGCGCAGGGGAGCTTGGTTAACAAACCTGAATGATTATCTTGGCACATTCATTGCAAGGGAACATAGTCACATAAAGCCTCTGCGATAATTATAGAGGGGGAGACATTTCTTAGTTCTATTGGTGACAGACAGCCTTTATTTTAAGGATCGCAAGAAAACTCGGCAAACAACATCAACAATTATGCATGATATTGATAATCACCTATACTCGTTTCACAATGAATATGTCTTTAATTCTAGTCAAATCCCGAGTTTGTTTGTGTATGTGCTTGGGGTTGGGGATTATAAAATGGATAGGAAATGAGACAATCGCTTACCTGCCCAACAGCAGAAGCATGATTTGTGTTCAGAATAGCATTGACTTCAGCATGACAAACATAACTACAACGGGACAATTAGAGGTATCAGCAGAAGCACGAGTATTGGAAGGTATGATTTTATTGTGGTGGTGAAGCACAATTTCTATCTCTTGTGCTAAAAATCTCCTTTGCACAGTGCATCAACTAATTAACAAGAAAATGTGTATATTTATATACAATAACTACATGTCTCTGTGTAACAGAGCATGCATCACATGAAGCAGCAAAATCTACAGCCATGATTGTTTTTGTGTTTGAAAAGTATTTTTGAAAAAATTTAATTTTTTTTATTTTTTTATTTGAAATTAATATTTTTTAATGCTTTCAGATCATTTTGATGTGCTGATGTTAAAAATAATTTTTTTTAAAAAATATTTTTTTAATATATTTTTGAGAAAAAAACACTTTAAAAATCAATCACTACCGTACTTTTAAAAACGCTTGAAAGCACACACTTACAGGTACTTTGTTTGAAGAGGGTCCCCAGATTTGGATTTCTGCAACATAACAGGAGAGGTTTATTACGTGTAATTCCCGAATGATATGATGAACTTACACATCATATACCAACCTTTGCCCACGGAAGGTCGTCATCTGAACAACCTCTTGGAAATCCATTGTAGCCAATGCCTGACCAAAGAAATTAGCATGAGAATCAAATACATCACAATGCGCATGAGCATCACTACCATCAAACTCAAAACGACAGAACCTGCGCGATTGCTGTTCCAGCATGATCAGAAATATACCAAAATCAGTGTAATAACTACGTTTACCATTTATTCATCTTCTTAAGAGAAGAACAGAACCTCTGATGTAAAACAACGAAATCGTTCTACTTAAAATCTCAATTGCACCATCTATTCTTCTCTCTCTCTGTTTTTTTTTTTCTTTTTATTTTTATAAGAATCTAACTTTTCACTTCTGCAAATGCCGTCAATCCTTACAATTTTCATATTCTCATTTTCAATTCAATTTAAAAAGAAATTAAGAAGCAGATGTAGTCCAAGATTCATGATTAAAAAGCAAGGAAAAAAGACATACAAGATCAACTTACCAAGAATTATGCCATTTTGACTAACCAAACATGCCCCAACCTACAACACCAAATACATATTATCAAACACCTACAGTAGAAACCCAACAAAGCATTTCAACCCCCCAAGAAAAAAAATATCTTAATCAAATTCTCTTGAGTGATTAACAAGTAAGAGAAAAAAATATATTATGACCTGCCTGTTTGGATTTTTGGACCTTTCAGCTGATAAAAGTGCAATTGCCATAAAATAATCATCCCATGATAAATACCTGAAACCAAAAAATATAATTAAAACAAAGCACTTAAAACTGTAAAAACTCGACAGTGAAAGCTTCAATCCTTAACAGATGAAGGCGGAAAAAACATAAAGTTGAAATGTCAATAACTCTTTGCGTTTGGAAGGATCAAAGGGGCTCTGAGAAGAGCATTTCTTCGAAACGTCACCGTCTGGAACCGAGTTGATTTTGGAAAACTGCTTTCTGGAATTGCTGTTGCTGGAGTAGAAGCGAACAGCAAAAGCAGAAGCTAGAGCTCCGAAGACTGTGGCTGTGGAGACAAGAGCGAGCTCTCGTGAATTCATTGAATTTTGATTTAGCTAAGAAAGTGCAAGAAAATGAGAAGGAAGATTTCTATTTCTTTTCTTGTGTTTGTTTCGCGAGAAAATTTGATTTGAAATCCGATTGGCTGCAGAAAAGAAAAGAAAAAAAGGGCAATTAGCGGGAAGAAGTAGCGAGGGAAAGTGGGAGATAGAATCCATTTCCCGAGTGCGTGGGGACACGGACGAGAGAGGGGGAGTTGGGGTGTAAAGTGAAATTTGGGGATGGGTCCGATAGTACTAGTCGGGCTCCATTTAGCCCATGTTAAAAAAGATTGCTCAAGAGTGCGTGTTTGGCAAGAAAAGAGTATTCTACTTCAAGGTCCTGTTGAACAAAATGATAAAAGGAATATCTCAGAACACATGCACAGGAGTTTTGTATCGGAATCTATAAAGAAACGATACAATTGATCAAGATGCATATCGTATCTATATGTTCTTGTACTTCTCGATAAATATAATATAATATGTTTTGTTATTCTAAATAGTTATTTCTTTTTAGTTAATAAAAAACTTATTATTTTTAATTATTAGGTTCAATAATTCATATATAACTTAAACGGCACGGTAAAAACCCTTTCTATTTTTTTTTTAATTGATTTATATATCGGATTTCATTCGCCCTACAGTTGGGAACTAATCATTAGCTCTTTTTACAAGAATTTTGGACTTGTTCATAGTAATCAAATTATATCTGGACTTGTTTTCACCTTTCCAATTATTTTTTATATAATTTTTAAACATTATTCAAAATAATATTTTTTTATTTTTAACATCAGCACATCAAAATCATTAAAAAAACAATAATTTGATGTCTTTTCAAGACAAACATATTTATAAAACACACCTAATTGTAGTTTGAAATGCAATACCAAACAATTACCTCCTCGTTGCCCTAGGCTTGTGCCCCTTCTTGGCAATCTTGTGTTGGAAGTTGACGTTTAAATAAGAGAAGGGGTTCTTAAATGAATTCAAATTAAGCATTCTTTAGTGTCCATCACTTAAAAGGTTATTGTCTTTTTTTATTTATGAAGTATTTATAACTGCTTCGTGGACTAAGGTTGCAAAATATTATAATGGTGATATCATCTTTCACCTTTCTTGGTTTAACATATTTGTAATTTGAGATCCAATATCTTTACACTCCTATGAATTCCCTCCGGTGTTTTAAATATTTGAGGGTCATATTGTCTAAAACGTTAAATAAAACATCGTCATCATGATTGTGAAGATCAATGTGCCCTACATAGTAATTGTGTCGGTCTAGATTCTTTACCCAATAAGTTTTACCTATTCTTCATGGGCTTTCTAGAATTAAAGACATTGATTTATGAGGTTGATGGGCTTCTTCTCTAACATTGTCTGTGGTTATTTTTATAAATCCATTGGTACATTTACAGCTGGTGGAAATGAGACTTCATATGCAGGTCTAGGGATACAAAAAATCTTATCTATATAACTATTAATTTTATCATGATTTAAAAAAAATATCTCAGTGCTTCCTTCTTAATACAATCTTATGCACTATATTTATTTAAATTGTCTCGTGCAACGGCATAAACTTCATTTATTTTAGTGTTAGCGCAACAACTACTTCCCTTGATTCACTCTATTCTTTATAATCATCGTATTTAGAGATGTACTCATTGACGAAAATGGAGTCAAAAGCTCTGTGAATGTTTGGATGGAAATGTACTAACCTGTTAGGGGATACTATGTCAAAGAATAAAATGAGGTTACCTATCTTCGTGTAGCTCTTTAGTTATACATATGTAAAAAGGAGGTTTATTTACGAATAAAGACTTTAATTTCTCCAGACAATGCCATTTGGTTATTGAACACATGAGGTATGTAAAAAAAGTGTTTTTAGATTTAAGATGAAATGTTCTTGGAGGCATTACTTTCACTTTATAACGGCACTCCCATCATGTTGCTCTCAAAATTCTCTAGATATTATGGTGGAAGTGGTTGGAGTTTTATAAGGTTCATGGGAGTGCCTATTAGAATGTGTTTGGTATTATGGTAGATTTTATGGTTGTGGTTTAAAAAAAAAGGTTTTAAAAAATCATTTTTACTTATGGTTGGTTTGTTTTCAATATGTTTTTTTGATAAAACTGTGGTTGAGATTATTGTTGAATAAAAAATATATCAAGGGTATTTGGTTGAAACTATAATTGAAAATGATGTAACTAATAAATGATAAAAAAAAACATGTATTAATTTCTTAGTTTGCAATTACATTGATGTGTTTTGGATTATTAACACATCATAAATATAGTAATATGAATCATAATCTCATTTTCATTGTCCCATTAAACTTGTTGCAATCCTATCATAAACATAATCCATATAAAAAGATCTTTTGTTTCCATGTGTTTGTGAAAGTGAAACCACATCAATTAAGAAATCATTAAGAAAGAAATTAGAATAGCGATCAGATTCTATATATACCACATCTTCTTGCGATTTATTTCTAATATAGTTATGTATTTTTATTGATACCACTACAATATAAACTCTTATTTTGTAAGGAAACGCAAACATATTTTGCAAAATTCTCCACCTTTTCTTTTCCAAACTCCAAAAATATGTTATATCACATAACATCTTGAAGAGTGAGCACAATTAAATACTTCTTCTTGACTTTATAGTTGTTCTAGTTGGTGAATTTCTGGCAGATGATATCTCTCATCTTTATATAGACCTAAAAATCCATGTTTATTTGGATATCCAAAATTGACTAAGTAGTATTTCTCTACATTAACAAATAATGACTTTATAATTTATTCCTCAATATTACAATAACATTAAATTTTTCTAATTTAATAACATTATTTTTTTCTTATTATTTATTACCTCATGGTGGCTTTGAAAATTTGATATTTGGATTGTTAATTGTCTTAATAAATTTATTTTTTTATCATGCGTACTAATTTCTCATCCAGCCTCAAAAAACATGATTTGCATATCAAAACTACTTATAACCATTATGTTTTGAGCTGATACACCTTTTTTGTTGATAAAAGGTATTTGATTTTCTGCAGATACACAAGCACGTACATGTGTGCCATCGATAACTCTTATGCAATTTTATATTAAAAACAATACGCATCAAGCATTAGTTTCTACCATATTTGAGAAAAAAAAACTACCAACTAGAAAAATCATTAATGATAACAAAATATATTAGTGATCCAAACATGAAAATAATTATGCTCCTATTTTAGAACTTTTTTTTTTTCACCTTGAGCTATAGAATGTTGTCTCACTTTTCTCTTGCCACTACTATAGTTGCTATTGTTGTTTGCAACATTAAATCCAACTATCAAATTACACACATCATCAATAAAATTAGGAATGACATCCTCTTTTAAATCACCACTTCTATCCTTCAAATAGTATTATCATAATTAGCAATTCTCACTTTATCATCTCTACCATCTTCATCATACAACATTCTTGAAGAGAGAGCCCAAGCATATTATCTAGTAGTCACACTATATTACTGAACATTATAACATATTTTCCATGTAATGAAGGCTTAATACCAGCATGTCTAAACTTTTTTGCTCCCGATTTTCTACATAATTAATAAAACTTAATGAGGTAATCTAATACTTCAAGAATATAAATGAAATTAAAAAGATTAAGTTCCTAACAACTGACTTGGATTTTTATTTTCCATCACTAATTATATGCAGAAATAGTCCTTGCTTCACTACTCCAACTAGCTTTAGTTTCAAAAATTAACTTACGTCCTCTAATCCTTTTTTATACCATCCATTTGTTCTTAAGTTGTGCTTTGGTAAAAGCATGATCAATTTGTTTTTTTAAGGAAAATATCATAAATTTTCAACCAGCTTTGTCAAAATGAGTATTTGGCCTCATATCCATTTTAATAGTTTTGGTGTAAATGTCAAAAAAACATGCAACATTTCTTTAGTTTAACAACCTTTATCTTGATTGTCAGAGTCTTCCATTGCAAAACTAACTAGCATGAAGAATAATATTAGATGGATATAAAAAAATATATAAGACTAGAAAAAAAAAAACAATGATAGGTTAAGTAAGACTTACTTCACAAACTTGGAAGATTTAACAGGCATATCAATTACAAATGTAGTGTGCAGATTATATATCAGAAGATAATTGAATAAAATATTTGAAATATGACAAAAAATTCTATAAATGTACATCCTAAAGATTAAGAATGCATTAAAAGAAGTATAATATAAAACCACATTCAGTGCACTTGCTAAAACAGTTACTCTTAAAGATTTAATTTCTAGGATACAATTAAACTATATTGTAAAAAACATGAGTGAATAATCAATAAAGCATTACTAAAGTACAACATCCTATGACAAAAAAAAAACAAAAAAAATCTACCAAAATACAATTTCAAAACCACTGTTATAAAAGTATTACATTGCAAACCACCAAATTATTTGCTACAAGAGATTTATTAACTAAAATCCAATGTTATTACACACTAGAGGCATTAATTTATCGTATTACTCCAAAATAATAATGGTTAAACATACATTCAAGCAACTCACAAACAAAACCAAATGGCATGAATGAATATGGTTGAATCAATAAACAAAATTGAAATAATATGGTAACATCTATTAGTCTAAGCTCATGAACATTAAAGCTTTGCCAAATGAGAATTGTCATAACCCATTTCTGAGTTATTCCCTAAAATTACATATTTTTCTTTCCAAAATAAATACCAAAAAATAAATAAAGGCTGACAACATGAAAAAAGTATGTCGGGGAGGATTTCAAAAATACATAAAAAAATCAAGTTGTAATTTTGGAGGAAATTCGAGGCCTAATTGTACCAAGGACTAAAGACGCTAAAATTAGAGGATGATTTTGAAATTAGGCAAGGGCCAAATTGAACTAAATCAAAAGTTTGGGGTTAATTAGGGGTGAAATTAATGGAAATCAAAAGTAGAATGATCAAATTGAATTTTGGCCAATATCCCCAATTCAAGGAAAAACAACGTTCTTCAATTTTACTTGTAAAAGTTGTCTGAATGACTACTTTTCGAGTGCATTTAATGCTTCATATCTCCACTAAATTTGACAACACTAGAACCAAAATGATCGTCTAACATTTCTCTACAACCAAGTATGGTCCGTTGAGACCAATTGACACCACAATGGTTGCGATGCCGACCTAAAGTAGCAAACTCAAGCAGCCTTTAACTGATAGATTTGACAGTTCGTGGTGCTTACTTTGAACCAACGGTTGGGATCCTTCCTAGCAGAACCAAGGGCTAAGATTTTCATCATTAAAGACAACACTTCCCTCTTCCACCCTCTATAAATAGGGATGGATTCCATGGCCTGAGTATAAAGAAATTCAGGTGCAAAAAGTGAAAAAAAATAAATAAAAGATGCAATCTTCTTCCCCCTAGTTTTCTGTCATCTCTCTCTCTCTCTCTCTCTCTCTCTCTATGTGTGCAGTCCCAGTCGTCTACCATAGCCACCACCATCTCCACCACAAGTAGCTAGCACAACAACCTACCAGCCATCAGGATCCATTGTCGACCTTTCTCTCTCCCCTGCAAACCTTCTTCTTTTTTTTTCTCTGTCGTCTGCCACCAGCCTCCCTCGTTGCAACCACCAGCCTCACATTGTCCTCTCACACTAGCCAACCATCACCGCCATAATAAGTAGCCCGTTCCCCTTTCCCTTCCCCTTCTTCTCCCCGCCAGTTCCACTGTTCATGTAGTGAACTTTAGGTCGGACTAGTTATGGCCTAGCCCAAATGGCTAGGCCGGGTACGACCCAGACTACAAAAAAGAAAAAGATTTGTCGAGCCTGAGATCAACCCCAACCTTGTCGCGCCGAGATCGGCCCCACCCTTTTTTGGGTTGAGTCCAACCTAGTTAGTTGGGTCGGCTGAGCCCATATATTTTATAATATATTTAATTATAATAATATATATTATAATATTATTTAAAAATGAAAAAAATTCCAAAAAAGAATTGAGAGGCATTTCAAAATAATTCTGATTTTCTCGCATGTTTTTCTACCAATTTTGCATAATATCGAGTTGTATATTTACACTGTAAGATATAAACACATATCCAATATTAAATACCCATTTTCTCCAAAATATTTCTAAAAACAAAATAAATAAAAATCTTAAAACTTTTAAATTAATTTCCCTTTTCAAAAAAAAAAAACAAAATAAATGTTTTGTCTTCATGCATACAACCAAATCCTAAAGATTTCTCTAAGCTTATTTTCATTAAAAAAATTGCATCTTTCTTATATTTAGAAAAAAAAAATGGATATCAGAACCAGTTTATGAGTATTCATTAGGATCTGGCTAAAATATCAAAAACCCTTTACTAATCATTTTTTTTATTTCATAGGGTCTAGGTGTAGATTTAATATTTGTGGGGTGTAAAACTGCACAATAGAGTACACCCTCAGGTGTTAGAAATACAAGGTGAAAATAAATGCGATGCTAAATTTAGAATTTAGAATGGTTATGATTAAACAATGAGGTAGAGACTCTCATGAAGGGAGATCTATTTAGACCTTTAAAAAAACCAGCGGATAGAAACTCGACCTAGAAGAACAATCAAACAACAATGCAACTTATCTAAGGTAGGGTGCACTAGGGGTGATGCGTCTTCTCTTTGCACAACCAGTCTCTTACTCAAACTCTCGTAGATTATAGGTTTCTAGTAACTATAATACTATGTGGCGACTCTTGAAGCTTAATCATAATTTTATGATTAAACTCAAAACCTTTTCATTCCCAACAAAAACACCTCCTCAGGAGGCATAATAGCTCGTCAGCGCCCTGACATCACCCTCACGACAAGAATAGCCGAATCTGATGAGAAGATAGGGACTATTTTAGTCAGATTAGTTTCAACAGTTCTCTTTTTCTCTTTTTTTTTTTTATTGGTGAGGCTTTAAACAAGCATGCAAAATGAGGTGTGGATTTAGTAAAAGCATCTCCAGCTTGCTTCACATCAAACTAAGGTTACATCTCAGTTTTGGGGGGGACCAAACTTTCAAACTATAATCTTAAGATGTAACCAAACAGTATAATTCATTATGGGGGGGACCAAACTTTCAAACTATAATCTTAAGATGTAACCAAAAAGTATAATTCATTATTGGGAGTAAAAACAATAGTTACCACACTCTTAAACAACTTTTAATATTATAAAGGCGATCCCCTAGCCACGTGGCAGTCATAGATTAGTTGTTTTTTTTAATTAAAGTAAAGTTATGTACTATAAGATATAATTTACTTATTAGTCGGTCCTACACATAATAATTAAAGAGTCTAAATATTAATTGATTAACATTTAATCCCTAAGGGGTGTAGCTGAACTGGTCAGGTCAAAAGTTCGCTTTTTAGAGATCACCAGTTTGAGTGCCACAAATCTCAGGGTTATTGGAGGCTTATATGGTCGTTAACTTTAAAGTATCAGGAAATTAATTAAGGTGGGCGTAAGTTGATCCCAATACCGACGATTAAAAAAAAAACATTTAACCTTTTTGTTCTTGGAAGGGTTTTTTTTTCAGGTGTGAAAGAGGTTTAAAGGGCAACACTTAGGTTGCATTTAGTTTGGAGATAAAAATTAAAGGTTGAAAGATTTCAGACGTTACAAGTACAAGCTAGCGACAAGTATATATGAAATTAACCGGCCTTGCAAGAATCATGAGCGAGCATGCATCGCCCTTTCCCATGAATTGCTTCTAGTGGTCAAATCCATCATAATCAATCCAGGTGAGACATCCATGCATGATTGGCGAGGAAAAGAATTCAGCAGTACTGCTGGTGAGGTCCGATAATATGACCAAGGCAAGACCTGCACGTAGAGTTATCGATGCCTGCCAAAAAGAAAAAAACTGGATAGGCTACTTTAGACCAGCCTTTATTGATTCTAGCTCATGCATGGGGACCTCTGGCTAGGACAATGGTGCTTAGTTGGGGCCCATGAAATATAATTCATTGCCCTCTGTGACCTCGGAGGCTCATATCATCAACTCACCACGGCAAACTACTGGTCGCGTTGGTTTTTACAGGCTGCTGGTATTAAAAGAAACCAAGAGTACTCCTGGTTTTACTGTGCATCTATTACTGTGATTATAGATTAGAATAGTTAAATTACAATTTAACCCTCGACAACAAAACACAAGTGACCTTTGAAGCGGGGTATAATAGTATATTTGTTGTTTAGTGAAGAGAAAAATGACTACTATACATTTCGAGCAAAAGATTATGCACCAGTAAGCCGGGTTAGTTTTGACCTTTTCATTTTATTTGCTCAGTAAAATTAACACAAAGCCATTGAATGAGAATTTTCTGCTTGGGGAAGGGGTATTTTTATCTATTTTATTTTGGTTTTTTGTACTCATTAAGAATTACTAGTGATAATTTAATATTTTTATATAAGTAAAATATTATTTAATTTAAAAAAAGTTGTTGTGTATGAGATGACGAGGACACGTGTATTCTACAGTGGTTTTTTTATCGGGTTATTTTAATTTCATGATATAGATCACAGGTTTGACGGGATAATCTGGTTGGCTCAGCCTTGATTACGGGGGTTATATTTTTGTCATGCTAACTCAAGTTGACTATGATCGATTTTTTTAGACCATTTTTTACTCTACCTTGATCTTTTATATTTAATGAGATGATAATCAAGCTACATGGTTTGTTTAATTTTAAAAAAATTATGTTTTTTAGGTTATTATGATTATGTTTTTAAGAAATCAATTTAATCTAATGTCGTTGCTTTTTTTTATCAGCTAATTAAAAAAAATCCTACTTATTTAATCAAGTTAAATCTACTATTCTGAGTCGTGAATTTTTCTTCTTTTTCGAAATGAGTTTATAGCCGCTGATGACCAACTTTTTCACAAAAAAGAAAATAAAAAAATAGTCTGCCCCCGCGGGAGTAATGCATGTCCACACCTAGTGGAAGCTAAATATGGACAACCTCATCCTGATTATCGAATTCTCCCCAAAATTTTCTCACACAAGCCCTATGTCAGCTTCCTGGTAGATTATCATCACTCTAAACTTTAAATTTAAGCTCCATAATTGTGGCAAAATCCCAAAACAATTTATTAGGATATAGTTGTGAACTATAACAAATATATTCTAGTAATTAATATACAAACTTTAAATTAGTGTTATGTTATTTTCTCGATACAAAAATAACAAAAATAAATAAAACATGTTTTTTATGTTTTATAATTCAAAAATTCAATCTTATATTTATTTTTATTTTTTTAACTGATATATTAATGTATTTTATGCATAACCTGTTTGTTTAAAAAGCTCATGATTGAAATGACCTAAAATTAGAAGCTAACCCAGCAAATTTAGGCTTAGTAAAATATTCATCCGAGATGATGTGAGTTTGATTTACTACCAAATCTAACACTCTTAAGTTTAGTTACATACTTAGACCTAATAGCAGGTAGATCTAATAAAATATTAGAGCCAACATTCTTAATTCAGCTATGCGTTAAGTTCAAGCACATATAAATTTGACATGATATCATATTTCATATTTTTTGGTTCAGTTAATGCTAGTGTTGAACATATTAGATTCTGAAACAACATTATTAACCGTATAACTTTTTACTCCTCTCTCTCTCTCTCTCTCTCTCTCTCTCTCTCTCTCTCTCACACACACACACACACACACACACACACACACACACACACACAACACAAGACAATCAATCACACCCAAATTATTCATTAAAAAGGTTATACACATCTATTACACCATAACTTGTTCTTGATAACGGGTAAATGCAGCATCGAATTCAGACCAACCAGCTGTTCTCCAGTCTTCACACAAGCGCATAGGCCAAGGCAAAATGGCTACATGGGCGAATTGATATCGTTAAACAATATCCTTTACTGTAAACTTCTGGCCGAGTTGGTCTAAGGCGCCAGATTAAGGTTCTGGTCCGAAAGGGCGTGGGTTCAAATCCCACACTCCACATTATATATTTATTTTTTTAAGTCTTGTTTACTTAATGTTTTTTTTTTAAGAAAACAATACAGACTTTAAACCAAAACAAATTAAATAATATAGAGTGCTAAGACCAAGAAGAATAAATTATCACTTGTACTTTTAGATAAAAAGGAAACTTAAAATAAAAAAAAGGTCTGGGAATTTAGAGGAAAAATAAAAAAAATCCAAACATCTTTAATTTTCATGGCTGGAAAGGTTACGGTGTATATAAAATATACAGTGACTTTTACCAATGCATGCAACCTTTTCATGATAGCATATGTAGTCAAGATAATCAACCTCTCACATGCATCCTGTTTTAAAAGTCCTCATTCCCTGCTAGAGTTATTCCCAGCCTGTTTTGTTTTATCCGGTAAAAATCAACTGAATTATTGTTGAAATAAATATTAAAAAATAATATATATATATATATATATATATATATATATATATGTGTGTGTGTGTGTGTGTGTGTGTGTGTGTGTGTGTGTGTGTGTGTGTGTGTGTGTGTGTGTGGGGGTTAAACTTTTAATGTCATTTCTTGCAACATAATGTTTGATGGAAAAAAAAAATATCAAATCAATCATGAGGGTGTAGATTAACTGATTAAATTCTATATTTGCTTCTTAAAGATCACCAGTTCGAGTTTTACAAATCTTAAAGTTACTGAAGACTTACATAATTGTTAACTTCAGAACTTGTAGGGGGGTGGAGCTTAACTAATCAGGTCCTATATTTACTTCTTAAAGGTCACCAGTTCGAGTCTTACAAATCTTAAAGCTACAGAAAACTTACATGGTTGTTAACTTCAGAATTTATAAGATTAATTAAAGTACGCGCAAACTAACCCGGACATTAACACATATATATATATATATATATATATATATATATATATATATATATATATATATATATATATATATATATCAAATCAATCGATGTATTGTCTGAACACGTGAATCCCTTTACAAATGCTGGCACAGTAACATAAAAGAAGGGTATGCAAAACCATTATAGAATTGCATATTCCGGAAATCCAGGTTTTATGTTTGAAAACAACATAATAAATCACTTTTACTGAGCTTCAGCATCGAAATCAATCACATCTTACTTTCTTCTTTTATTTTTCTTGATGGGAAGTCGTTTGCATCTTCGATTTTATCTCTTGATAGATTTTCATATTTAATAATGGAGTTAGGTATCATATCTTTGATTTCATATGCAATCTCCATAATCTTCGATTCTTATATGCTGCTAACCTCAACCATGTTGAATTTTATTTTTTAATATAATGATTAATGAATATATTTAAGATCAAATTAACACTAAATTTATTTATTTTTTAGATTAATACTTTATTGTAATTTAATTTTTAAAATAAAATTTTTAACATGGAATATTAACATGATTTAAATAAATTATAAATGAATGAAAAATTAATCTAATTTGAAGAAACCCAAAATTTTATGAAAGCTCTTATACCATTCAAGAAATAAACATAACTTTCTTGGTATTTTATAAAATATGAAGTTAAAAAAGTTAAAATTGAGCTAAAATACACACAAGCTTTTAAAAAAGAAACATCCTAAGCAGAGTAGACTTTGAGTTTAAACTCACATGCACATGCTAGCTTGGGCCTCGAGTCTAAGTCTAATTTTTTAGGTTTTAAAATATTATTTTTTACCAACTAAAATTTGGATTGAGACTTGGTCCATAAAGAATAATTTCTTCTAGCCCAGTCTATTATTTTGTCCAATCCATGAAAGGAAGAATTTGATATGTTTTTTTCATAACTTTTTCAAGGTTATATGAACAAATTTTTCAGTTTAAAAGTCTCATGATTTAAATAAAAAAAACATTTATATTTAATTCTAGTTTATTGTGGGTGATCAAAGTTGCTCGTCGGGAAAGTCCATCAATATTTGATTCCTGAAATTCTTTATAAAAGGGTTTGAAGAAGTGTGTTTGAGGTTGATAAATTCTGCATTGTTTTGATAGAATTTTACACTCCTTTTTACCTTATTTTTCAACATTGTGTTCTAGTTTTAAACCTTTGTTTTCTCTCTCAAAATTTCTTATAATCTAAAGCTTAGATTCAATCCTTGTAGATGAATAATTGAGCAATATTTTATTGGTTTGTTGGACCTTGTTTGAGAGTGTACCTAAACAAGGTGTTATTGTTAGAATCTTTGGTGACTTATTGAAAAAGTCATATTGCTCCAAGTGAAAAGCAATAAAGTCTTAAGAAAAAATAATTGATTATTGACAACAATAAAGATGGATCAATTTTAAAATATTTCAATAAGTATATTTTTTGTTCTTATTTAGTTTTATACATTAGTGTGCATGTTAGGATTATGATTCTATTATCTATGTGAGATTGTATATATATGTGTGCGCGCTCGCGCGTGTTTAGTAGCATGTCTTTTTATTATGATAGTAAATTTACCATGATCTTATATATTGCATCAACACACACACACAAAACATACATGCTTACTTTGTCTAATTATTATCTACTAATATTTTTGGGCAACAAGACAAACATGTAAAATTTTCCTATATGCTAAATTAACTAGCATGACACTGTATAAATTTGTTGTGTTTAGTTATTGCTATAGCACAAAAATGATAGAGTAAAAAAGATAGAAACATGTTTGATAGAAGAGACAAAGATAAAGATTTAAAATAAATATGTCTGAGAGATAGTTTCAGAGTGAATTATTTTATTTTTAAAATAAAAGATCTACAAAGATATATCATCTTTGTCCTCATTGTCTTTTCTTTTCGGAGACACTAACCAAACAATGACTAATAGCTTGTTTGCCTCCAATTCTAACTTTTGTGCAAAGCATTAAAAACATTTGGTTGAAATTTTAAAAACTACATGATTTACTAATGTGATTTTATAAAATTAGTTTAAAGGTATCATAGATTACATTTCAAAATTCATAGTAAGTGATGTTTATTTTTGTTCAAGAATTAAGGCAACTTAACACTTAAGAAGGATGTGAATTAGGTGTATCACTAAATTCAATAATTAATGTAAATTACCTTAAGTAAACACAATTGTCAACAATATAATTACAACACGTAAAGTAAAGTGAGAAGAAAAGATAATTTTCAAACTCATTTTTAAAATGGTTCTGCAAGTCTATATCTACATCTCAAGTACCAAACCATAATTGAATATTTTATTCCTTAATTTGTCCAAACTTTAGAGTACAATTCCACTTGATGAATTCATATCAAGTTTTTTTATACTATTTGAAGAAATTCCTTCTTTAAGATTTTTTTCCACTTAAAGATATGTCATCTTCAAGATTTTTTTCTTTGGTGAAGTTACTTCACCAATATTAAGAGTTTTTACCTAACTCTTAAAGGTTTACAAGAGTGATTTTGTTTTCACAAAAAACTCTATCACTAGAGTGGATAATATAACTACAGTTCTAATATCTCTATATTTCACAAGATAACACTTATAGGATTTAGAAGTGTTTAAGTATAGTGAGAATCGAATTAATTATTTTTTGTGCTAAAATATGAAAGTTTAATAGTAGAAATTAGAGTATAATAAATGATTGATGATTTCATAACAGTTTTACTATTAGAATAACTTTTATATCATATATGTTTGGATTTTGTTGCTAATTTTATAATTAGACAACCTATATATATTTGTATGTTTTCATAGAAATAATTCGTATACTTTCTTAAAAAACTATTTAATTTCATAAAGAATCTCTTAGCTTAAATTACTTTCCTAAACATATTATAATTTACTAATAAAACAATTCAACATTTTATCATAAAATTCTGAAAAAATATCCCAAGAAAACATGTTTTCCGAAGCGGAAAAGATGGAATTAATATTGATAGTTACAAGGCATTTGGAAATATCAGACCAAAGGAAAAAAAAAAAAAGATGAACAGGAACCACCAGCTTGGAATCATGTGTATAATGCAGAGGAATGCGGCATGGGAATTAGGATATCTTCATACCCACTGCCAAAAGATACTGTAGGATGACGAAGAAAGGGCTCTCACAATATGCCCACATATAACATGGTTCAAGTGGAAGGGACGGTCGGTACCCACAATCATGGTCAGTCTCATCTTGTGTGCCCATCCCACGTGCCAATCCCAGCGTGGAGCGTGCGTTGCTGAGTTACAAAGTGGAGAGCTTTCTGTACCGAGGCCCGACAGCTTTAGGCCTACCATAAAGCTAGCTACATATCAGAGATCCATGCCTTCCCAATCTTATATATAACTATTTTAACTTTTATATATATATATATATATATATATGTATGTATATATATATATGTATGTATGTATGTACCTATTTTAGCTACATTTGAGAGCCTTTTGTACTCGCTTTTTTTCTCGCAAATTAGCACGAAATAGCAACTTTTTCATGAATCCAGTTCTCTGGAATCAAGAAATTTCAGTTACTTAATCAGGATAACAAAAAAACTTTTTTTTTTTACAATTTATTGATATATTAAATAAATCTCAATAAGATAAATTGATTGGTCTGAAAAACATAATGGCAATAGAGGATATTCAAGAAAAATTATTATAATAATTAATATTCTAAATCCGTGTATTTTTACTCTTGTATTCGATGCAAAAAGTTTTTTTTTATATTTAATAAAACTAAAAAAAGGTTTTATTCTTGTATGTGTATAACATGATAAAAAATATTTGCTATTTATGCACGAGATTGATTGATTAAACATATTTAATATCTGTATTTTATGATTATATTCTTAATTTTTATTTATTTTCACGTGTTTTAAGGTAGGTGCACAAAATCGCTCATGAGAATTGACAGGTTTTACAGGTTAATTGATGTTTTTATTTTTAATAAAACATCTTTGCACTAAAATTGAAACCATGTTAATTGTTCTAATTTTGACAAGAATTAAAATTATTTTGAACAAGTGTTGTATATTACCCCCCTTGGGGGAAAACAACCGAAGAATACACTAATTGCACGTGCGTGTCTAATTATTACACACCCACCCTCCATATCCTCATATCCCAAAAAGAGAACGAAAAATAAATAAAATATTACAAAGTCAATAAAACAATTCACTTAATAATGATAGTTTAAGTAAAAAAGATGAAAAAAAAGAGAGAGAAACACTTCACTACAACAACAAAAAGCTACTCATACCTCAATAACGTGATCCGTTATTTCTTTCCAATACTTTTGGCTCTTTCTATAACGGAATTTTCAATCTTCACTCGTCTTACCAAAATACCCTTCAATGTCACCTAAATTCACCGAGTAGCTAGCGGTAAGATTTTGCCTCGAATGAACAATAGGGAGGGTGGTCTAGTCATTACAGTGGGTTGAAGGTAGATGTGTGTCTATATATGGGCAGCAGTCTCTGCCACCCCACAAATCTCCCTCATCGCCATCACCTTGTGGCTTAAACCTTCTTGTTATTTTTTTTTTAAAACATGGAAGAGGGCTATCATAAGGAGCTTCAGCTTCTCCCCTCACAGCTTTCCATAGCCGCTTCCTCCTCCTCATCTTCTCTAATGTCATCGCGGCCGATGGATTCTTCATTGAGGTACAGGCCAGTGGCGTCTGATCATCACCAACATCATCAGTTTGGAGGGCCATCACTAGACTTGCAATTATCGATAAGTGTTGGGCCAATACAGGGACCATCTAACTGTGTTTTAACAGGTCCCATTTGTGATTTCAGCGATGCGAAAACGGATACGAGCTGCGTTGAAACCTTGAAATGGCAGGCTGCTGAGCAGATTAAATTGGCAGCTATTGAAAAGGCTTATGCAGAGCGAGTAAGGGAGCTTACAAGGAGGGAGATGGAGTTGGCGCAGTCAGAGTTTGCAAAGGCAAGGCATATGTGGCAGAGGGCTAGAGAGGAAGTGGAAAAGGCAGAGAGTATGAAAGAGAAAGCTACAAGGAAGATAGATTCTACGTGCATGGAGATCACCTGCCAGTCTTGCAGGCAAAGGCTCAAACCCTGATTGATATCATAAAATCATGCTTTTATGAGATTGAGATGAACTCTTGAACCCTTCATGATGAAGAAAAGGTTAAGTTATTCTAGAGCCAAGTTATTGAGTTTGAATATCTGGGTATTAGATTCCTTCTATTTCTTCATTCAACAGTAGAAGGGATAAGATTGAATCTTCGGTAAAAGGACATCATAAGTGGCAAGATTGAAAAGTTTGCAATAATAATGCCCATTCTGTGTTTTTTTATCATTTGTGATGTGCATGTTGATGGATTATTAACTAGAAAATTCAATTCAATGATGACATTTGCGTTTCTCTTGGAAAATCAAAATGAAACCAAATCTGAAAAAACAATCATGTACATTAATCTTAAAGCATTCATAAGACTTGATTCTCAAGACAGCAGACAGCAGACAGCAGACAGCGATTGCCGTACTTCAAAAGTTGCATTTTCAGCAAGCTACATAGGAATTAGACATTGTGGAATAGCTGTGTTAATTGAGATAAAACTCCATCAATCAGAAAATTGATCATACGTACGATACTATGCCTGGGGCGTCACTGTCTGCTCAAATCGATGGTTTTTTTAATATTACATCATAGCTTTAATAACCGAACATTATTTCGTTAGAAGCTCAAGTGCGTGAAAAATGTGCAAATGGATGCCTATAGGATTCCATGTCCATCGACAATCAAGAAGCAGACTGCTAAACTGACAAACCATAGATATTATGTATTCTCCTGGCAATCAGATGCTAGAAGCAGTCCTAACCAAAGGATTAAGATTAACGAGCAGATAAACGTCATTTAATTATTTTAAAACAAAAATAAATAAATGAGTTTTTTTTTTATCATTTTGATACCTAGGCCCCCACCCCCTAATTGGGTACTTTAGACCAAATTAAAGGTTAATTACTTCTAATTTATTAGAAAATAAAGAAATTCTAAGACCAAACTGAAAAACATGGAGAGAAACTTGTTTGCCATCTCAAAATTGGCTCAAAACATTAACTTCTCTTACTTTTCAACTAACCCATTTCCAGTCCTTTTAGTTTTACAAAATTTTCTTTTGTTCCAAAACCTCATTGATCTTATTCTCTAGTAGTTGGTTGAGGTGGAAAATAGAAAATCATTGAATTTTAATAATAGAAAGAGAAAATATTGGTTAATATTGATTCTGACCATCAAAATAATTGATTTTGATGTTAGTGGATTCTGTTCGATAAGGATGGTTCCACTAAAGTGTTGTTTCACCTTGAAATTGCTTGAGATAGTAGATCTAACAGCATGAAATTTTTGGATTTTGAGTTTCTTTTGTTTTTTGAAGGAAAAAACAAGTTTATTTAGATCTCTAAAGTGCATTTTTGTTGTGTTTTTGGGTAAAAAAATATTTGAAAATGAATATTTTTTTTTGCAACACCCCTAACTTGATTTTCTAATGACCTGGTTGTCAAAATCTAGACAGAGAATGCGACTTTATATTTTTTAATAAAAAAATAGGCGAAAAACATTTCTTACACCTAAAGAAAAAAAAACAATTATCAAAGCCCCGACGCGTGAACTTGGGCTTTTCTTATTAAGGCTCATGTGCGATGGGCCTCCCATGCCTGAGCGCCAAGGTTTTTTTTGGGTGTTTTAGTTTTTTATTTTTAATTTTATCATTCAATATTTCATTTATTTTAAATTAGTCTTTGCGATTTGTTTTATTTTTTTATGGAGTTATCATGTTCTTAGTATGTGTTTGATATTGTGGTGCAATGTGTTTTTCAAAAATACTTTCCGCTTGAAAATGCATTAAATTAATTTTTTTTTCAGATTTTATTTTTGATATCATCACCTCAAAGCCATTAAAAAAA
>Ga0325402_1000338_pt1 | contig 30860 bp, 21 predicted proteins | sample PopdelMetagenome_22_FD_207212 | JGI IMG/M metagenome (GOLD analysis project Ga0325402, IMG submission 207212) | Populus deltoides microbial communities from Bellville, Georgia, United States - Xylem-PdKOR-R3 | ecosystem: Host-associated > Plants > Phyllosphere > Stem > Wood/Secondary xylem... | reverse complement strand
TATTACAATCTCAAATAAATATTTTTTTAGAATTGATGTAAGATTTTGAAAACTTTCAATATTATCATAAAATTAAATAAAAATAATTTATAAAAATAAAAAAATTATTAAAACTATTGAAATTCATAACTCACTTTATACGGTATCTGAAATCAATCAAATCTGGTATTGTTTTAATAAAAAAAATTTATTTTATTTTTTAAAAAAATTATATTATATTTTTTACACTTATTCAAGTTATTTTTAAATCATTAATTTAATTAATTCCCTCTAAATCAATTTCTACACAATTTAAAATTAAAAAAAAGCTGCCCGGCAACCGAGCATGACTGAATGTACTAGTATTCTTCTAATTCAAGGAAACTTCCAACAAGAAGATTACACGTTTCAATCAGGATAATAAGATTGGCAAAATTTTAGCCTTTCTGTAAATTGTCGCCTAATCTCAACATCTATCCAACTCCTTTGGTTAACTCACTGGACACAACACAGTTGCTTCATGATCCTTTCAGTTTTGCAGCTCAACTCAGGCCTCCAGTTTTTTTACCTGCAAGAAGGGAACTACGATGTTCAGTGAAGGCATAAATACCAGAATGTGACGAAAAATTGTAATTGAAAGAAATGAATGAATCTATAGGATGCATCATATATATATATATATATATATATATATATATATATTGTCTCTAAAATAAATAGGAATAACAATTTAATCTAAGATAGCAACCCGACTTGAATGGATGGATGTTTTTTGAACCCGATGAATAATAAGAAAATAAATAAAATATGAATATTATCAAATTCAACTCAAACCTGCTCCAACCTAACTAAATTATATATTTATATTATATAAATATATTTGTAGAGTATTTAGATTTTTTTAATATAATATAATATATACATATCTTAATATTAACATAAAACACATACATATGAAGATAACCAGATATAAATATCAAGTAGATATCAAGAAATTCAGCCCGTGAGTATCCATCATCATCCCTGAAAATAACCATTCAACATTGCAAATACATTACAAATGATGGCCATTCCAAATTTCTAGTGCCATGGTAAAAATTTTTATTAACAAGAAACAACCATTAACGAGGCCAAAGGCAAATTTAACCGTAAGAAACTATTATGTGCAGACATGTAGATATAGATATAGATAAGCTCGTATGTACTTGAATGGATTGCATGAATGACAGTAAAGCTTAAAGTGATTATTGAATGATGACTGGCCAGCCAAAGTTGATTGCCACATGCTAAGGGACTTTGGTTGCTAGAACAGTAAAACGCACCCGACTTTATGGAGCCACTTGCCCAGTTAGTGTGAGGATCTCTTTTACGCAAAGTGAATCCTAAATCAGCATTCTCTACTTCTCTGCCAATAGAATCACCATCGGTGGATGTTCTTTTCAAAATTGATCAAACCATCAGTTTACTTGGACGTGAACTGCAATCACACCACACTCTTACTCTTGAAAGAACATGCTCAAATGAATTCAGCTGTCAAATTCTTCTTCAAAGCCTTTTTACCACAAAGCTGTCACGTAGAGAGTAAACATCACTATGCAACCCTATGTTTCTGTTTTTCTGAAAGTTTATGCAGTGTAAAAAGTTAATGTGGCTCCTTGGCCTAGATGATGGTACTGTTGACCTCAGGCTGTCAATGGAGGTTACCAACACCCAATATGATGTCACCAATAATCACCACAAGAGCATAAACCCCCCTTAAAGTGATGGAATCGATTTGAATCCCTGACAACAATGTCCCGGCCTTCTAGAATTGATATTAACTTAATAACAGTGTGGCAATCTCCACAGACTCTCAGGTTCTTAACAATTTGGAGAGGAGTTCCCGGAGGAGTGCCAATTAATCCAAAAGCAATGGCAAGCCTCTCACTATGTTGAGAGAGAATAGCCTCCTTGTGTTCCTCATCAACATCCTGAAACACATAGCTAGTATCAGGCTGATAACCAGCACCCTTCAACTGGCAACTCAGCTCTTCAAGTTTTGCATAAATTTGATTAGAAAGCGGGTGAGAAACATCACCAGCCAAAAATGTGTAGGTCTTGTTCTTCACCTCAATCCAGCTGTACCCCGCTACTTTTTTCACTTTCTTCTCCTCCATCAATTTCCTTACCTTGGCTCTTTCTTTCCAGTTTCCTACCGAAGCATACATATTTGTTAGCAGGACATATGAAGCTGGATTTTGTGGCTGCAGAGAAATGAGCTTGTCTGCTGCAAGTTTCCCCACCTCTAGATTACGGTGAATACAGGAAGCAGCCAAGAGAGTTCGCCACACATTTGCACTTGCCGGAAATGGCATCTCATTTATGATTTCCATGGCTTTTACAAGCATTCCAGCCCGGCCATATAGATCAACCATGCAAGAATAGTGCTCCATTCTAGGCTCAATATGGTGATCTTTAACCATTATATCGAAATATCTTTGACCTTCATTTGCGAGTCCAGTATGCGTGCAGGCAGAAATGACTCCGATGAATGTTACACCATCCATCTCCAAGTTTTGCCTCTGCATCTCCTCAAATACTTCAAGAGCTTTCCTTCCATAGCCATGTTGTGCATATCCAGAGATAATAGAATTCCATGACACTAAATCCCTCTCCCTTTGCCTCTTGAAAACTTCAAATGCACTTTCAATGTCCCCTCTCTTTGAATACATGGTAAGAAGAGCACTACTAACACACAGAGCATTATTGAATCTTGATTTAATTGACCAGGCATGGAGCTGTTTCCCTTGTTCTACTCCTGCAGTAGGAGCTGCACATGCGTTAATGATACCAGAGAAGGTATACTCATTCGGTTTAATCTTCTCCTTTGCCATTTGTACAAAAATCCTAACAGCACCCTCAGTGTCTCCTATTTGAGCATATCCACAAATCATTGCCGACCATGCCACGATGTCCTTCTCCTCTATTCTTTGGAAAACCTTTGAAGCTTCATCAACATTCCCTCGTTTGACATAAGCATCTAAAAGTGCAGTTCCAACAGAAGGTGACTTGACGTAATTTCTTTTGATGGCTTGTGCGTGCATCTCAAAAGGAGAAACACCAGGTTGAGCCGTAAGTATAGTAGAGTAGGTAAAATCATTTGGTTTAATACCTTCCCTACTCATTTGGCAAAACAGGTTGACAGCTTGTTCTGCCATGCCATTCTGCAAGTACCCACTAATCATGGCTGTCCATGACACCACATTTCGAACTTCATCACTCATCACAGAAAATATCTTGAAAGCATTATCCATTTCCCCACACTTGCTGTAAGTAAGCATCAATGTAGTCCTAATATTCTTATCATATTCAAACCCACCCTTTAAAACCTGACAATGAAGCTGCCTGGAAAAGCCCAATTCCTTAATATTACCACACAGCTTAATAACAGGGGCAAAAACCATCTTGGTGAGCTTTACACCCGCAAGTCTCATATGGTAAAACACATCCAAAGTTTCTAAATGGAGCCCATTTGTTACTAAACCAGCAACCATGCTGTTCCAACTAACAGCATTCCTATCTGTCATACTATCAAAAACAGCTCTAGCATCTCTAATCATCCCTGACTTAAAGTACATATTAATCAAAGAATTGCTAGCAAACGTAGCAACCCCGAATCCATTCTTTATCACCATTGTATGAACTTGAATTCCCGCCTCAACCATCCCTTCATCTGTCAAAGCGCCAATAACAGCCGAAAACGTAAATGGGTTTGGCTTCATCCCCTCCACTAGCATTCGAAGAAACAATTTCAATGTCTCCACATTCAATCCATTTTGTGCATATCCTGTGAGCAATGAGGTCCACGAAACTACATTCCTCGCCCCCATTTCATCAAACGCTCTCCTCCCTTCTTCAACATTCTCATTCTTCAAATACATATCCAAAAGTGCAGTACCAACACTAACATCCTCCAAAAAACCAGACTTTAAACTATAATTATGCACTTGAATACCAAAGTTTCGATCAAACAAGAACGAACAAGCTTTTAAAACACAAGAAAGAGTTGACCCATCAATAAAAAAACCCGAACGATGAATTTCCACAAAGAGATCGACAACCCCTCTGTTTCTGTTCTCTCGAGAGCATTGAAAAAGCAAGTGATTGTAGTACACAAGGTTTTGTTGCGGACTTTTACAGAACACGGGGTGTGCTTCTGACAGATTTGGAGGTTTAGAGCCTGACTGGGGTTTCAAGGCAACATTATGGGTTTGTAGCAGACGCTGGTGAGTGTGGAGTTGCAGACTGAAGCGGGATCTGAGAGTTTTTGAGGTCTGCTTTATCTGAGGTTTTGTAAGGGTCTTGAAAGTCATGTTTTCATGTCTTCGGAATGACAAGGTGTGACATCTCTGGTTTTATGCTCGAGGAAAAATATTCAGCCAAGTTAGATCTTGGGAAACTACAAGGACACCCTCTACCTATCAGGTGTGATTCAATTAGGTCCCTCCCTTACTAATTGATCAGTTTAAAATCTATATGAACTCAAATTGACAAAAAATAATTATGATCTCAAATAGAATTTTGACAGAATAAATAAACTTAATATATTGTATCTCAATATAAAGGTATTAATTTACTTGTAATCTGGCAATAACAAACAAAAGAAAGATAACATACACTAAAAAACATAGAAATTATGAAACAAAAAGTTTACTAGATTAAAATTGTTTAAAAGGAAGAGATTTTAATATTCATGATTTTTTAAAAATATTTTAAACTATTCTTTTTATTTTAAGATTTTAAAAACCTAAAAATTATTCCTTTGGTAATTAAAGTTCAAAGGGTAATGTTAAGTTTTGGATGCTAGTTAGGGTTAAAATATAGCTCTAGAAGCATATAGTTTTCATCAGAATAAAAATAAAAATAATATAAAAATATTTAACATATGTGCAAAGATTCAATTTGTTTTAAGAATATAAAACAAATTAAAACAATTAAAATATAAGGATGAAAATGAAATACTTATAATATATTGAGGCTAAAATGTAGTATACCCATTAGTTTTGGATGGGTTGTAAGAAACAACCGTCTGGTACACCAAGAAAAGGCACAGCAACAGTTTGCAAGAAAAAGGGTAACGCTGAACACAACTTGCAATTTGTAAAGCCCCATTCTTTCTCTGTCCTTTTCAAATCTAAACCCTATTTTTCTCTTTTTCCTCTTCACAATCTTTTTTTTTTGCTTTTTCTTTCGATTCTGTACTCTTTAACAGTCGTCTCCTCCCTTCCTTCTCTCTCTCTGTGCTTAACGCACACTCAAGCAATATTTTGTGCTTTTAAATTTTGACCGTTAGTAGAGAAAAGAAGTTCTTTTCTCGATCTTCTCTCTTTTTAATCTCCTAAGGTTTTATAGGGACTCGGAAAATTTCAAAGAAGGTTTCTTGTTCTATCAAGTTCACGTCTTTTCTTGTTGAAACACCTACAATTAGCCTAACAAAGCCTGACTGGTTGTGGATTTTTAAAGACACCCTTTTGTTTGTTTATAATGAAGTAGGTGTTCATTTGCGAACTGGGTTTTGTTTCTTTAGTGTAATTGAGGGTTCTAGTGTTGAAAAAGTCATGAACTTTGATGCCCTTTTGGCGGGTTTTGAAGAAACGAATTGAAAAGATTGCTTCTTGGGTTAGATAAACACTAATATAAGATGATTGCGGAGAAACCCAGTTGGGTTAGGCATGAAGGAATGCAAATTTTCTCCATTGATATTCAGCCTGGTGGCTATAGGTTTGCTACTGGTGGAGGTGACCACAAGGTATGTTCTTTCTCATCATTAATGCTCTGTTTTGTTTCCAGGATTAAAGAATAGGAAATTAAATCCTTCAGCTTTGTCATCATTTAGGGTTTCTTAGAAGTGAAATCTTTGGTTAATTGTGCACAATTGCACTAGTTTACTTAGCATGGACTCGTATGGCTTTGTTAATGCAGTTTAAGGTAATGCCATTATTAAAATTGGCAATATAGTGCAATGCACCTTTCTTTTTCAAATTTCCAATATTTCTGTATGATTTGGATTTCGTTTGGCTGAATGTGCGCTCTTTCTTCCCTTTTCCTATAGTTTTTGAATTTTAGGAATTTGTGTCTTTACTGAATGCAGCTAAACCTGCCTCACAAGTTGCAGCGTGAAAAATCAAATATTTGATGAAAAATTGTCGGTTGTAGTAGTTGCTCTCTGATGGAGCGAAGCTACAGTTAAGATATTGGTGATTGTGGGTGAAGAGAAAGAAGTATTTGAAGTATTTGGTTTAGGCCCTGTTTCACATTGCGGTCTACAAAGTTTTGATTTTTTTTTAGCTTCAAATTATTTTTTTTAGTATTTTTGGATCGATTTGATTATGCTGATGTTAAAAATGAATTTTAAAAAATAAAAAGGCCCTGTTTCACATTGCGGTCCAATAAAGTTTTGAATTTTTTTTTTGCTTCAAATTATTTTTTTTAGTATTTTTAGATCGATTTGATTATGCTGATGTTAAAAATGAATTTTAAAAAATAAAAAAAATATTATTTTGATGCAATGCATTTCCAAGTGAAAAATATTTTGAAAAACAATCTTTACAACACTTCCAAACAGGCTTTTAGTATGAATTTAGTTTCTAGCTAGCTTTTAAAGGAATTTTTCATGCTTCAATTTCTGTTTTCCTTTTGATTTTCTAAACTTGTTAAGATTTTTGAGTAGAAGATTTTCAAAGCAATAGAAAAAACTTATGCCATTTCATTTCTGCTTTCAACTTTGTGTATGATTTCCATGGTTCACTCTGTTGAGTGACATTATGTTATTGAAACAACTGACTGCTTTTATATATACGATAAAGTACATGATGAGACATTAGTAGATGCTAGATGCCTAGAATCTAGATATTTCATTAAGTTGTTGCATCTCGGTATAGAGCATGAGTGTGGTAAGTAGGGGAATAGAAAATCAGAGTTGTTATTTTTTATTAACTTTAAGGCTTTAATCATTATAGCAATGTGTTTAGTGATTTAACTCATGGTAACTAATATTTATTGTTTTCGAGTCGCCTACTTACCATGATAAAAAGTAGTTATTCTTATGGATTTTGGTAATTTCTGGAGCTCTAAATGTGAGTTTGTTGAGTAGCTGTTATGAAGTGCAACCCATAATTTTTCACAGTAATATGTCAACTTGGTAGTGGTAAAAGAGTGTTATTAGTAGCAATATTCTGTGCATTTTTCATGGAACTCCATGTTCTTGCTTTCACAATTTAATTCATGGGTTTTGGTAAATTGTAATGCATTTTTATTGATTAATAAGAAATTGGTTTCTAACCTAAATACATCATCGAGGAGGCATTTTTTTTTTTAAAAGTGGCTGCTTAACATTGCTTCACCTTCTTCGATGTGCCCGGATGTGGCACTGCATATGATTATGACCAAAGATTCCCAACTAAAGGGGATGTTCCTGTGAATTAGTTCTTATAGTCATTTGTCACTCATGTCAAATTTTGTCAGGTAATTTCTATAAGTACTTAATTATGACATCTACTTTTCCCACTAATTATATGCAGGTTCGGATATGGAACATGAATTCTGTTAGCAGAGACGTGGAAATTAATGAACCAACACAAAGGCTGCTTGCAACTCTCCGCGACCACTTCGGGTCTGTCAATTGTGTTAGGTGGGCTAAGCATGGTCGGTATGTTGCATCAGGGTCAGATGATCAAGTTATTTTAGTTCATGAACGGAAGCCTGGTTCAGGAACCACAGAGTTTGGCAGCGGAGAGCCTCCTGATGTTGAGAATTGGAAAGTTGTAATGACATTGAGAGGGCATACTGCAGATGTGGTAATGAAATTGCTTTTACTTCTGGAAAGTTTGGACACTACATGAAAGTGAAATTATTGACTTGTTATGTTTCTTAATTGAGTTTCATTCTGCTTTTTTAGAAAAATAAATTGTCTAAACTCACACACTTACACTATATGAAAGTGAATTCATCCACTCAGCATATCATTTACATCAGATAGAAACAAGTTCATTTCAATCATGAGGACAGCAAGACATTGGCTCCTGAACACAAAAATACACACATATACTCAGCGCTACACAAATTGAAATCATTCAGTCATATTGTTTGAAATCGAGTTTCTTGCTTTTTTCTTCAAAAAAAGAAAAAGAAAAAACTGTCATTTTCCTTCATAAATATTGACTATTGAAAACACACACACACATTTGTTCATGCATAATTATGTGTAAATATATAGATATACTATATTTGACTAGTTTGGATGGCTCCCCCTTAAAGCATTAGTGTGCTTCCATGTGCTGGGATAAATAAATGAAAAAGAATAAATGGTGATTAAATTTATCAATTTTATGTGATTAAATTCTCTTCTTAATTTGTGAGTGTAATTTCTCATGGTCTCACTGGGTGCCTTTTAACCAGGAAGTTTTTTTTCATGCCTAAAGTAGGTGGATCTTAATTGGTCTCCAGATGACTCCATATTGGCTAGCGGGAGTTTGGACAACACCATCCATGTCTGGAATATGACCAATGGCATTTGCACTGCTGTTCTCAGAGGTCACTCTAGCCTAGTTAAAGGAGTTACTTGGGATCCCATTGGCTCTTTCATAGCAAGTCAATCCGATGACAAGACGGTTATTATATGGCGAACAAGTGACTGGAGTCTGGCTCATAGAACAGATGGCCACTGGACTAAATCAGTAAGTAATTTTCCTAGTGGTGGATTTTCTTTATTCCATCTTTCCTGTTTACTAACCTTAGGGTGTTATTTTCAGCTTGGATCTACGTTTTTCAGGCGCCTAGGATGGTCCCCTTGTGGTCATTTTATAACTACGACTCATGGTTTCCAGAAGCCAAGGCATTCTGCACCTGTTCTTGAGAGAGGGGAATGGGTTGCCACATTTGATTTCCTAGGACACAATGCCCCCATTATTGTGGTGAAGTTTAACCATTCAATGTTTAGAAGGAATTTTGCCAATGCCCAGGAAGTGAAAGCTGCACAAGTTGGGTGGACTAATGGGGCCTCAAAGATTGGAGGGAAAGAATCACAGCCGTACAATGTTATTGCAATTGGGAGTCAAGATCGCACCATAACTGTATGGACTACTGCAAGTCCGCGTCCTCTTTTTGTGGCCAAGCACTTCTTTACTCAAAGTGTTGTAGATTTATCCTGGTAAACATGATATTTCCAGAAAAGATATCATCGAATTGTTATAGATCTGTTTTCCCTATTGTAGTGATTCTAGCCCCTGTATTCCATTTTTGTGGTTCTTCCTTCGTCTAATTGATCTTTCTTCTTTTCTAACAGGAGTCCTGATGGGTATTCACTTTTTGCGTGTTCCTTGGATGGTTCGGTGGCTACTTTCCATTTTGATGCTAAAGAACTTGGACACAGGCTAAGCGATATTGAACTTGATGAGTTAAAAAGAAGTCGTTATGGTGATGTCAAAGGTCGACAGGCAAACCTAGCAGAGAGTGCTGCACAGTTATTACTCGAAGCATCAGCCAAAGAAACAACAAACAAAAAAGTGGCATTGGATATTCAGCAAAGTCAGATACCTGTAAAACCTTCTGTTGACTTGGGGGTCATTGCAAAGACTTCTGAGCCTCAAGTTGACGGTGGCAAGAATAGTGGGGGAGCCACTGGTGATGGATTGAATAAAGTGCCAACTCCTGCCCAGATTTCTAGTCCAGTAAAACAAAGAGAATACAGACGTGCTGATGGTAGAAAGAGGATCATTCCAGAAGCTGTAGGAGTTTCTAATCAACCAAAAACAATGATTAGTGGGGCCCAGTCTCAATCTCTTGATTTCCCTCGTGTGTCATCTGATAACAGAAAGGTGGAAAATGGAATAGGTTCCGTTGATGGTGGCTTGCGAGAGACTTCTATCAGGGGAACACTCGTCAGAAACTCTGATTTAAAAGAGCGCTCTGTTGTCACTGCAAGGGCTACTGTTACTGAGAGCCTTGTTATTGAGAAGGTTCCAGGTTCTGCAGGAAGGGATGGAAGCATCAATGTGGAACCGTTTGGGAGTGTGAAGGCATCCAGTTCCTCCAGTTCTTGTAGCACCCCTCTCTCAATCAGGGTATTTGATAAGAAAATAGGAGAAGATGCCATACCAATATCCTTGAAAGCTTGTCCTAGAGAACATGCAGTAAATGACATTGTTGGGGTGGGCAATACATGTATGATGAAAGAAACAGAAATTGTTTGCACAAGAGGGGCTGAAACTCTCTGGTCTGATAGGATCTCAGGAAAAGTTACTGTTTTAGCTGGGAATGCAAACTTCTGGGCAGCTGGTTGTGAAGATGGATGCCTACAGGTAATTGAACCTCGTCCTTTGCAAATGGCCCAAAGCTGTTTTTTTCTTCAACTGTTTTAAGTTTTGAATTGTTCTCAACATTGCATTATAACAAAGATTTGTTCTCTTGTCCAGAGAATGAAAAAGATTTAAGTAGCATAAATTTTTAACCACAAGAAGAATGATTCTGTGGATTTCAGGTGATCATTGGAGCGTTTTAAGATTGCTGGTTGGTTTAAAACATATTTTTTATACTCAAGTATGTGTCAGGAATCTTCTTAATCAACTGTACTGCTAACCTGTTTGTTTAACAAACCCAACATATATGGATTTTTCAAATTAACTGAGAAGGAACTGCTGATTTTCGAATAAGCTTTTTAATTAGTTGATCAAATGGTTAGAACTTGAATGTGAAGTTAATGCAGCCACAATTAAAGAATTTAGTCCCTAAACTTGCCCATCTCAATAGTGGAAACTCTGTAGCCAGATTAGGGATATTGACCACACTGAGAGAATTGGATTGTGGTCTTGTGAATTCAGATTTGGGGGACCTGAATTCAAATTCACTATTCTGATGCAATATGTTGTGATGGTCATGGGTGTGAAACACAACAGTTTGAGAGTTCTGATTGATCAGAATGGTCTTGCCTATTCACTAAAGATTTTGGAAGTTCTGAATATCTACCTTCTAGTGGACGTCATAAGCTGTAATTTTTATTTTCTTAATTTTTGTTTGCCCTTAAGACTGGTAATCCAATCTCTTGCACATTCTTTTTATGAAAAATACGCCAGTAATGAAACACTTGAGGTTGATGCTTCAACTCATATTTCATCGAAATCACAAGGGGTGTGGTGGATTCTTGACATCCTGGTTGTAGATATAGTTCCTTTTTTGGTAGTTATGTTTCATATCATGTTACGTCTTTTTATATCATGTTAGGTTTCTTTAAGCTGATCAAAACTTCTTATAATATAAATGTTCTGGTTGTGTTTGAGAAGGTTTACACGAAGTGTGGGAGACGTGCCATGCCAACCATGATGATGGGATCTGCAGCAACTTTTGTTGATTGTGATGAGTGCTGGAAGTTGTTGCTGGTCACAAGGAAGGGATCTTTGTATGTATGGGATTTGTTTAGTCGGAGTTGTCTCCTTCAGGATTCTTTGGCATCTCTAATTACCTCAGACCCAAACTCTGTAAAAGGTTAGATATTTTATAATAACGTAATACTTGAGCACAATTCAGAGCAGATACTGCTCTTAAGTCTTTTTGGAGCATTTTACAGCCTGTGGGGTGTCAATTTTGTGTGTGCTTCTCATTGGATGCTTTATTGTGTTCTCCTTTCTCTGTCAGGGACAATCAAAGTTATATCTGTGAAGTTATCAAAATCTGGTTCTCCTCTTGTTGTTTTGGCCACACGTCATGCCTTCCTCTTTGACATGAGTCTTATGTGTTGGCTAAGAGTGGCAGATGACTGCTTCCCTGCATCAAATTTTGCTGGCTCCTGGAACTTGGGTTCGATTCAGAGTGGTGAGCTAGCTGCATTGCAGGTGGATGTCAGGAAGTTTTTGGCCAGAAAACCATGTGGGAGCAGGTATTCATCCATATCTACAATGTTTATTTTATTATCTGAATTTTTAATTGAATTAGATTTCTTTAAATATGTTAACTAGAAAGATTGCTCTAAAGCCTCTGTAACACTTTTTGCTAGCTTGCTGCTGAATTTATTTGACAAGGAAAAAAAGGTAAATCACAATATTCCCCGGAGCGCTATAAAATCACATGCCAACTTAAAAATTTGAATATTGATAGAAACCCAATTTTATACCCAAAAGCACCCTTGTATTTTTTTTAAAAAAATATTACAGAAAGAATACTAAAAAAACCTCAAGCCAAAATTGACTTAAATTAGATAGTGAAATAAATACTATTTATTTATCTACTAAAAATAATCATTTCAATTTTTTTATTTCCGTTCTCTAACTTTTGGAGGTTTTTTTGAATCAACTATCTTTATTTAAATAGTAATTATGGACATTTTGGTACAAAAGGGAGTTTATGCAATACTTTCTTAAACATGGAGAGGGGTTTCAAACTTTTAAGTGGTCCATGATATCTGAGGATTATTGTAATTTACTAAGAAAAAACAATGAACAAAAGGAGACAAAAATATATGGCAACTACTCGGGCTATCTTGACATTCCTAGTTTCTTGAATTTCTGAGGATTTCATTTAATTTCCTTGATTAGTTGCCAAATCTCCAACTAATCAGCACAACATTTCAATTGTTTAATGTTACTTCTGGAGTTCATATTTTATGATTTATGCATCTAGCTTCTATTGCTTCACATGTGGTGGTTCTGTTTTCAGAGTGACGGATGATGGAGTGCAGACACGTGCTCATTTGGAGGCTCAGTTGGAATCCTCTTTAGCTTTAAAGTCCCCTAATGAATATCGCCAGTGCCTTCTATCTTACATTCGCTTCCTTGCAAGGTGTTCTTTTTGTAGTAGACTTATTATTTGTTTATTTTTCCCTGATGTTTATGAATGACAGTTGCTACATATGGGGCCTTTCTCATGGTTGTATCTATCCATTCAATTCACATGAGTGTAACTTTGGTTGCAGAGAAGCAGATGAGTCTCGTTTACGAGAAGTCTGTGAGAGTTTTCTTGGACCTCCTACTGGGATGGCTGAATCCACATCTTCAGATGCAAAAACTGTGTCTTGGGATCCTTGTGTGCTTGTAAGGCTTTCTGTATTCCATTTTCAGTGCCCGATCCCATATTTTTCTCTGCATGTTGTTTTCTGTGATGGGTTTTTAACAGTATGTCTCTTACTGGTATGCTTTATGTAGGATTACATGCTGTGCATTGTACATTCAGATTCAGTTGCTTTTAAAATCACAACTCCTCTTCTGCTTTTATATATGTATGGAAACTTGATGCATCAGGCCGAGTTTAGGGAATTGTTTTTCTCTAAAAGCCTGCATCACAAAAATCCTTTTGGGGCATTTTCCCGTAGTTTATTTCCTTTTGTTACTTATTTTGTTTTTCTTGGTATTGTTTTTGTAAGTGCTAGTCTGATCTCTGCAGGGAATGAGAAAGCATAAACTCTTAAGAGAAGATATTCTTCCGGCAATGGCATCAAATAGAAAAGTCCAACGTTTGCTAAATGAGTTCATGGACCTCTTATCTGAATATGAGAGTGCAGAAACTAACCTTGACCAAAAAACTCCCATGCTACCAGCTACATCTCAACAAGCAACGAGTCAAATGGATTGTGATCCACCTGTAACAGAGCAAATGGACACAACCCCACAAGCAATAGATCATACAAACTCTGCCCAGCCAGAAAAAGATCACGAGGACCCTACCCCCATTATAACTGATGAAGCTGACTGCACTCTGCTGGCAAATGATCAAGTAGATACATGCCCGATGGTAACAGATCAAGTTATTCCGGATTCTCATGACAGAGATGCTGGTTCTTGAATTCTGCTTCTAACCAATAGGATTAATGTTAAAAACACTAGCAGACTGACACATGGTGTTGCATAAGTGGATGTAGGTACATATATAGCTAATAATTCATTTTGGCATCCACATATTGGTCAAAAGAAGACAAGCTTCCATGGTATTAGAGAAGAAAAAGCTCCCTCGTTTTATTGATTTGGCTGGTGCATCTCTTAGCTCTTCTTTTATGCTGCACCTGAGTATGTATCAAAAAATCACATATTCAGTTAGCTAACTTTGTTTATTTTTTGGGGGGTGGGGGGATACTTGTAGCTTTCTGAAATCAAATTTCTTATTCCATGTACAAGTACAGGCATAATGTTGATTAGATCTTCATTTAGAAACTCTCGTCTCTCGGATTGCAAAGATAGGTTCTCTTGTTTTCAGCTTGTATATCTGCTTTCTTTATTTTTGTTTGTATTTTCAGCTCAGTTTTGCTTATTTGGCTAGCTGGCTCTAGATCCCACAGGTAGTTCTTGTCCCCTCCCTTTGGTACTTTTTTCTTTCACGTTTAATTTCCATCATGAGATCAGTGAGTTGACATTAGTAGTGCGTTTGGAACATGACCTGGGGTTCGCATTCATGGCCCCTGCCACTGTTTTAGCCCCTGCATTGAGTCTAACATTGGCAGTGGAGGTATAGTCAAGTAGGTACCTGAGGGATGCATCACTCAAGCAACTCATCCAAAATTTCCTTTCTTTACGGGCTGGATCTTAAATAGGTCGTGTGATAGGAGTTAATGTTTTCTGCACGAAAACACCATTAACTTAATCCCTCTTATATTTTGAGCTTCGAAGGGCGCGGCGCCTACTTTTAATTATATCGAATTAAACTCTTGTAGCCGAAACATGTAAATGGCTGTGTTTGTGCATTTTATAGTTTTCAGAGTGATGGTATTTTCGAATTCAGTTTTTGAATATTAAGATTAAATTATTTTCTTATGATCTCTCTAGAAATTTGAACTCATTTTATCCATGAAGTTACCAGGTTAGGCGGCTAATGATTTGAAATTACCTAGCTTCCTACCCATGGACTTGCTAACTTACAGATTGGAAAAAATAAATCAGACACGCCAACCTAACAATGCAATGACAAGAGTTCATGCAATAAAGTCATCCATAAGTTCCTAATAATGAAAAGAAACTGGACTGTTGAGTTTGCTTTTACCATTTGTCAATGATATCTTATACATGAAGAAGCTGACTCTGATAAGCTGGATCCTGTTCTTGCAGACATGAGCTTAACCTGCCACAAATTTCAGATTTACAAGTCAAATGGAACAAAACTGGTGAGCCAACCTCCTCTCATGCATCTAAGATCTTGGTAGACATACACGCGAGAGTATTTTTGAATGTCCTATAGGCTTGCTGTCTACCATCCCACCGAAAACCTAAAGGGATTGTTCACCTAATCCTACTACTAACAAGGAAGAGTTACATTAACAAAGCCACTGGTCTTGGTGAATGGACATCAATGTCATATGTTGATGACAACAACAATAATGGGCCCAAACTTGTCGTGTTAACCAAATATCTTCACCTTTTAGCCAATACCAACACAATATTGCTTCCATTTTCCTTGTTGCTCCAATAACATAAGTTGATGGTCATGTGATGTAAGATTGTGGAAAAATTCATTTCTGCTCTGCCAATAAATATGAAGGACACAAGAGGGTGTAAACAACCTACTTTGCCTTGGAAATTAACGATGAAAAATATCTTTTTTGTGTATGGATCACAAATAAATGGAAGTACTCCAATCGAATAAGAAGAAGATTGTTTGACCAACTAGAAATTTGAACTCCTTTGAAAATATAAAAAATATAAAAAAAATAATTTTTTTAAATACCTTTAAAATACAAAAAGAATAGTACCAATTCCTGAAAATGACCAGTACTGTCATTATGCGGCATTAATTTCAAAAGTCCAAAACTATAATTATTATAAGGAATGTAATTTGTTTATGAAACAATATTATTTTTCAGTCATAAGGTTTGCGATTTTTATTTGGAAGTTTCAAGTTCTAACTATATAAATTGGGAGTGAAACAATATCATTGTAGTGAAAGGAAATCATAGTTTTTAGATTCGGTCGGGTTCAAGGTTTAGGTTTTGAGTTTTGACCAGGTTGTTTAGGTCAATTTATTTTAAAAAAAATCAAAATGATGTTGTTTTAGTTAAAAAAAAAATAAAAGTCAATGGGTTGCAATCAAGTTTTTAACCAGATCTTGTCAGGTGACACCAGGTTTTTTTTTTCCTGTTTTTTCTTCAACTCGGTCCGATTTCAATCCCGAATCGATCAGGTCTCGAGCCAACCCATCGGACTAGACCGAGTTTTAAAACCATAACGAAAAGGATTTATAAAAACAAACCATATACCGGGACAAACGAAACATGTAATATTATTATTTGCCCTAGGTACGTTTCCATTGCTTCTCTACATATATAGGTAGGTCATGTAAAGTCGGACCCCAACATTAATTATTGAAGAATGGGAAGTTTAACTAGTTACAAGAGATACAAGAAAAGACATGGGTTTTTTTATTTTTTTTAATGAAAGACGAGATTTAATATATAATTAGCTGTTATAGCTAATATTAAAAACATAATTTAATATAGAGAAGAGTACAAAAAAATAATCATAAGAATAAGAAAACTTCCTAGCAAAACTAAATCCATAATAATAATTAATAATCAAGCAGAATAAAAAAACTATAATCAAACAGCAAAGTCATTATTTTAAAGAACTCTTCTTGTTTAGTCGAATTAATGATTTGTAAGAATCTAACTCCCCCATTTGATTTATAGAAGCATAACAACATTCAATATTTAATATTTAAAGCATAGCTTTTTGAATAGTCAAAACTTTAAATTCACTAGATTCCATAATATATGTGGAGCAAAACAAAATACCAAGTAATTTTCCTTCATGATCTTTGAGAATACTATCAATTCTTGAAGGTCATGGTTTGTCATTTAAAGCTGGGTCCACATTTTATTTTAGTATACCTATAAGACGTGGTACCCAAGGATAATCACTTCTCATACTTGTCAAGTTAATCCATATAAAGAGACCATTTGATAAACAAAATAAATTTCACCAGAGAAACTCCTTTTCGTTGAAGAAGTGAATTATATAAATCATCATAGTCTATTTTTTTCTCATTAAAAAACATATTATTACTGTATTAATTCAATCATATCAAACTATACCAAAAAAGAATAAACTCGACAATTTGTTTTTCATAAATCCCCATTCCATGCCATTCAATAATAAGAAAAATCATCCCGTATATCTGAGGCAAGATCAACTGCTATCAGCATTAATATAGAGGGCTTCAAAGGATGGCTAGCAACAGTTTCCAAAATTATGGTAAAGTAGTATAGTGGTTGCTGTTACAAATTTGACCTTTTTTTTTTTTTTTCTTCTCCAGTTTTTGTACTTCATGTGGAAGGGTTTTGAAGGCGACCAAACCTCACACAATAAACCAAAGATGTGAAAGGCGAAAGTGGGTCATAATTGTGTGAATGCTCGTTGCATTTGGTACAACCTCATGTAAATTAATTAAGCTATCTACCAAAGAAAAAGACGGCAGCTACTTTCGTGCACTCTACCTCAAAATGCCCACCCCCCTTCCCCCCTTCATATAGGTGCTGGAATTTTGCAAACTCATTTGTGTTTATCTTCATTTCAACACACACGCACACAAACTTTCATCTCTCTCTCTTGCAATGGAGTTTGGAAGTGTTGTTCAGTTTCTTGAGGACAAGACCATTTTGATCACGGGTGCAACTGGGTTTCTAGCAAAGAGTACGTAGATACCTTCCTCCTCTCTCTCTCTCTCTCTTTCTTTTTGAGTAATGGAATCATGGATGGTTTTAACTTTTCTTACAATAAACGCAGTTCTTTTGGAGAAGATATTAAGAGTGCAACCAAATGTGAAGAAGATTTACCTTCTTTTAAGAGCTGCTGACGCCAAATCTGCTTCGCAACGCTTGCAAAATGAGGTATACAATAATTGCCGAGGGAATAAAAGGCAAAAGAAATAGTAAAAATGAGAGGAAAGGAAACTTAATTAGTAGACTATACGGAAATACTAATACCATATATACCTTACAAGTTTTATGTCCTCTTTCCTTGTCTTTCTTCCCTCAAATAACAAAGAAATGGATGGTGATGATACGGACCCATATATACGGACTCATTTAGCTAGGCCAACACCATTATACTGGGCACCTATATCTTTTTCAAGTTATTTGTAATTACTTGAAGAAGTGAACAGTATGAGAAAGTGAACATCTGATGTCGTTCATTCATTAAGAACCTTGGAACTAGCTACAAGTTAATTTGCTGATAGCTATTTTTGTGTACGTTGTCATGAAATTGTTCCTAACTTGTTTTATTTCTTAGATTCTAGGAAAAGACTTGTTTACACTCCTAAAAGAAAAATGGGGTGCTGATCTAAATTCCCTCATCTCCAAAAAGATTGTACTGGTCCCTGGTGACATCTCTTACGATGATGATTTGGGAGTGAAAGACTCGAATCTACGGGAAGAGATTTGGAGTCAATTGGATGTTGTTGTTAACTTGGCTGCAACAACCAATTTTGATGAAAGGTAGACAAGAACCATTGGCTGATTTTATTTTATTTTATTTTCAGTGCTGTCCCTCTCCAAAATAACAAAGACTGAAAAACAAATTGGTTGATTTTCTGTTTTTTTTTTTGGATATTTAATATAGATACGATGTTGCACTTGGCATCAACACAATGGGAGCTAAGCACGTCTTATGTTTTGCCAAGAAATGTGTTAAACTAAAGGTTCTTGTCCATGTATCAACTGGTTAGTATTTATATTTCATCATTTCGATACCCTTAATTTCCTCTAATAATTTGGCCATACTATATGATAGCTAATATATAATTTATGCTAGTATAATTTTCAATTTTATTTGTTGCTAAGAAGCTAGAGGATTATAATCATTAGCACGTTGTCAACCTTATGGGACGTGGTATTTTTTTCAGCTTATGTTTCCGGGGAGAGGGCAGGGCTGATACTTGAGAATTCATACGGCAGGGGTGACACACTTAACGGTGTCTCGGGATTAGACATCGATGAAGAGAAGAAACTAGTTGATCAGAAACTGAATGAGCTCCAAGCTGAAGGAGCCACCACTGAAGCAATTAAAGAGGCCATGAAAGACATGGGCATCGAAAGGTTAGTCATGAAATTTTTTTCAAATTAACTCTTAGTTATAATCACTCTATGGTATTATGTTCATAAGCATAGTCCTCCATATAGTATTTTGATTTCTGGCATTTCAATTTCCAGATTTGCCATTAGAATGAAAGTAACCCTTATATTATTAAATATTATAGTAGAAATAATAAAAAGATTTATAATTTCTAGTGAAATTAACAAAAGTTAATTTCACCTTGAAAAAACACACCGGATAAACAAATTTATTTCAACTGTTCATTAATATTAAAAAATTAATTCAATCCAAAAACTTAATTCTGTGTGATTCTTAGTCTTCCACGTAAAAATAATTAGTTTATAAAATATTTATGTACAGCAACAGATATACCAAGCACAACATCAAGTGTTCAAGGGATCCCAAAGGAAGGACCCTACTGAAATGACAAGAACATTAATGTTATTTTTATTCACAACATTCTAGTATACTATTAAAATGATCTGTGTTTCGTGCATGGCATGAGTAAGCTGGATCTTCATAACATTTAAGGAATCTGACCAAACTCTGGAACTGCCTCGGCCTCTCGAACTTCACCTTCAACTCTAAACAAATTGACATGCTTCCAGAGACCTAGCTAGAACCGAAGTGTAGGCCACCGGTTTTTTTCATTTTTTTTTTAAATCAAATGGGAAACAACGCAACAGTTCCAGCTGGGGAGGCTAATTGAAAGTATAAACTCGTAAATCTAACTGGAGGATTTCTTTTCTTAACAATGATAATTTCATGAGGCATGACAAGGATCCATAACCATATATTAATTCATATGGTGAATAGTGAAAGCTGAGATATCCCCCAGCTTCATTTTCCAATTGAATTGGCGTGGGTATAAGTTGCAGCACCTGTTTCTAGAACTTGGGTATATTTCATTTTCTTTATTCAATTGGAAAATGAAGCTGGGTATCTCAGCTTTCACTATTCCTCATATGAATAAATTATATATATGTCTATATAAAAGACAAACGAACTAACTAGAGTAATGGCAGTGCCACGGAAAGAGATAGGAGTGAAATTGACATACTACGTACGTCCATGTATTTCTTGACATAAATGTGAGGAACTAATTAGCTTGTCCTCCCAAAATTTGCATGTGCAATGAATTAGATCAAAATTTGACAAAATTAATTAATTAATGGCACTTAGGGCAAAGGTGTATGGATGGCCAAACACCTACGTGTTTACAAAGGCAATGGGAGAGATGCTTGTGGGAGACCTGAAGGAAAATTTATCCGTAGTCATCATACGCCCCACCATTGTCACCAGTACTTTGAAAGAACCTTTCCCTGGTTGGGTTGAAGGTATCAGGTACATGTCTAGTATTATGCTTATGCTGCTGCATTTAACATTCTTGTTTATGGATAAAATTAATCTTCCTAAAAGCAAAGCGGTAATTTGTTAAATTTGTTTATTTTGTAGAACTATTGATAGCCTAGCTGTTGGTTATGGGAAAGGAAGGCTAACATGCTTTCTTGGGGATATTACAGGAATAGTTGATGTGGTGAGTTAAGCCAATTTTCAGTCTTTAATTGTTGGTTCGTCGTTGATTTCTTGATATGATTGAATAAATAGTCATTTGGTAAGAAGGAAAAGAAAAGAAAAGGAACTGTTGAGACATGATTGATTCTGTGCAGATACCAGCAGACATGGTGGTGAATGCCATAGTTGTAGCCATGGTAGCTCATGCTAATCGACCGTTCGACGATGCAATTTATCAAGTGGGGTCCTCTGTGAGAAATCCCGTGAGATACACTAATCTTCAAGATTTTGGCTTTGATTACTTCTCCAAGAAACCTTGGATTGGCAAGGATGGAAAGCCTGTCAAGGTTGGTAGGGTTAAAGTTTTAAGCAGCATGGCTAACTTCCACGGATACATGGCAATTCGTTACTTGCTATTGCTAAAGGTTTGTTCAAGATCTCAAAATCATAGTTATGAAACTTGGACTAGCTTACGGGTTGATTTAAGACCCGGTTGATCTGGTAACTAGACTGGTTTTGATAAAACAAAAAACTGTCCAGTGTAAAAATTCGGTTAGACCTAATCGACCGATTAAATCTGGATAAAACCTGAATTTATTTATTTGTTTGTTTTTTTTAAAACCTGTCTCAAAGATTCGCATATACCATACCATTCTACTCTGGCTATAAATACATGTCCGTAATTTATGGAGTACTTTGCATGTGTCTCAAAACTCCAATCACTCACATGTTACATTGGAAATGATATTTGTTTTCTTTTCTTGTCTTCCCCTTCCTTCAATTCACTCGGAGTGAGTACTGTTAAAAAAAGAATTTGAAATATCTTTTTATCTATTTTGGATAACGTGTCTTAAAAATTATGAAAAATGAGTAATTTTTCAAGTATTATTAAAAGAATTCAAGGCTACTTGAATTATATTATATATTATATTTTTTATTTTTAAAAAAATATTTTATTTTTATTTTAAAAAACATTAAAAATATATTTTATTTTTTCAATGTAAAATTTACAATCCTTTAATATATATATTTTATGTTAAAAAAATATTTTCTCAATGTAGGATTTGAAATCTTTTCGTATATATACTCTATATTCACAAGAAAAAAAATTAAAATTTTTTTTAAATGGAATAAAAAAATTATTTCAATACTTCAACTTAAAAGGATAACATAATATCTTTTTAATATAGAATTTGAAACCCTTTAATATATATACTCTATGTTCACAAGAAATAAATTATTTTTTGAATGTGGGATTTGAAACTCTTCAATATATATACTCTATGTTCATAAGAAAAAAATTATATTTTTTCAATGTGGAATAATTTTTTTTAATTTAAATACTTCAACTTAAAAGGATAATATAGTATCTGATAAAAAAAATTTTAAAATATTTTTTTAAATTTCATTAATTACATTATAAAATTTTATAATTATTTACATGTATGGTCTATATTCATTCACATGAATTGTTTCTTAATTTTTTCATATGAAATATTAAAATTTTAAATATATATTTTTAATTTTCCGGGTTAATCCGGGTTAACCCGAGTTGACCCATAAAACCCAGGACCCGGCTCCTTGACCGGGTCAGCTATCGGGTCGGGTTTGATAACTATGCTCAAAACAATACCTACCTACCTACCAATTAATCTCTTGATTTATTATGTTAATTATATATATATATTTTTTCTTTTTTTGTACAGGGATTAGAATTAGCAAATATCGCATTTTGCCATTATTTTGAGAACATGTACACTGATCTCAATAGAAAGATCAAATTCGTGATGAAATTAGTGGAACTTTACAGGCCATACTTGTTCTTCAGGGGAGTGTACGTAGACATTTAATCTTGATTACTCTACAAAAATAACCATTTCATCCATGTAACTCTTATGACATACGATCTTCACATTTCGAATGCAGCTTTGATGACATGAACACAGAGAAGTTGCGAATGGCAGCAGGAGAGAACAACATAGAGGCCGATATGTTCTACTTTGATCCCAAGGCAATTGACTGGGAAGACTACTTCACTAACATCCACATTCCAGGGGTGGTAAAGTACGTGTTCAGATGATGATTACCGGCAGCTAGCTAGGTTATTTGTTCCAAGAATTAATTTGTTCTTGGAATTTCAAATATCACTGTGTTTTGAAGCAATATTATTATTATTATTATTACAACTACTACCAATATTATTATTATTATTACCAATATTATCAAGGCAGGATTAATTATGTTTAGCTGCTGGCTCACGTGGTTTAAGAACTTTCTTCAAGTGTATTATTCAATACAATGCCACCTAATGTATTGAATCCTCACAAAGAGTGAAGGATATATTGGTAGGAGAAATTTGTTCAAGGTAGCTGGTGTACAAGAATGAATAAATATTATGATCTATTTATTATTATTATTGCTATTGCTATTGCTATTATTATTATTGGTACAGTGGAAAGAAAAGAAGCTGACTCAAACCAGACTTGTAAACCCGTTGCTCCTCTTGCAACACACTTTGCCATAAAATCAGCACAAGCATTAGCTTCCCTATATGTATGGGAAATTCGGACCACCCAGTTCCTTGACAGCAGCTCCCTGATATCAACAACAAGAATGACTCCATACTTGTGATACTTAGCATGGCCTGCAGACAGCAACCTGATAACATATTTGGAGTCAGAATTATAAGGAATCTGTCTATAACCCCAACTCCACGCTAGTTGTAGCCCATGTTTCAAAGCTAACAATCCCGGAAGAAGGCTACATCCAATTCCTGCAAATCCAGTAAAACCCTTGCGCCGGTCTTTGCCATGAAACGAGATTCAAATTAGCAGCTTTCATAGGAGACTTTCCCCTTGTCATCTCGCAATCATCTGCCAACCTGTATATTCTCCTCATCAACCATTCATCAACTGTGTAATCCTCACCAAGAACTACTATGTTTCGTTGTCACCATATCCACCACAGCTAGCGCAGCTAGGAAATAAATGAGCTCTATCTGCAGAAGCAAAAGGAAATAATCCACCCTTTTATATTAGTACAATTAAAGCCTGAAGCATTTCCAAACCCGGCCCGATCTATCCCATATCAATTTAGCCATCGAACAATCCCTCAAGCAATGAACTATAGACAAGAGTAAGCCAGTTGTGTTTTGTATTCACCCGAAACAGAACTTTTCCAAACAAGACAATCCTCTAGTGTTGTACGTACGTACTGCTAGGAATTGGATTGGCTATAATCCGAAACTTCAAATCATCATGAATACTTGTTGCAAGACTTCCAAAGTTCCATGAGTCTCCCTGCCAAACATCTTTCACATGTACCTCAGTATCCATGATATTCACTGTTGGAATCAATGAAGCTAACACTCCTTCCTCCAACCAACTATCATACCAAAAAGACAACTCCCCTTTGCCAATCCTATACAGGAATCCATTCTTCAATTACCTGAGGGCTTTGTAGATTGAAGTCCAAGTATAGGAACCCGAAGAATGCCGATGCTGATGAAATAAATCCTGCTCCCGTAAATATTTATGAGTCAAGATCATTACAAGGTTTATGAGGGATGTTCAAAATATTCCAAATCAATTTCCCCAACAAAGACACATTAGAAAGTCAAGCCTCCTTCACACCCAGACCCCCGTACTTCCTAGGGCATGTAACTATCTCCCACTTGACCAGGTGCAACCCATTACCTGACTCCCTATTGTCCCATATAAAGTTACGCACAACCCTATCAATAACCATGCAAGTTGCTTGAGGAAGCCAATAGTTCTGCATAGGATGGATGGGAATAGTAGACATAACGGATCTTGCTAGGGTTAGCTTCCCTGCTTTGTTCAAGAGTCTATTCTTCCAGTCCACTAACCGCCTGCTAATCTTATCAAAAATAAAATTGAAATCAGCTCTTTTCACCTGGCCCTGTATAAATGGAAACCCCAAGTAATTAACAAGCCCACTTGCGATTCCAATGGAAGAAAATTGAGTAAACATTGCCCTTTTCCTTCTTGAAACATTCTTGGAGAACATAAATCGCGATTTATCATTGCTAACTTTAAGACCATAGGCACTACAAAAGTCAGATAACACAGTATTCATGAGTCTAATTACTTGCGAATTTTGAGATTTGCAGAAGAGGAGAATGTCATCTGCAAAGAAAAGGTGTGATCTATACCAGGGCCTCCTCTGGACACATGCACTGACTTCTATATCAGCAACCACAAAAAGTTGAGAAGAAGACAAAAGAAATAACCTGGGGAAGGCTACTTTTAAAGGGGAATATCTCCAATCCAATTATCCAGCCAAAAAGGATGTTAACCTGCCATTGCCCCAAAGAGGAGAATGTCATTATTAACAAGTGCTGGATCAAACCTCTTCGCCATGTAAGTTTCTGCCCCTTGGATGTGGTTTATTATTTTCTTTTAATTTAAAATTTTCAAAAAGAAATGGATGGCTAAGATCTTAATAAACAATATTTAATTCAATAAAAACACAACTTTAAATCAATACTGATCAACTTTCATTACACTTTTGACTTATAATATAAAATCACAAAAAAATTCAATTAAAATCAATCCCAAATAAACGAACAAACAAAAACTCCAAGATTCTTTAATTGACAGTTTCACTCATGAAATCTTTGGCGTGACCATACCCCCAAAATCTTTTATGCCCGACAAATTAATTCCTTTCTTGTGACCTATCAAAGTTATGGATCAATTGCTTGATAAAATTGTTGTAAATTAAGTAACATTTGTAGTTAGAAGGACACTTTCATTCATTCTAATTTCCATGGCTCACACACGTCTCTCTACCACCATTCAGGTTACAGAAAATTCCGATCAGAACCCAAATCACCTGTAAATTAGAGGCTAAGAGCTCCTTTTGGGTCCCTCGCTTATGCATTTTCAACACAACATTTGTAAAATAATTTCTTTCTTGTCTTGTAGGTCATTGGATTTCATGTTTCTTTTTCCAAACTACACTGTATATTTACCTAATCAGACACCCCATGTGGATAAGTAACCTGATTGACGATTTTATTGTCAGGTTACATGCATAAAATATTATGATCTGCATCACTTTCAAAATGCTTTACATTGGTTGAAATTAACCAATCCTTTCTTCCATTTGATCCGATCCATTAAACGAGAAGGAAACGAATGTCATGTATTGTAACATAATTTGATGAAAAAATTACTTGAAATTGGTTTAAATTAACCCATTCTTTCGTTCAATTCGATCCATTAATTAAACAAGAAGAAGATGAAGATCATATATTATAACGTAATTTGATGGGAGAATTAGCTAGATTTAGTAATTAAATCTTACTTTCGTCTAAATGACTCAAGTTTTAAAATGATAATTATTTTCAAACTTATATATTAATATATATTTTTTAAAATTATTTAACATGGAGTGTGTTCATGACTTGAAATCAATTTTAATAGCAAGTAGAGGGATTGCATACCTATAAATATAGAAACTTTATAGATATCTAAATTTTCTTATCTTATAAATAATAAATAAAATATAAATATAAAAAATTTGACCGCGTTGACCATTATCATCACTTGACCTAACAATCAAGTTTGCACATCATGGGCAGGAAAAAGAAATGCTAATTCCATTAAAGAAACAGATGAATCAATTAATTCCACGTACTGTACGTCAAGCCATCACATAAATAATCCAATAAATATTGGCTACCAGTTTCCCACAAACCGGTCAGTAGTAAGCTCCGATTTCCTCACCAATCTCTTGGCTCGGGGAGACGATGAGGCTCCATTGAATATCATTATTATACCAACCAATATAAACAAATAATTTTGTGTAGGTTATTATTTGTTTCTTGAGTTTTTTAATAGATAACTAATTAATCCCTTTAGCTTTAAAAATCCAATATACTGCCCCTAGATTTTTTTTAATAGACAAAATTGAAAGGGAATTTAGAAATTTAAAATATAATTAATAATTAACTTTAATTAAGAGACTGAATTATGTTTTTTTTATATAAAAAAAAGACTAAGTTAGAGTTTACTAAATAATCTCACATTTTAATTTATCATTAAATTAAAAGGATATAACCACATCTTTACAAAAGTTTAGGACTATGAATAAGTACTCAAACTTCAAATTTATCAAGTCTTGGGGCTTTCCAATTATAATTTATTGGATTATATGCAAGCAAAAGATTTGGATGATTTATCGCAATTACAACATTCAAGTTATTTTATTATTCATAGAGGTGGCTCACAGTTTGGCAAATACGAGACATACACGTTATATAGAATCTTAAACATATTACCTCATCATTCCTTGTCCTGTGTGCCTATTAGATTTGGTCGGTAAGCTGTCCTAGCAAGATATCAATGGTGGTCAATGCTGTAGTTGTCTACCGTCTGGGCACGGAAATTATTATAAATGCTCACCGCATGAAGAGAGTTATCTTTATCGCTTGATCTTTATCCTTTATCTTTTAACAAACAAACTAGAGCATGAAATAATAATCTTCTGTGATTGTTTCTTAACATCAAATCTTGTCTAATGGAATTGGGGAGTGTATTGCAGTTTCTTGAGAACAAGACCATTTTGGTCACTGGGGCCACTGGGTATCTAGCAAAGAGTATGAATCTTCTCTTTTCCTTTTCTTTTTATAGAGATTTTATGCTAAATAGTTAACAATTTCGCTTAATGGTTGCAGTTTTTGTGGAGAAAATATTGAGGGTTCAACCAAATGTGAAGAAGTTTTATCTCCTTTTAAGAGCTGTAGATGCCAAGTCTGCTAGAGAACGTCTCCATGATGAGGTACTAAACACGATGCCTAAAATGACAATCAAATATCAGTACTGGCCCAAAAGAAAAGAAAAGAAAAATACCATCGAGAATTATGATTGAATTTTTAATGATTTTTCGGGTCTGATTCTACTTGCGAGGATGGATAGGTCATAGGGAAGGAATTGTTTAAGGTTATAAGGGAGAAACATGGTGCAAGTCTACATTCCTTTATATCAGAAAAGGTAACTCCTGTCCCTGGTGACATCTCTTATGAAGAGTTGGGAGTGAAGGACTGTTCTTTGAAGGATGAAATGTGGAGAGAAATTGATGTTGTGCTTAATTTTGCTGCCACTACCAACTTTGATGAGAGGTAATTAAACAAAATTACAGGATCACTGTATCTCCTCTTTCGTTAAATAATGTCAATACAAACTAATTATTTCTTTGTTTTTGCATGTGTGCTCGAACCTATTCATGCGATACACAAAAGATACGATGTTGCACTTGGCATTAATACACTGGGAGCTTTGCATGTCTTAAACTTTGCAAAGAAATGTGTTAACGTGAAGATGCTTGTCCATGTATCCACCGGTGAGTACACTTTTTATTTTTTAGAGGAGCAAAATGCTTTGACGTTTCATAGCGCAGTTCTCCCGGTAAGTATGAAAATTTCGAAACTTCAAGTTCCACCTTGATATATCCTTCATTCTAAGCCAATTCCGAACCAATATCATAGTCCCCCTTAATACTGATTAAATCCTTATATTGCAAGCAAAACCATCTAGCCAAACACATGCACGAAGCATCCCTGATGAGTACAATTTAATTAGGCAGAGTTCCTTTTATTTGATTTCCAAGTATTAACAAACACCAGCCCTTGCAATGTTTTTTTTTTTTTTGGGGGGGTCGATGAAAATTAATATTATGTTGATCTGTTTACTGTACTTTAATGCGCATTAACTCTTGCCATCAACAAAATGTTGTGACTTTCAGCTTATGTGTGCGGCGAAGATGCTGGACTGATAATGGAGCAACCATACCATATGGGTATGGCCAAAAGGGGTGACGATAAAGTAGATATCAACTTTGAAAAGAAAATGGCGCAAGAGAAATTAAATCAACTCGTATTAGAGGATGTTCCAGAGAAAGAAATCACTTCAGCTATGAAGGATCTCGGAATTGAGCGGTATTTATTTTTTCTTTTCTTGAGGAGTTATGCATGGTTAGTAGACATGGCTATATTCCATTGATTATGGATTTGTAAGCTTAAAATAATATTATTTTGATTGCTTAAAATACTTTAAAAATATTAATTTAAAAAATATTAAAAAAAATATTATTTAAAATCCTTGAAGATAACCCAAATAATTTGAAGAAAAAAATAACTTGAACCAAGCTCTAAATTGATAGGTCATCAAATCAACTTGAGCGGTATTTGTTTTTTCTTTTCTTGAAGAGTTATGCATGGTTAGTAGACATGGCCAAACTTATGGATTTGTCAAGCTTAAAATAATATTATTTTGATTTGTTAAAACACTCAAAAGAATATTAATTTAAAAAATATTATTTAAAATCCTTAAATCTCATCAGAATTTGACCAAATAAATTTTTAAAATAATTTGAAAAAATAACTTAAACCAAGCTCTAGATTGATAGGTCATCAAATCAACTCGCTAGTAATAGCTTAATTTAATAATAATAGGTTATGATTTCTAAATACTTAGAAACCATATAAAAACCAAATTACAAGAAACAGAAACAAATTGAGATTAAATTAAATTGCAAATTTTTGTGTGCCTGTGAGTCATTCTTTTGTATATTCCTCTAAATATGATATTGTAGGGCAAGGCGTTTTGGATGGCCAAACACTTACGTATTTACAAAGGCAATGGGAGAAATGCTCGTGGTGAATTTCAAAGATGATTTGCCCGTACTCATTATTCGACCGACCATGGTAGCTAGTACTTACAAAGAACCATTTCCTGGTTGGATTGAAGGTTTAAGGTAAATTTATCTATTGTTTACTAAGTTAATACGCACAGAAAACACTCATTAACATGTGTGTATACGTCTTTTTTTATTTTATTTTATTTCTTAAATCTCATATTTCAAATTAATCTCCATCGTTTCACAGAACTATTGATAGCATAATTGTGGGCTACGGTATAGGCAAAGTTTCGTGCTTTATTTCTGGCCCGCAAGCAACTCTTGACGTGGTAATAAGATCTCTCTTTTTCTCCTATGATTCAAGCATGGACCAGAAATATAAATATCCAAATTATAAAGAAAACCACAGACTACAAGTGTTATCAGAACCAATATAAATCAATTGATCAGACCGACTAGTGAATCAAAGCTTGAATAGGAATATATTGTATTGAAAAAAAAAACACTTGATTTGGCTAGCTGAACATAAAAACTTGTATGTTGACTAGGCACCACAATCGAACCGATGAAACCAGTTGTTGGACCAGTGAAATAGTGAACCAGAGGCCTTATTGGTCCAACCTGAGAACACATATATATACATGCATGTAAATATTCAAAAAATCAATTGGGGCCTTCAGGTAGCGTGATAAAAGATTAAAAAAACTAACATTTTCTGAATATATTGCAGATACCAGCTGACATGGTTGTCAATGCAATTACTGTGGCCATGGTAGCCCGTGCCAAACAACAATATCCAGAGACCGTTTATCATTTAGGTTCTTCGTTGAGAAATCCAGTGAAATTCTCAAATCTTCATGATTTTAGTTTTCGTTATTTCAGTGAAAACCCATGGATTAATAAGGAAGGAGAGGTTGTGAAAATTGGCAGAGGAACTGTTTTTAGCAGCATGTCTAAGTTCTACACATACATGACCATTCGTTATCTACTGCCATTGAAGGTGTTTCCTTGATTTTATTAGAAAGTCTTATTATATTTATCTACATTCTTATCGTTTTTTTAATTCTATTTTAGCTGATATTTTTTTTTCTTAACTCGCAGGCATTGCAATTGTTCAACACACTGCTATTTAAAAGATATCAAGACGTATATACTGTTCTTGATCGGAAAGCAAAGCTGGTGATGCGTTTGGTAGACCTTTATAAACCTTATGTGTTCTTCGAGGGCATGTATGTATAATTTATTTTTATATATTATTATATTTAATTGATCAATAATTAATATTGTTTTGATAGTGCCAAATTGTTATTTTATGTAGATTTGATGACATGAATGCGGAGAAGTTGCGAATAGCATCAAGAGAGACTTGTCCTGAAGCAAATGATTTTGACTTTGATCCTGTTAGCATTGATTGGGAAGACTATATGATGAATGTTCATATTCCTGGTCTTGTTAAATATGTGATTAAATAATCATTTGAACAATTATATCCTTTTTTTTTTTTTTGAGAATTCATACCTAAATACTTCTAATATTGTTCATCTTATGTTAATTTCGATTGCCCATGTAGTGGATTTATGATTGGGAAGACTTGTGCTCTTTTTACCTTCTATATTTAAATCTTATGACTGCTCATGAGGAAATTTATTATTTTTTCTCTTC
>Ga0325402_1000336_pt1 | contig 30867 bp, 17 predicted proteins | sample PopdelMetagenome_22_FD_207212 | JGI IMG/M metagenome (GOLD analysis project Ga0325402, IMG submission 207212) | Populus deltoides microbial communities from Bellville, Georgia, United States - Xylem-PdKOR-R3 | ecosystem: Host-associated > Plants > Phyllosphere > Stem > Wood/Secondary xylem... | reverse complement strand
CGATTGGACATTCCCTGACATTACCTTCACTCATTCTCATTGCATCCATAACCATATTCCTGTAAGGATTACTGTTCTCATTTCCAACTTCATGCATGTTGCTAGCACTAGAAGTTGACCCAACCACCTGTTCTTCCATGCTCTCATCAGGAACAAATAGTTCTCCGTGAGCATACTAACACAGGTAATCTTCCATGAACCCTTTGGTTAGAAGATGCATCGTTACAACATCTTGATGCAGAAACTTTAAATTTTTACACTTCCTGCATGGACACCTAATACCGCCATCAGTAAAATTCCTTGGAATAGATGTTGCGAAATTAATAAAACCCTGGACACCGTTACAATAATCCATCCTTCGCAATCCTTAGGGTGAGTCCCGATACATCCATGAACGATCATCCATGACTTCTATTGAACCTCTATAAAACATAACAAAAATATTGGTTTTCCCCGACATTATTGATCCAACAAACTAAAACAACACTTATGTTAAATATTCATTATCAATTATCAACTATCAACATTCATACATACAAATTTATACATATATAAATTTACAGAAATCACAACTTCGAAATAGAATTGATAACAATTAAACAAGACTCGTTAAACAAGTTATTAATTATTTATTTCATCACAACGACACATTTAATTTGGTGTAATTCAAACAAAATTTCAACAATTTAATTACAAACAAATATAATTTGACAAAATCTAAAACAAACTATAACAACTATAAAATTATACATTTATACTACAAGTTTCTTTGACAAATAACAATTAAACATGTACAAACGTTAACAAAATACATATACTAAAACAATAAAATTCACAATTAAATATTAATACTAAAAAGGATAGATTTACTTACAAAAAAATGATAAAATCTACAAGAAACGGATATTGTGACCACGTACAAGATATAAGAAACTTGAGTGCTCATGTTGAGAATAATGGAGAGTTAGGATGGGTGTTTGGCTGCAGTTTGGGAGGGGAGGTGCAGTTTGGGAGGAGAGAGGTGGGATGGGAAAGAAGAAGAAGGAGAAACAGAGAAAGAGAATGTCGACAGATAGGTGAGCATGTAATGGTTTTTTCTAATGGAATCACCGATGGATTACTTCCGTCCGTGAAAGTGCCACGTCAATGTACGACTATCTCAGTTCGAATCCCTCTGTAATTTCGTTGGTAAAATTGTCTGATGTCACCACGCCGTTGCGTATTTCCAGACAAACTGTATGCTCCGTCGGCGAAACCGTTGGTATATACCGACGAAAATATTTCGTCGCTATATACCAACCATGTCACCGACGGGTTTATGCTGTCCGTATATACCGACAGATTTTGAGACGGAATTATTTCCGGCGGTAATTATTACCGATGGAAAAATTCCGTCGGTAATTCCGTTGGTTTTCTCCAGTTTTCTGGTAGTGAAATAACTTTATGGATTCAACAAAAAATAAAATTATAGAAAAAAAAACAAATGCCAAAAATAAAATCCAAGTGCGCAAATCTTAAGGTAACCTACATGATCGGTAAAATAGTGGTTTGAGTTTTTAAAAACATCAAGATGATACTGTTTTCTAAACATTGAGATGAAGACATATTAGATTGACTCTGGTCAACTCGACATATTAGATTGACTCTAGTCAACTTAAGTAAATTCATCAAACTCATGACCTGAATCGAGAGTCTATTGAATTCAATAATATATATATATTTATTTTAATAATATGATAATAAAATAGAAAGACCAATTCAAAATCAATCAAATATTAAATGATAAAATAAAAATAAAAAATCCAATATAAAAATCTAACAAAAACTCAATTTGAAAGATGATATTGTAAGAAAACAATAATAATAAAAACAAAAACAAAAAGGTCTAGCCTAACTAGCAGGCATGGTTGGTCTAGCTTGTTCGGGCCACAAAAAGCCTTCGTGTTTGGACCATACTTCATTTTTAAAAAAAAAGTGGACAATTTGTTGACCCTTGTTTTTTTTTTCTTTTAAAAAAAGACAACTCGTCACTTACTGGTGGTAAACAACTTGTCACCTAATGGCATCGATCCATTATCCAACCATTATCGTGGTGGTCGGAAAAGGGGGGAATGGGTTTTTTTGGTTGAAAATCTTTTTTAAAACCCATTTTAATTAAAAAAAATGAATAAACACCCTAAAAACCTTTCTAAATCACCTAATAACTCCAAAATGCCCAAAATCACCGGAAAATGAAAATCAACTAAATAAAAAATCTTTAAACCGACTCTAATCTACCTTTTCAAGTAAAATAAAGATTCAAAACATCACCATCAAATCTTCATCGTCCAATAAAACTCGTCGACACAAAAAATGATGAATTTCTTTGTCGAAAAGTGAATAACTGATAACTTTCTGTCTCTCAGTCCTTTCTTGACGAGTTTCTCTCTCCTCTCTCTAATATAGGAATTAAAAAATAAAAAATTAAACTTTGCGACCAATATGAAAATTGTAGTTAATTAAAGATTGACTATATATATATATATATTTTTTGTTTTACATTTCAGTTCTTTTTCTTTTTAATTTTATATTTTTACCAAAATTTTAGTATATAAGAGGATTCAATTCAAAGAAAAAAATTAAAATGATAAAAAAAAGGTTCAAGAGCTTAATTTACTATTCATATAAATTGTAAAGAACATCGGTTAGACCCCAAATCTTTTAGTATATAGGTAATATGAAAATACAATGAAGACTTAATAGAATCCAATCCTTTTTTATAGAACAAGGAAAAACGATTAAAAGAAATCCATAAATACAGGAGATTAACAAAAGGGGCATAAAAAGCTTCAAGAACAAAACGAGATAAAGTAGAGAAAACCAAAGTAGGAGTAATTACTCTTTACATCCATTTTGAAAAGAGAGATTCTTAGATTTAAATTAATAAAAATATTTTTCCATAGATTGAAAAATATATATATATTTTTATCTTCTCTCTTATTTCATTCTTCTTGAAAGTAAATATAGATAAGTATTCCATAAATATATCAAAATATAAAAGAGATAGGTAATATTTGTTATTATGATAGTGGTTGCTTTTTTAAAGTATTTTTTGCTTAAAAATATATTAAAATAATATCTTTTATTTTTTAAAATTTATTTCTTATACCAATATATCAAAACAATCTACAATAATATAAAAATTAATTTTTAAAAAAATTAAATTTTTATGAAACATAACTTGATTAACTTTAGCTTAGCCTATCATGTCATGGGGTAGAGTTTCACTTTTAAACTTTTAAAGTGATGGTGATATTATGACTTTTTTGGCATTCAAAGACTAGTTTGTCCACAAATACTTTAGTTTTCTGCGTTCCAGCCACTTCAAAACTTCAATCATAGATACATATCTTCATTTCCTTTTGTAGTGGGTCACACAACATTGACATAAAAGTCAACAAGAGATGAATCATAACAACTTACCTAACTAATCTAAGATTTTACAGCCGTGGCATGCGGATTTTGACTTGTAAATGACCTAATAAGATGCCAGAAAATCCTAATGCACATGGCACGTCAATGTAAAACTGCTGCAAAATCATCGAATGTCAAATTGGTTCAAGTGTATAAAAAACAAGTGGAAGTCCGATGATAACCGTGATTAATATTTTATGGTATGTTTATTTAATTATTTGATTTTGTAAGGTCAAATTCTTTATAATATAAAAAAATTTATTAAAACAATAAAAAATTAAGTCAATTCAGTTTGAGTTTATTAACATATAATCTGAGATCTGAGATTCAAGAAACCCGCAAAAATAAAATGAAATAAAAATTACAAAACTCAAGGCCCAATAGTCTAATGTTAAATATTAAAAAGAAAAATCATTTTTAAAAAATAATGTTGAAGAAAAAAACCTAAGTTAACTTGACTAACTAACTACCTGTGGTATGAGATCGGTATAAAAAAAAATTAGACTCTCAGAAGAAGAACCTAGTAAAAAAGATCAAAGTTTAATAAAAAAAATGGACAAAACCTGAGCTAACCTGAGTAAACTTGAGTAACCCGCACTCGGTATAATCTCATAAAGAGATAAGTGAAACAATGACAAAACTCAATGACCAATAATCTAATGCCAAATGATAAAGCTAAAAAAAATCAAATTCGTAAAAAAGGTCGAGAAAACAAAACTGAGCCAATCCAGGTTAACTTGACTAACCCGCCACCCGCGATATGAGATCATGATTAAAAAAAAATTAGACTTTCAAAAGAAGAACCTAACAAAAAATACTGAAATTACATAGAAAAACATTGAAAAAAACAAGCTAACCTTGGTTAACTTGTCTAACCTGCACTTTTGAAATGGTAAAAATTTTGAAAATGAAATAAATAGTGAATTAAAAAAACCAAATAAATATATTTTGATATGAGTAAATGCTCTTCAGAATTTATTATAATAATTTATATGATTTGTGCAAGGATTTAACAAGAAAATTCAGATTTATAGCGTAAAACCACCTATCGACCAATTTTATTCCATTGATAATAATTTTTAATCTGACTATTTGATCAGACTGAAATTTTGCATAGAATCTCTTAACATGTTGTCCTATCTTGTGTTAAAATTTCATTTTAATCAGAGATGAAAAGGGCTTACAAATTAAGAAGAAAATTGAGGAGTCCATGTGAGAAATCTAAATAGGAATAAATGAGTGAAAACTTGTAAATAAATTGAACAGTACCACCCAATTTCTCTTTAAAAATCTGACCAATAACTTAATAGTGTTTTTCTTATATTTCTTTTAAAATTAAGTAATTTTCTCAAGGATTATGTGAGATTAGTGTGTGTTTAGAATGATTATGGAGAGAAAAACACTTCTAGAATGAATATGAAGGTGAAATTAAAACATGAAAATTTGGGTAAAGAGAGAAAGCTTGGAGCTATGGAGTATAAAGGAAAAATGGAAGAGATGGCCAAGGAAAACTCATAAAACTTGTTTCAAATACCTTAGGCAAGTGGTTTTTACACTTGATTCTTCTTGCTTTGATGTTCTATGGTAAAATTAAGAATGTTAGTGTGATGTGATTGCTTGTTTAGGGTTTGAGAAAATTGAAAATGACTAATCTTTTGTTGTAATTGTGCTTAATAGTTATACATGATGATATTAAGGATAAATATAAGTTAAAAAATGAAGAAACTACCTAGGGATAAATCCCTTATTTTGGCTGAAATTCTCACTTCATGAAGGGATGGGATTTATTTGGTTTTGTTGGTTTTAATTAAGTGTAGATGTTGAATAAGTGTGAAATGGGGTTTTGTTTAAAAACAAATTTAAAGATGAAGAAAAAAATCTTAGGAAAGATCTATGCTTTAGGGCTAACCAAACCTATATGAAAAAAAAAAAACTATAGAAACTCATTTAAGTTGCGAAGATGATTAGGATTGAATTGACACATTAGATGAAAATTGCATGGAAAATTAAAGAGAACCATTAGTTCTTTTAAGCCTAGGTTCTGCAAAACTTTGATTATAAGGGAGAGAGTAGATTTTTTGTTTAAATGCTTGTTGAAAAGAATGAGTTATATGATCTTGGGCATTATTAAATGATGGATGATGTGTAATTAAGGAAGAAATTTGAAAAAGAATCCAATAACCCATTTGATATTAGTCTTGGCTATAATTAAAGGTAAAGGAGAATTTGAATTGGTTGACCAAATCATATTGAAAATTTAGTTTAATAATGTTATGTGACATGTTAAAAGATTTAGTTTGAAGGAATTACAAATGAAATAAAATAAAAGACCCTTGGTTTCTTTTAAAGGGGTGGTTCAGCCACCATTGAGAAATTATGGAGGATTGAGTTATCTTTAAATGTTTAATTTTTAGGGATAGTTATGATACTTTAGGATATTTTGAATAAATTTGAAATTTATCTAATTGTTGTTCTCATAACAGCCTTTTGACTCATATAATATACTACCAAAACAACCTAATAGTTAGATGCATTTCAAATGTTGTTTTGGACAATGTATGATGAGAAATCTAAGGATTATAATGATAGTAAGATGGGCTATAACGAAGGATTGGTTTCAATAGTACAATATGGTTGAATAAAGGTGGTTTTGATGGTGTACTTGTGAAAAAAGAGATGGTTGTTTGATTATGTAGAAGAGCATAAGTATAAGCTGTTTCAAATACTATATAGTAATAGATTTGAAAACTATCTTGGTGGCCTAATGGGACAAGAATGTAGGCATATTTTCAGGTAATATGATGGTCGGACCAAGGGATTGATAAGTGTATTAATGTATGTGAGGACATGGTTAGATAAAAATTTGTTGTAAAATGAACGACTAATGATGTATTGGATCAAACTAAATCAAGTTAAATCAATGTTAAGGATTTGTTATGAAAAATAAAAATCGATAAATTATTGAATATACATATTTGAAATTGTAGGGTAATACTAGTAAAGGGTCAGATTTCTTAAAAAACATATAGAGTAAAAAGTACAAAGGATAACTTACCCTTAATAAACACATGGTATAAAGTAAAATGCATGGAATAGGCTTTTACCATCAATAAAATCTTGGGGTGCATTTTGATGGTTAAAGTTACCGAGAAGGATTTCTGAATGAGGTGTAACATCTGGGATGGGAAGATAAGCTTGGAATTTCCTTGATGAGGTGACTATAAAATACTTAAGGTTAGTAGAGATTATGATAAATAAATCGATTTTGTTATTATCAAAAGAAATTATAGAGGTTTGTTCCGTAAAGAATCATGTACATGTTGTATCTGATATGTTTAATTGTGTTGTAATAGATATCTTATTTAAATTTATATTTTTTAAAGGTTCATGATCTTAAATATTACTTATTGAGACAAAACAATGATTTTCTTAGTTAAAATATTAGGTAGATTCTTAGTAGTATATTGAAATTGAAATGGATGAGAATTGTAAAATAAATAAATATTTATAATGTTATTCATATAATGAAATGTTCTTTTGATGAAAAGTTAAACTTAAATTGTTTAAATATACTCGTTGGATGAATTTCAATAGATAAATGCTATTATGAATTGATTGATTAATTGATTAATTGAATGTCTTGAGGCCCAATACTTGGATATGAATTAGTGCACGTGGGATTTGAAACTCTCCTTAATCATTATATAGGTTTATAAGAGAAGAACTGTTTAGTGACTCGAACATAGAAGACTCTACCGAATAGGAATTAGAAACATAAATCATAATTGTATGATTTCTGTAATGTATATGAATGCATTAAATAACAAATTGAATTTAATCATGAGATTAAAACGCCAAAATGGATCATTGATATTAAGTATAGAAATAAAAATTACATTGGTTTCTTGACTTCAAGGCTTAATCTATCATTTGATGTTGTGAAATTTTTGAGATGTTATAAAAAAAGTCTATTAGAGGCCAATCATGAATTCAACTCAAGCACACGCTACACTGTTGGAAAATGGATATCACAAAGCTCCTAATACCGCCTCAGATGCTGGAATTTGATAACTAGAAGGTCGCATATGCGTCGCCCAAAAAGCATAAGGGTCATCACGCGTGCACGCATCAACAACTTTTTTTCAATATTATATAATTCATTGAAATTACAAAAGAACCCTTAAGTAAACCTAAAAATAACAAAAAGAAAAAAAACAAGAAAGGAAAGACTTAAATGCCTTTGAAAAACAACATCTTTTTATTTGAAGGGCAATCCTGTAACTTTACTATTTAAATAAAAAATTATTGTGCAAATAACTTTGAAAAGATAAAAAAACCCCTGACTGTACATTTTTTTTTTTGCTTTTAACGACACCATAATAATTTAAATGTGCTAAAAAAAACATACCGACCAATTTATCTCCAATCAATCTTGTAATGGCCATTTGGTCCCCTTGAAAAGATGATTTTAACCACAACAACAAGCTTCTTATGTTTTGATGAAAAAGACAAAATCATCATTATACCATTCCAATAAATAATGTGATGTATTTATGGTCATGGTGTTTTACTGAAGGCTTTTAATTTTTCTTTTGTAATATATATTCTATGAATCATTCAACCCATTTACTTATTGCTAACTACATTATTTTTTATTTTTATACAGGGTTTTGGCAATCAATCTTTTGTTAAAAGCTAGTAATTCAATGGAAAAAAAAATTGAATTCGAGTTTTGATATTAAACTCATGAAAAAGAGAAAAAATATTCATGGAGATTGGGGTATTTAAAATTGTTTCAAAATAGTTTTTCATTTGAAAATATATTAAAATAATTTTTTTAATTTTTTTATTTTAAATATCAACCTATTAAAATCATAAAAAAATAAAAAAAATTAATTTAAAATTTTTTAAAGTAAATTTTATTTTTTAAATCTTAAAAATAAAATAATTCTTTTTTTATCAAATATAAGTACTAGGCCAAGAATAAAGTACCGGTAAGGTTATTATTATTATTATTACTACCACATAAGTACGATTAGGGTTCTTAGGAGGTGACAATGGTTGTCGTATCAAATATTTAGCTCGTGAGAGACGGTTACATGAAAAGAAAGAAGAAGGTACAGGCACTCTCCTACTCTATCTACCCATTGCAATTCTTTCATTGGACTGGGCATAATTAATCCTTTTCTTTCTATAAATAGAGGCTACTGGTGGTCTATTATAGGTCATCCCCTCACTTTTCTCTCTCCCTCTCGCTCGCTCTCTCTCTCTCTCTCCTCCTCTAAGCCATTATACACCTTTCCTTTTAAAGAAACTTTCTTTTTATTATTATTATCATGCTATCTTCTAATCAAATTTCTTTTTTTCATCTGCTCAGCAAGAAAAAAAAAACACAAAGAAAAGAAACCATATTCTTTTCATAAATTAAAAAAAAAAGTTGAAAAACCAATAGAATTGGGACTTGGGGGAGAAGGAGGCACTGGTGATGTTGTTGACAGAAGATAGAGAGCACAGATGATGATATGCAATGGACTCTGCATCCCACTCCTTTGTGCTCTCTATGCTTCTGTCATCACTTTCAGCCCCGACCCCCTCCTCCTCCTCCTCCTCCTCCTCCTCCTCCTCTATTTCTTTGCTCAATCTTCCATGATTTTGCTTTGTTTCAATCTATATGTCATTAATGTTTTCTTTAGTTTGCAAGCGCAGGGCAAGTAACATTTCAGATAACGGAAAGGGGGGGGTCTTGATATTCGAAGTGATTTCTCAGCATGTATAAGGATCATATTTGTTCCCTGGCTATATATAACCAAAATAGCCAACTACCAGTGATTGATAGACCGTATAAGAGGTATTGTTCTTTTCATTTCTCTCTCTCTCTCTTTTTTTCCTTTTTTCTTTTTTTCATGTATCATATTAGCTCTTCAAAAAGAATAAACTAATGTTTTGATTTAAATTCCCAAAGTTTAATTAATTGCAAACTTCTTAAACTGTCACACTAAAAAGGATTAGCTAGCTAGTTGGGACAAGTGCACTCAACCTCCTTTCTGTTACTACATGTTTTTTAGAATAGAACTAAAGTGATGATTCCTATCCTAAATTACGGACATATGCTCAGCAGGTACCAAGTACATGCTTTGCGAGAGAAGGGCCATCCAAATTATTGGTGTTTTAGATATTTGTGGTATATTAATGGTGTGTTTTTCCGTGAAGGAGTGTGTAAAGCTGAGCAAAGGTTATTAGTTCCAGGCACAAAACAGGACGAATAGGGCTGAAGTTCTCGAGGTGATCAGTTTAGTATGATGGTTTTGATCGTTATCAGTACAAAAGTACCTCAAATTTCTTTTCTTGCTTTAAAGGTTGAGCCTGGATCACGAATCTGATCATACAGTTGTTATAAATGATATACATATATAATTACGCTCAGATCTGTTAAATTCTATTTACCAGAGGTTCTTATCTTTAAGTATTAAATAGCCTAAAACATGATTTAATAAGCATTCTATAATAAGATCATTTTATGTGTGATTCTTTTGGGTTTGCATTTTTCTTGACAAGGGCCTATGAAGGATCATCTTCGACTTTCATGTGTGCTTGTATAATTCTATACTTTATCTACATCAATTGAATGATTCGATTCATCAAGTCTTGTGTGGATCAAGTGTACTACTAGATTTATTATATATATAGCTAGTTGCAGACCTTCCACTAGATTTTTCTTCTTTTGGCAGTCAGATTTACTGACGCAAAGATGCCAATTAATTATCCATTTTTTTTTTTTTTTTTTTTTGCAAGCAAAAAACTAATGGTTCACAAGTTCTCATGTTTATGCTCTTTAGAATCCCACAAGATGATTATAGAAGAAGAAGAAGAATCAAGGGGAAAGATCAGAGAGACTACTGCTTAACTCTTCACATAAGTCTATGTCGACGACACCAGCAGTTGTATGTCTCATGTTTGCTTGTTTCTTCCTGACGATAAGCTTTTTTTTAAGATTTTGTTATAGCTGAGTGTCTGTATGCTTTTTTAGATTCAAAATATGGTTAAAAGGTGTGTTTATATATATAATAAGAATGGACATATATCTTATATTATAGTTCAATTTAAAGGTACATTATAATAATAGTATCGAATCATAATTCAAGAGCATACAAAAGCTATTATAATTATAGCCCACAAATAAAATATTATTAAAATGTAAGATTATTTTGTCATTAAATAACAATGGTTAATATTTCACTCATGGAGATTGAGTGATGCATAGCTATATATATATATATATATATATATATATTAAATCTTATTAGGAGCAATATTAGTTTGGTCATTTAAATAAATCCTTCAAGTCTTAAAACTCATAGTCTTATTTAATTTTAATGTGAAATATTCAAAATTGCACTAATCATATTGTACTCGTATTCTAATTATGTGGGCCTTTTCTTGATTAAATGTGATGTGCATTATTCAATTTTTGAGTAAAAAGAGAAGAAAAATACTCGTCTTAATTTTAATGGTGATGTGCATTATTGTACTCGTACTCGTCTTTTTTTTTTCCTTCAAGGTTTTGCATTTAATTATCAAAATGGTTGATAAGTGGATATATTTCTTACATTATCACGATTCGACTTCTAAAAATGTTTGTAGGAAAATAAATTATGAAAAACGCATCAGCTTAATTAATTAATGTAGATCGATAGTTATACAATGGGCTTAGTCTTGAAAGATTTTCCGACAACTCCTCTGTTATTTGAACAAAAAATAATAATGTCGTAATTTGTTCTTTGTTGTAATCTGATGGTTACATTAACTCCTTACATATCTTCTACAATTATGATCACTACCTAAGCTTGTATATTCATATTAGACATGGTTTAAAGTTATAATTTAATTAATTTTGTTCCGCAATTGCTTTTTGCATTACTTCTCAAATTCTATTGAAAAATCATTTTGAGTGAGATTTTAAAATTAATTTTATATTAACTTTCCAGCACATCTTCTTAAATAAAAACCCTTTAAACCTAAAATTTACACATATTCATAACTATCTTGTGTTAAAATTTAATTTTATTAGAAAACAATGAGAGTACTAGGGTTTACACTCCACTATCTTGTGTTAAAATTTAATTTTATTAAAAAACAATAAGAGCACTAGGGTTTAAACTCATGATTGGTCCGCTATTAAAAATCTAATATTATATATAAAAAATTCAAATCTAGAATTAAAATTATTTTGTGAGACTGCAATAATGATTTTTTATTAATTATTTAATAGATTTATTAAAAAAGAAAATATAATATGATTTTCAACTAAAAAGAAAAGAAAATGAAGTGTATATATACTCCCTCAATCCCTCTTTGTTTTGCGAAGTTTCCTTTTAGGCATGTCTCATAATGTTTGCCTCTGTTCTAAATGAAGTGTATAAAAAGAACAGAAAAAGATTTTTCAATCTAATCTGATTATTTGATTAATTACAACTTTTAATTCAAATTAATAAATGGAATTTGCACTTTCCAAGATATGGAAAATAAATGATATTTTGATAAATAGTTGAAAATATAAATGTGGAGAAATAAAATGAGAGGGAGGAAATATATCAAACTTTCAATATAAAATAAAAATAAAAATAAAAATAAATTATTCTAATATTTATGGAGAAAACACATTCTGCATGTATTTATATGAATATTGTCTCATAAAAAAGAAAGGATGAGAATTTGACACAAATATTGTCAAATTTATTATTTGTTTTTTGTCCTTAGTATTGTCATCCATGAAAAGAAAAATATAAAAAAACAACTGAAAAAAGGGCATTCATTTTTATCTTCGCAAGGAAACAATACCAAAGGGGAAAGATTCACAGGACCCTATCCTCAGCCAATCCCAAGGCAGCCCATTACTGAGAGAGTATCTAAATTAAAGCTTCATCAAATGATCCAAAGGTGGCTGCCGAGCTAGAGACGGTCAGAGGAAAGAACAAATGATGCGCCCACCAATACCGTATCGCTTTGTACTGTTGGGTCCATGTCTGTCATTACTTGGTTAGGAAACAAAGAAGTAGCATCAGCCATAGAAAGTATGAGAAAATATCTTCAACCCTTTTGGGCACGCAAGAACAGAGCATTTTTTTTTAAGAAAAAAAAAAAGAGATTAATTTTTATTGCAATGGCCAAGCACGAACTGTTTGTACGCACAAGTTGCAGAATTGTTTGGCGTTCAACATGTAAATGCAAGAGAATAGAATAATCACAGTAATATAGCAGCAGAAGGCCTTTAGGTACTTTTGGGGAGAGCATCGCATATTGGAGTGTTTAGGGGAGCTCAACTGGAGCATGGAGATTATTTCATTCATCTGTAATATGTTGACGATACTCTTATTTTCCTTCCAACTTCTCTGAACTCCTTGTAGATAGTCGAGAGAATTCTGCGCCGTTGTTTGAAATATGTTCAGCTTTGAAAATTAATTTTCATAAGAGTCTGATTGTTGGTATTAATTGTCATAGTTTATTTTTGGATTATTTAAAAAAAATTTAAAATAAAATAAAATAAAAATTAGTATTTTAGCAAAAATAAAGGTGGGAGGATTTCACTTGTATAAAAAATCAAGCTATAATTTTGGATAGAATCGAGAGCCTAATTATACTATATTTTACCTAAAACTGGAAAGACAAAGCAGAACGAAGGTCAAGTTACATGATTATTAGACGAATCTGTATAAAATTAAATCTAAGGACATAATTTAATTTTAATAGGTTAATTTGACTTAATCATGATCCAAATTAAAGTTGAATTATGTTTAAGAATTAATTTGAGTCTAATTGAAGGATTAAATTAGGTACAAGGACTTAATTATTCTTTAAATGGGTCAAATTAATTTTATTACGGGCTTAATTGGTGAAAAATTAAGTTTGAGAGCCCAAATTAGGCTTAATTGAGAATATTGAAATTTTATAAGACCAAATTTAATTGTTACCAAGTCAATTGATTCAAATTGGGGGTAAAATTGCAAAAAAATCAAAGTTTTGGGGTCAATTAAGGGCTAAATTGAAGAAATTCGCAGCTTATGACCAATTTTAAAATTGTATTAAACTCTAGGGACCCAATTGGTTGAAATCAGGGGTGAAATTGAAGAGATTTGAAAATTTAATGGTCAATTAGGAGCTAAATTGAAAAAATCTGAAACAATAGACCAAAATAAAAAAGACACTAAAATCCGGGGCTGACATTAAAGTTCGGTAATGGAAAAATTACGTAAAATTGGAAGTTTAGAATCAATTAAGGGTACAATCGAAAGAAATTAAAAGATGAAAGACCAAATTAAACTTTGGCCAAAACCTTAAATTAAAACCCTATAATGACGTCTTTTTGAATAGTAGAAAAAAAAGACTAGACGATGTATCGTCTAGGGACTATTCATCTTCTTCTTCAGAAAAGTTGCTCGAGTGGCCTCCTTCCCAAGACATTTAATACTTAATTCCTCCACCAAATTTGACAAATTGTGCACACAAACGATGGCCTAACGTCTGACTACACCCTAGTGTGGTCCATTCTGGCCGATTAAGACCACAATGGTTGTAGCACTGTCCTAAAGTGGCCAACCCAACTAACCCTTTTCCTGCAACAAATCTGACAGCCCATGATAGCCACTTTGAACTAACAATTGAGATCTTTTTGGGTCGAATCAAGGGTCAAGATTTGACACCATTAAAGATAAAATGTCCCTTTTTCACTCCTTATAAATAGGGGTGGATTTCATGACTTGAGAGAGGAGAAAATAAGGTTCAAAGTCGATAAAAAATTAGCCCCCCTATTTTGTTTCCATCGCGATCTTCTCTCTTTTCCCTCTCTCTCCACCCTGATCTTCATCCACTAACACTTTCACCACCAACTAGTCCACCGCCATCTCCACCACGAGCGGCCAGCTGACCACCTCACATGAGGAGCAACCATCACAAAGTTCTCTCTCCTCTGTAAGTTTTTTCTTCTTCTCCCTCAACAACTAGCCTTAGTCGTCATCCTTTTCACCAACACCACCACCCTCTACACTCTAGACTAGTGATGCCAGCTGCACTGCCCCCTACGCCATGTAAACTTCTTCTTATTCCCACTACAAGTTTGTTTCATCTCATTCTGTATACAGGGAATGAATTATAATTAACGTGGTTGCTGGGTTGGGCCAGCGACCACGTGGGGCGTGGGCTGGACCTGTTCCAGCCTAGCAAGATGGCTAGGCTGGGTCCATCCCACAAAATAAAAAGAAGGGTCTATTAGGTTGGACCCGTTTCAGCCTAGCCCGGATGGTTGGGTCAGGTCCAACCCAATTTATATTTATTAATATAATAATAATGTAATATAATATTATATATATATATATATATATTAAAAAGAAAGCGAAAAATTCCAAAAAAAACCAAGGGTTGTTTCAAAAAATTTATGATTTTCTCGCATGTTTGTCTAATCATTTTGCATAATATCGAGAGATATATTTACACTATAAGATATTGATCCGGTATTAAAATACCTGGTTTTCTCCGAAACGTTTCTAAATTTTTTTGAAAATAAAAAAAACAAATCTCAAAAAGTTTTAAATTAATTTTCTCATGAAAAAATATTTTGTTTTCATGCATACGACAATATCTTAAAAGTTTTCTAAGCATGTTTTCATAAATTTTTTTGCATCTTTCTCATATTAAAAAATAAAAGATACCATAACTAGTTTATTATTATCCGTTAGGATTCAATCAAAATATCAAAAACTCTTCACCAATCATTTTGTTCATTTTAAACTAGGGTTTAGATGTAGACTTTAATATTTAGGGGTGTAAAACTACATTGTAGAGTATACCATCAGGTATTAAAGATACAAATAAATAAATGTGAAGTTAAAATTTAGCGCTTTGAACGATTAGGATTCACCCCAATAAAATAGAGATTCCTTCACGAAGGAAGATCTACCTTGAACCTTAGACGAGGTCAAAGAATAGAAACTTAACCTAGAAAAACAATCAAACAACAATGCAGCTTACTTTAGGTAGCGTGCTAGGGGTGATGTGTTTTTTTCTTGCACAACCAGTCTTTTATCCAAACTCTTGCAGGCCATAGATTTTCTAGTAATCATAATATTATATAGTGACTCATGAACCTCATTCATATAATTAAACCCAAAAACCTTATACTTCCCCACACCACCTCTCAGGAGGCTAAGCATGTCATTTCGACGTCGCCTCACTTCATTAATCTTGATGAGGAATATTGTGCTGGGTTGGCAAATGATGTCCATTGCAGACATGGCTCTTTACCACTATCTTATTTGGGCATGGCTTTAAGGTCAAATCCAAAGCGAATTTCTACTTGGAAGCCTGTGATTTTTAGACTTTCACTTTGGAAGGGTAAATTGTTGAGCATGGTTGGACGCTTATAATAAAAAGTGTTATCATGAACTCCCTTCCACTATATTTCAGCCTATATTTCTAATGCCGAAAGGAGTATATATGTAGGGTGCAAAAATCTATTCAGAGGAGGTTTCTATGGGCTGGTATGGCTAAACAAAGGAAGATTTGTAAACTTCTGTGGCGGATTGTTACCAAGGAGAAAGTTAGAGGAAGATTAGGAATTGATTCCATGTTGGCTGAGAAAAAGTCAATGTTGTATAAGTGATTGTGGCATATGAGTATTCCTAGAAATGACAAATGGAAAGATTTGATTTGCAAAACATATCAACTGGACTTTCAGAATGGGATTCCAATTTTTAAAAAGTAGCGGTTATCTAGTGTGTGGCAGGGAATCATGTCCATAGTACAATCTAATCATCCAGCATTTGTGGCTCTGCAAAGCAGTTGTAGTTATGATGTTGGAGACAGAACTTCAACACAATATTTGAGTGATAAATGGATAGGGAATTCAATCCTCAAAGACTTACATCTAAGATTGTATGTGCAGTCTTTATCACCTAATGCAACAGTTGCAGCAATGGGAAAATGGTCTGAAGGTGGCTGGAGTTGGGAGAGTTGAACGAACGAAGAGCTCTTAGAAGCTTTGAAATTCAACAGGTCACTTCCTTGTTAGATTTATTGAATTCCATTCAACTGTGTCAGACCAAAAAGGATGTCAAGGTATGGAATCTCACTAAAGATGGAACACTCACTGTTAAATCTTGCCATCTTTTGCTAGATCGTATATACTGCAGTGGAGTCAAACCTTTTCAGTACAATGTTTGGATCAAGATTGTTCCTCCTAAGATTCAGTGTTTCATATGGTTAGCAGTGCAAGAAGGATTTTGTACAGGTTCTTTTCTATTAAAACACCAAGTGTTGACAGCAGCTCAAGCACTTTGTCCATTATGTAGTTCTGCAATTGAAACAACAGATCATATGTTGATTCATTGTTTCTTTGTCTGGCGTTTATGGTGCAAAATAAAGTATTTTCACTGCCATAAAATTGGCAAATACATATAAAAATACAGACAGAATTTTTCCATCAGTATATTACGGTGACATTTACCGATCGAATTTTCCATTACTAAATTCATCGGTAAACACCGACAAGAATATTCTCATGGTATATACTGAGGGAATCACAATGGAAAAAGAAAGAATAAAAAAAACAAACAATACAATGACATGTAAGTTTTACAGACGACGATACCAATAGAATTAACCTGACGGTAAAATTCGTCTAAGTAAATACCGATGAAAATTTTCTATCGGTATATACCGGCGACATTATGAAGGGTCTTACAATGAGATTCAATAAGGAAAATCTTACAGTAACATGACATTTCTACTGACAGAATTGCCGACGACAATACCATCAAAATAATTTCGTCGATCAGTCCATCGGTAATATTTAATTTATGACCTAGTGTTCAACCCTCCCCTCTCCCTCCCTCATTTCTACCTCTTCCTTGTGCATTTTTTTCTGCAACAAATAGTCACCGCCCCCCCTTAATCTGAACATAATTCAACCTCCTGCAATAAATTCAGTCACCACAACACTCGATTTGTCAACATCTGTGATCTGATTCAAATTTTCTTGAGTATTCTCCACTTTAAGTAAACAAATCTACCTTTTTTTATTTGAACATAATTTTAAAATGTTAATTTTTTTGCATATTTTTATAGTATATGTATTTTGTTTGGGTGTATACTTGTTTTATAGTTTTTCCCCAAACAAATTTGTGGTATGGATTTGTGATTTGTACATGTTAGGGTTTGTTTTAGATTTTGAAAAATTATATTTGTTTGTGAATTGATGAAACTTATGTATAATTTTTTACTTAGGTGTTTTGTGATAAAATAAATAATGGTTTATTTAACGGGTCCGTTTTATATTTTTCAATTTTATTACCGAGTTGTAATTTCCAGTAAATGTGTACAAATTTGAATTTAGGTGGATACTTGATAATGAATTAAGAGAACTATTAAAATAGATTGAATAAGCTTGAGCTAAACCAACATTTTTGTAAATTTATTTAGTTAACATAGTTAATTAATATTTATTGTCATCATTATTTTATATAGGTTTGATATAAGTAATGGATGATCGTTCATGAATATATCGAAATTAACCCCAAGGGTTGCAGAGGATAGATTATTGTAATGTGGTTTAGGGTTTTATTAATTATGCAATATCTAATCCAAGAAATATTAGTAGAGGCAGTATTAGATGTTAATGTAAGAGGTGTAAAAATAAAAAATTTCTCGATCCAGATGGTGTAACGATGCATCTTCTAAAAAAAAGGGTTCATGGAGAAATATTTGTGTTAGTATACATACGGAGAACCATATGTTCCTCACGATACCATGGTAGAAAGGATGGTTCGGTGAAGTTTCAGTGCTAGTAACATGCATACAGTTGTAGATGACAATAGCAATCCTTATAAGAATATGGTTATGGATGTGATTGGAATGAATTAAGGTTATGCCGATCAATGTCCAATCATAGATGAAGAACCTAATCCAGACGCTGCTAGGTTTTTTCGGCAAACCATTATGGGATGGTTACACAAATCATAATAAATTATCGGTCGTTGCACAGGTGTTCACCATCAAGTCAAATCATGGGTTGAGTAAGGTCGGTTATACCGAATTATCGAATGAACAAGCAATTTACCTGCTAAGTCCATGATGAAACTCTTTGGTCTAGGATACTAGAAAATTGACAAGTGTCTAAACTTCTGCATGTTGTGCTACCTTGAAAACACAGAGCTAATAGAGTGCAAAACATATGGGAATTCTTGTTATAAACCCAAAATTAGCAAGGGAAGGACTCTTGTTGCATATAAAAAACTTAGATACTTCCCCATCACACCTAGACTGTAGAGGTTATTCATGTCACTAAAGACTGCTGAGCACATGACATGACACCAATCACATAATGAGACGGATGGAGTGATGGTGCACCTTCTGATGGTGAAGCCTGAAAACACTTTAACAATATGCATCCTCAGTTTTCAGTGGAATCAAGGAACATGCGTCTTAGGTTATGTACAGAAGGATTCAATTCATTCGGGTCATTTGCTTCTCTTTATTTTAGTTGGCTAATTATACTCATGATTTACAACTTATCACCGAAAATGTGTATAAGGCCGAAGTTCATATTTTTATCTATGGTCATACTCGGTCCTAATAGTCCAGGTCAGAATATAAAAGTTTGTCTTCGACCGTTGATTGATGAGTTGACGCAGTTGTGGTCATGGCTTTGACTTATGATGTATTGAGGAAAAACAAATTTAGATGAAAGTAGTTTTGATATGAACTATCAATGATTTTCCAGCATATTGGATGGTTTCTAGTTGGAGCACGCATAGAAACTAGCATATCCATATTATATGAAAAATAACAAGGCATTCACGCTAACAAATAATGGTAAAACATCTTTTTTTTACTACCACTAGTGGTTCTTACCAGCGGATCACAAGTACAAAAAGGACTTCTTTATTGGCAGAGTTGAAAGGGATGTTGCACCACCGCTTCTTTCAAGTGAAGAATTGTAAAACAAGAGTTGTCAGTCAAGAGAGAGAAGCTCCCGGTTGTAGTGAGAGATGTTGTTTGCGTGTTTGTGCGGTGTCTCTATTCTCCTCTCATTATGCAACGTTCTTCTTCTCTTATTCCCTACTCTCCTAATGCCTTTTCTTCTGTCCACTATGACAAAATCAAAAATAAATCGTCGATTCTTAGGACTGCCTAGGGCAATTTCAGCCTTCAAGCCTCCTGTAAAGAGTCTGCCTTACGCATGCCTAGGGCACAATCCCGCAGCTGATATCCTGTTCAGCAAGACCCTATGTCCTCTTCTTAAGCCTTCACCCCTCTAGAACCAGGGTGGTTTTCGCCAACCTCGCTGGTCCATCTCGCAGGGCTAGGGTTTCGTCCAAGAGCAGGAACAGAGCCATGCAGAAGAACAGTCCTTCTAAACAATTCCCACCCTTTTCTGCTTCTAGTGATTGCAATGATGGTTCATCTGGTAACTTCAGAACTAGCATCTCGTCGAGTGAACATTTGGTCGGGTCTCACCCGAGTGGTTCCTTCCCGGGTTCAACCGATCTCAACCTAGGATCAAAAATATTCTCCTTCCCTACCAGCTTCTAGAAAGGGCCTCTCTCCTTCCAATCCTTCTAGCATCACTTCCCCCCTGCTGGCATTACCTCTTTCACATCCCTGGCGAAGGACAAGACACTCCAACAGGTACTTCAAGCTCACAGTCTCTAGCTCTTATCCACTTCCCTGAATATGCATCCTCTACATCCTGTCATCTTAAGGAAACTGATATAGGTGAACTTGTTGATATTTGGCATTTCTGTTTGATTGGTTATGTTACTGGGAAATTCCCAGGACATGCATCTCTGTTAAATTTCATCAGTAAAAACTGGAAACATAAAGCTAATTTTACAAAGCATAATTCTAGCTTGTTAATCTTTGCCTTCCCTTCTGAAATGGAAATGTTAGAAATTCTAGGTGGAGGTCCATACTATGTGTTTGGCTGGCCTCTCATCTTAAAAGTTATGCCATATTTTTTTGATTTTCAAGCCACTCACATGACAAAAATGCCGACTTGGGTAAGATTCCCTAATTTGCCTATAAGATGCTGGACTTCAATTTGCCTTTCGAAGCTTGCTAGTATGATTGGGAAGCCAATCCATTACATTGCCCCTACTACAACTATGACCCAACTTTCATATGCCAGAATCCTTATTGAGGTCGACCTGCTCTTAGACTTGCCAACTACTATCAATGTGGTTTTGCCCAATGGCACATCTCTATCCCAGCAAGTTATGTATGAATCTCTTCCCTATTTTTACAAGTAGTGTTGGGTCCTAGGACATTCTGTTACCACATGCAATAAGGGAACCAACTCCAAACGTAAGAAACAGACCCATGAAGCTCCTGCCCAATCTGGAAATTCCAGTCCATCTGCAAAGACTTCTACTGTTGAGAAGCAACAACCATATAGTGTAGTCCCTCTAGCAGATCCCCTAGTTGATCCTATGTTCACTAAAGCTGTCACAGCTGGTGAAACGAGGCCTCTCCTGGTCGTAAAAGGACCAAATTATTGAAACTGATCATTCTGGTTCCAAATAATCTGTTACTCTAAAAGTGGTACACATCTCTGAAGAAGGTGATGTTATTGCTGTGAAGCCTCCCAAGAGGCAGTATTTAACAAGAAGCAGAGTAGCTGTTACCACCATTTTGGGTCAGCAGGAGAAACAAAAATCCAAGGCCCTTGCTATAGCTCCAAGGCTACTAAGTAGTTCTGATGAAACTGCTCCATCATCTACCTTTTGATTTTCTTTTTGGTTTATTATTGATTTATATTTGATAGGGAGGTTGTTCCCTTGGTCACTCTATTACCATGTACTGGTTAGACTGTTAGTTGTTTCCTAGCCTATATGTTGGCTAGTTGGTGCTACGGTGTTAGTTGGCTTTTCTTTTCTTGTGCAGGGTTCCTGTTTGCTTGCTCTTTTAGTGTAGAATCTCTATTTTTCTTTTCTGTTGTCACAGGTTGGGCTGCCCTATAGTAGCCTTTCTGCTGGTTTTGTTGTTGGTTGGTTTCGGTGCAGCTTTGCTAGATGGATTTTTCCTTAGTGGCTGGTTGCTTGTCTTGGTGGTTGGGCCTGGTTTCAGATTTTGGCTTGTTGCTGGTTAGGCTGCCCTGTAGTGGCCATGCTGCTGGGTTTGTTGTTGCTTGTTTTTGGTCCAGTTTTGCTAGATGGATATTTTCTTTGGTGGTTGGGCCTTGGGTTCAGATTTGTTATTGCTGGTAAGGTTGTTTTTCCTTGCCTGCCTATGCTAGAGTATCTTCTCCTTCCTCTATCCTTGCTTCCGGGTGCTTCCTGTTGCTGCTAGGTGTTCTTGCCTACCTCCCACTATAGTCAAGTTGCAATTTCCTTTAGCTTAGGATGCTTGTAGCTTTTGAGGGAGATTCCTCTTGTTTAAGGGAGGTTGTTCCCTTTCTCTGTTTATATCTGTATATATACTCTGACTTGTTGGTTTTCTAGTTTTGTTTCATTGATCTATACATTTCTTACATTTGATATAAAAAAAATGTACAACAAGGTGTCAGAATAAGGTGACATTGTGTTTGTTTTTCAATCTAATAAGCAGAAGTTTTCTAAGAGCTTTCTTATTGGAAGACCAATCTCCTTCACCATAACATTGATGTCATGCACATAGAAAAAACATTTTTTAGAACATTTTCAACACGGTTATGGATGTGAAGGGAAAAACAAAGGACAACATAAAGGCTGGAATGGATATAGCTTTGTTTTGTCACTGTAAAAATATGGAGTTGGTTTATGTTGGGTCACGGGTCGCAAAGCCTAAAGCCAACTTTGTTTTAGACAAGAATGCATAGTTACTCATCTACCAATGACTTAAGAGTTTGTATTTTCATAATGGACATGTCTCGAACATATTAAGGTTGGTTAATTTGCATGATTGTAGATTGTATAGAATGAAGTGTCATGACCGCCACACGTGTTTATACAAATACTCATTTCATTAACTTATCGAGATTTATTGTCAAAAAGGATATGAGATGAACTCACGAAGATCAGTTATTTCTTTAGAGATAAATGCTCCAACAAATTATAGACAAGACACATGGAGAGGCTTGAAATGAATATTATCCAAACAATATGCATACTTGAGATGATATTCCCTCAATGTGTTTTGACTCGATGAAGCATCTATCTATACATTTACCGTTTGAGGCAAAAGTTGGAGGCCCAATCCAATATAGATGGATGTATCCATTCGAGAGATTAGAGATTACACATACAATTTAATTAAAAACAATTTTCCATAATTCAAAACATTCGTTTAATTTTATGTAGGTACTTGTTCAACCTTAAAAAAAAAGTTAAAAACAAGGCTCATGTTGAGGCTTCAATATGTGAGGCTTATATTGTTAAAAAGATCTCAACATTTATCTCATACTATTTTAAGCCTCAATTGAGAACAAGAATCAATCGGGTTCCAAAACAAAACGATGATGGTGAAGTACCTTCGAGTGGAACTTGTCAATATTCTCTCATCCTGAAAGATATTTGTCTGAAAGAGAATTCAAACAGGCACATAATTATGTGCTATTTAATTGTTATGAACTGAGTCCTTTTATTCAGTAAGTATACAACTTAAATTCTATTATTAATAAACAATTTATCTCTTATAATATCATAAACTGATACATTGTTGAATACCTTGTAGGCAACATCGTCAATATTTATGTCCTAAAACTCACAGCTGATTGAATCTCAAATCTTTTAATTATAAGATGAATAATTTTCCACATGGTTCAGAACATATGTAAGTACTATTTAATTATATTATCTATCGAGATACTTAATTTCTTTGCAAATTTCTTGTTAACTATTCATGGTTGTACTTCTTCATGTACCAGGTTAACAAATTGAAAGGGAATGCTAATGTTACTTTATTTTTACTAAGTCTAGATCCTGAAAGAAAGGTGTAGTACGACAATGAGTATTTCATCAATTGATACATGTTTCATATATAAGAATATGAGCTGGGTAGAAAGACATATAACAATGGGGTTTGTGTAAAGGGATCGATTTCTAATGAGTTTGAAGTTGACTATTATGAAAAATTAAAAGAGGTAATTAAATTGTAGTATCATAACAAACAGAATAGAGTATTTTTATTTAAATGTTATTGGTATGACACCACTGACAGAGGAATTAAAGTAGATACCCATCATGGTTTGGTCGAAATTAATTCAAAGGCTAGACTTTGCAATGTCAATGATGTCTTTGTTTTCACTAAGCAATGAAATCAAGTTTATTACATATACACTCTTTCCTTTAGAAAGGATCGTTCAAGAGTTAATTGATTATCCGTATTGAAAACCAAAACCCAAAGGTCGTGTCGAGGTTGTTCAGGATGGAAACAATGAATCAAATATGGGAGATGATGTCTATCAACTTGGTGAGTTAGTTGATCCATATTGAGTTGCTCCGTCAATTGACTTAGAAGAAAATTCAAATTTTCACGTCGTAGGGAATACTTTTATTGATGTTGACGCTAAGGAGTTGAACGGTGGTTTTAGCTCCAATGAACATGCACAAGTCAATGAAGATGATTATAGGGATTAAATAGTCATGGAAGATGGCAATGGAGATGACGACGAGTCAATTGATGAAAAAGAAGACAATTCTGATTAATTTGGAAAACACGAAAGTGTAATGCCATAAACTATAATGTAATATTTATGGATAAAATTTACTTCAATGTAATGACAATGATGTTAATTTATTATTGAATTGCAAGGAAATATTTATTTTATTATTATGATGTGAACTGATGTTTTGTGTTGACGTGCAACTATCAATTTAAGTATTTACAAGATGGATGGACATGGAATACAAATATAATTTGGCATCAGACACTGTTTCACACTGATGGAAATATCAATGGTTTTTTCATTACAGAATTGTTTCCCTTCTCTTAGGCACTGTTCATAGTGCTCATTATATACCGATGGAAACATTGATAGAATGAGATTTTGAACGCGTTGACAATTAATGCTCTTACTAATTGAGTTACTTATTTTTACAAGTTTCCCAATGGAATCACCGATGAAATGGGAATTTCAATGCAGTGGTAATTAATGCATTTTTTACTATTAATTGTTTACTATTTTACTGACAGAATAACGAATAAAATTAAAAAAAAACTAATGGGTTTTTTGAAATTTTTAGTGTGAAGTGAAATTTTTAATTTTACTTAATAGACGAAATCATCGATAGAATATTTAATTTTCCATTGGGAATTCCATCAGTAAAACCTAATATAGAAGCTCTATGGGCACAACAGACGATGCTTCATTTTGTTCTCTCTTCTTCTTTCGAACCCATATTGTTCTTCTCTTTTCTCTTCTCTTCTCTTCTCCTCTGTCTCTTAATCCTTATAGAAATCAAGCTTCCTTTCTTATTTTTCTTATTTTTAGGTTTTTTTAACACTATTTTTTCATAGTTTTTGTTTCTTTTGTATCATACCTAGTTCAACTCTGAAATTAAGCAAGCCATTAAGATACGAATTTTTCATTCCTTATCCATTATTTGTTTTTGCATTATTTTTTCTTTTTTTGTCTTTGTTTTTGTTCAATTATTTGTTCTTAATAATTTTATGAATTAATAGTTATGTTGAATAGAAGTTGTTATTGAAATAATTTTTTCATTATTTTGTTGAGTTTTAGTTATTTTCTTTGTTTAATTTTGTTTTTAATTTTTAATTAAACATGTAGGATTAATTTTAATTATTATATTGTATTTATTCCATTTCAAAATAAATTCTTATAAATTTAGGACTAAAAATATTACCACATAGAAAATGAGAATTTTCTACGAAATTGAATTATTCAAAATTGTTGGTAGAAATTGAATAAAATCAACTAGTTTGTCACATATATGTTGTCTATTTACAGGAACCGGTTTCATGGCTCTTTTTTTCAAATATGGTGCTTCTGGTCTAATGATCAGGGTCACAGGTTTGAAAAATAAACACGAGTTGACATTGTTTATTTATATATATATATACTTTTCTATCAGGTTATCCCGATCTCATGACTTGGGCCACAGGTTTGATGGAATAGCCCGAGTTGGCTTAGCCCTGATTACTAGGGTTACAGATTTGTCATGCTAACTTGTATTGACTTAGGCTAATTTTTTTAGGTCCTTTTTTTACCCAATTTCATCTTTCTATATTTAATGGGCTGAGAATTAAGCTGCATTGTTTATCTTCTTTTTTAAAAAATATTGTTTCCTAGGTTATTGTGATCAATTTTTTTTATTAGGTCTATCTACTATCATTATCTATTTTTTATCATCTAATTAAAATAAAATCAACTTATTTGATTTAGTTAGATCTATAATTCGAGTCACATATTTATCTTCCTTCTTTGAAACACTTTTGCGGTACATGAGCAACAATTTTCTTGAAAACACATTAGGCCCACAGCGTAGCACTAATACAAAACTAGTCCTTGGTCTAATCACGAGGGGATGGAGGATTTTTTGATAATTCCTTGTTTAATCAAGCTAGGGCTTTATTGTTTAAATATAAAACTAGTTATTTGACTCATGCTTTGCCGTGCGTCAAATATTTTCTCTCTTCAAAACAAATTATATATGCAGGCTTTTACGACATGTTTTTGTATATAAAAATCCAAGAGGAATTAAAAAAGTCTATGCATACATGTAATTAAATAAATTGAAAACTATTTATGCAAAAAAAAAAATTATAAAGATCGATCCCTACCTAACCAAAGTTAACTAGTCAAACCTATAATCAAGGTCATGACCTCAATTGGGTTCAATAATTTTTTTCAAAAATAATTATCTAAAATAGACACATATAAAATTGAAAAACAACCAAATATTAAGACAAATGTAAAAAAATCAAACCAAAACAAATAAGTTATTTAATTAATAATCAACCAAATATTAAGTAATGAAATTTAAAAGAAAAGCATGAAAAATTTTAAAAATCCAATTTTAATGGATAAAAATGAAAAAAAAAGGAAAAAAAGGCTTAGGCTCTTAGGCCTGGATGGCCCCAACCTTCTAAGCCTCCAAAAAAGAGCCAGGCTGGAGAGCTTAGGACAACCCATGTGTTCGAGCCTTATTTTTTTAAAATTTTTCTTAAGGGGTGGATGATCTTCTACCTCTTTTATATATATAAAAACACAGCAGACGACACATTGTCTATTTTACCCAGATTCCAGCAAACTCTAGTTGCTGAAAAATCCGTCTGAGCTAAGTTGTTTTGGACCAAGAAAAAACCTATTTTTAACCATATTTCAACCAAAAAAATTTATAAAAAAAGCACTTTAAACACCTTATAAAACATATCCATATCCTTTAACAATATAAAAATTAGCTTTAAAGTTCACAATCAACCCGAAATTCAAATTTGTTTTTGGTTTCAGATCTACCATTTCAAATAAGTTTAAGGGAAAAAAAACACTTAAGATATACTCTCCACATCAAAAGGAACCTACTGTCACTAAAATCATCATTTTTCATGGCCGGAATCGGTATTAACTAAGACTTTCTCTTTCTACCACCAGAATCCGACAACTTTCTCTCTCTTCTCTCAAATCATTGACCATATAATAAGAAAAATAAAGTTTGGAATCATAATTGAATTTCATAAATCTTTAGAGACCAAAAGTTTATAATTTGAAAAATTAAAGAACCAAAGTGAATGTTTAGCTCCAAGTTTAAAAAAAAAACCCATCTTTTTTCCACCTTTTTTAGTTTAGTTCTTAATCTTTGAATCTTGCCTTTAATAAATATGTTTTAATTGACTATCAAATAAAGATAGACTAAAAAAAAATCATTTTAGCAAGGGTGATTTACATGGAATAATATTTTCCCTAAAACTTTTTAGAGTACATGTAATAATCACAATAGACGCTCTTCTTTTATGCGCAAGAAACTGTATTGCGTGAATAAAAAAGTCTAAACCGTTCAGGTTTTGAAATTAAGCTGTTTTTTCGAAACAAGGACAAGGTGTTCACTCTTTTATCGGCAAGAAATGGACAGTTGATGAAAAAGACTTCATGCAGAGGAATGGCTCCTTTTGGCTAGTGGTTAGCTTAACTCTGTGGCCCGCATCGTGTGTTTTTGTCGTGTATTTCCTTACGAGGTGTGGCCTAGCTCGCTCCCCCCTGAAAATTAATTATAATTTTTTTCTTTCGATGGTCCAGCTCTTATTATCAGCAATTGTCTGCTGTCATATATATATATATATATATATATATATATATATATGAAGAAATATGGAAATAAATGCAGAGATTTCATGCAGGATTCAAGTGCATAAATCCTGCATAGATTTTCTGCATATATCACTCTATTGAGAGATCCCCAGTTATAATTCTTCATTTCATTTACTTCATGATTTCCATAATTCCTGCATCAAATCATGTATATATAGTAAGAATCAATCACCTATGATGTATGAAATGCCTATTTAAAGGCACGAACAATATACATGAATATAAGTTCAGCTTTTCTACATGATATCAGAGCCTTCTATCACTATGGCATCTTCTTCTTCAGTTCAAACAATGTTCCCCACTTCTTCTCTTGAGATTACACTTCCAAAATCACATCTGCTTGATATCTCCATCAAGCTAACTTCAAACAATTATCTTTTGTGGAAAGCATAGGTTATTCCTGTTTTATGTGGCTATGGACTCCTTGGATACGTGAAGGATGAAGTTCTGATGCGGATCAACCCAATACCAAGTGTAATCATGCCAACGACCCATTGGAGGTGCCAATTGGGCCAATCGCAAGAGCTAGGGCAAAGAAGCTTAAAGAAGCATTGAATGAGCATGTTCAGAACATATGGAGCAAAAATGGACCTAAAGGGGCTTGGGACATTTAAGGAGCATGAAGGACAACCTTTAATTCATCTAGTTCAGGTCCAAGAAGAGCCCAATTCGTGTGGAACAAGGGGTTGATGTGTCCGGCCCAATACCAGCCTTGTTAGGCTTGTTTTCCTAAAGCTATAAGGATAAAAAGTCAGCAATTTATTCTCTTAATTAAGTAAGGAAGTTGGCCATATCTTATTCCTAAAGAGAGGAGGACTATTTAATGCTTTTCCTAACTTAGAAAGGAAAGTAATTAAATCAGCAACAAATGAGGAAATTTGTTTTCTTATTTGTCCAAGTTAAACAAGGAAATCCAAGCTAATCAAGGACATCAAGGGGGGCAGCAACACAAATTTTTCAAATCAGATTTCTCCTAGTTTATTTTGGGACTTCTTAAGGGTGACAAATCTGATTCTAGCATATTTAGCATGATAATTTTTGGATTTTTATTATTTTTAATATTTTCTTCTTAGTTTTTGGGTTATTATTACTTATTTGGGTCAATTGTAAGTGGGCTTCATATAAGTCCACCTAAGGGGGGTCCATTAGGGTTTTATTAAGTCTAGAGTCAGTATAAATAAAGGCATAACCAAACATGTAAGGTTACGCAATTTTCAAATCAATAAACTTCTTTGCTGCACTTATTGTGTGTTGGTGGGATAATCTCCCTTCCTTGGTTCTCTAAAGAACTGAAAACGACTTATCGAAGAACAACTTTCTTCGTGGCGTCATCCATATACTTCTTGTTCGCGAATCAATATTCGTTGGGTGGGGGTCTCCGTTTCCAATAGTGCTGGTGCCTAGGTACAAGTTATCTTTGTCTCACACTCCTATCAAACCTGATTTACTTGGCTTTCCGGGAATTGGTGTCTTTGCATGTGGGTTGCGTGACCATGTGATCACGAGGTTCGCATCATTTAGTATCAGAGCTTCGCTCTATTAATCAGGTTATATCCTTCTAAAATTTTTGTTTCTTGTTGATTCCGTAAAAAAAATTCCTTAGTATCTAATTTCTTCTTCTCCTTGAATTTGCGGCATATAAAAAAAATTTATTATTTCATTCTGTTATTTTTCAAAATATATCAGTACCATAAAAAAAAGAGAAAAGAGAAAGGCAAAAAAAAACTGTTCAAAAAGACGTTTATTGGATTCTACCGCAAAAAATTAAACAAGAGATATTGGATCAAATCAACTTAAAATTATTTCAAATTTTACACTCTGATTACTGGGCTCCTAATCGCACCATATATCAAATTTGGGGTCAATTGGATATCGTTTTCTTTGGGTTTCAAATTCGGGTCTAACCAGGTCTAATTCATAACGTTTTTACGTCAGTATATCAAACCTTATCATAAATTGCTCAAACTTTATATTTTGTCTATCTGGATTGATATAGCACTATATCTGAAATTTTAACTCAATTGGACATCATTTACTTTAGGTTCCAGATTCGGACTTAACTCGTCGTAAAGAGTCTGTTTTGCGTCAACTTTTGAAATTCGCTTGCTTTCTGTTGTTTTCATTTCTTGCAGTTTATTTTCATCATTTCCAACATATTTGGGTGGGCTGATTATGAGGATTTTGAGGAGGCCATTGATGATATTGGTGATGGTGGTTTTGAGGATGAGGCCATAGGCCATCGGGAAGGTTTTCAGCAGCCTAGAAACCAAAGGGATTATGGGAATAGAGCTAAGGGCCAATTCGGACAAAGGGAAAATTGTCGTAGTGTTGGGGGACATGCTGATTTAGATGGTGATTTGGATGCCATCAAACTGAAAATACCTTCTTTTCAAGGTAAAAACAATCACGAGGCATATTTGGAGTGGGAGAAAAAGGTGGATTGGATTTTTTATTGCCATAACTATTTGGAGGTAAAGAAAGTAAAATTAGTAGTCATCGAATTCACAGATTATGCACTGATATGGTGGGATCAAAATGTTATTAGTAAAATAAGGAGTGGAGAGAGGCCAATAGCGTCGTGGGAGGAGACGAAAGTGTTGATGAGAAGGTGATTTGTGCCTAACCACTATTATAGAGATTTGTATTTGAAATTGCAGGGTTTGAATCAGGGTTCTAGGTCCGTGGATGAGTATTTCAAAGAGATGGAGATTGTCATGATTCGGGCCAATGTGATTGAGGATCGGGAAGCTACCATGGCTAGATTTCTAAATGGGCTGAATAGGGACATTGCGAATGTTGTAGAATTACAACATTGTGTATAATTGGAGGACATGGTCCATATGGCAACGAAGGTGGAGAGGCAAATAAAGAGAAGGGGCAGTACACGTTTTCAGACCAATTCGGCTTCATCTTCCTCAACATAGAGGCCAAATTTGAAGAGAGAGGGGGTTGTCCAACCAAAGCCTTATACAACGGCCGAACCACCTAAGGCCAAAAAGGATACTCATACAGATGGGAAAGGTAAATCTGAATCTCAACCTACTCGTGATAGAGATATTAAATGCTTTAAGTGTTTAGGGAAGGGGCACATTGCATCTCAGTGTCCAAACCGAAGAGTTATG
>Ga0325402_1000335_pt1 | contig 30898 bp, 10 predicted proteins | sample PopdelMetagenome_22_FD_207212 | JGI IMG/M metagenome (GOLD analysis project Ga0325402, IMG submission 207212) | Populus deltoides microbial communities from Bellville, Georgia, United States - Xylem-PdKOR-R3 | ecosystem: Host-associated > Plants > Phyllosphere > Stem > Wood/Secondary xylem... | reverse complement strand
TGATGAATGTTAAGCCGACTATGAAATGGTTATTGAATTGTTGATGAATGTAAAACCAATTATGAAATGTTGATTGAGTTGTCGATGAATGTTAAACCGACTATGGAATGTTGATTGAGTTGTTAACAAATGTTAAACTGATTACGAAATGTTAGTTGAGTTGTTGATAAATGTTAAACCGATTATGAAATATTGATTGAGTTGTCGATGAATGTTAAATCGACTATAGAATGCTGATTGATTTGTTAACGAATGTTAAACCGGTTACGAAATGTTGGTTAAGTTGTTGATGAATGTTAAACCTATTATGAAATGTTGATTGAGTTATTGAATAACTTTAGCTAATAGCATCCGAGATGAATGACTAGGTTATGATTAATGATTAGCCTAATGGCATCCGAGATGGATGTCGAGTTGTGATTGATGATTAGCTTCAGCCAATGGCATCCGAGATGGATGAGCGCGATGCGTTTGATGATTAGCTTCGGCTAATGGCATCCTAAGAGGATGGTCAAGTTACGTTGATGATTAGCTTCGGCTAATGACATCCTAGATGAACGGTCGGGTTGTATTGATGATTAGTCTCGGTGAATGGCATCCTAAAGGGATGATTGGGTTGAATATGATGATTAGTTTAGGCTAATAGCATCCTAGATAGATGGCCAAGTTGATTATGATGATTAGTTTCGGCTAATAGTATCTGTAAGAGATGACGTGTTTGATTTTGAGATTCATTTTGGTTAATGGCATCCGAGATAAATGATCGAGATTAGATGTTGCGATTAGCTATAGCTAAAAGCATTCAAGGTGGATAAACAGGTTAACGTGAAGTGATTAACCCCGACCGATGATTAAACTTCGACCCCACAACTCCTATGGAGAGGTTGGGGCATATGAGTGAGAATAATATATTTAGCGAAATAATAAGGATTGTACAATGCATATGAGAAGTAAATGAAATAATGTACTCATTTTCAGTTGATAATGAAAAGTAACAATAACGTCTTTTTAATTGTTTATTAATATGTTTAGATTATTTACAATCTTTGTATCCTTATTGTTTTTGTAACAGCGACATCACACAATCAAGGTGCGTAGGAAAGCTTGTTCCACGAGCTCTCATACTTTCAAAATATGCTATGTAATAGTATGTTTTAGGTGTTATGTGTTTGATAAGAACGAATGAATTAGTTGAATATTTGCCATTCGAAAATTTTGTAAAGACTTGTATTGAAAATTATAATAGAATACAGATGTGAAAGTACAATCTTGTAAACATGATGTGGTGAATGGATATATGTGATATTCTTTTTTATGAGAATGTTCTATTATGAAATCCCATGAGTATTACACTATACTATGAGATGAATTCTGTTACAATAAACCCTAAATATCGTTGCAAGAATATGTATTGTCACTTTTATGGGATGTTGATTTAATTTACCCTATATGGGTTGTGCCTTGCTAATAAATAAAATGTATTTATAAATTCACAGAATGATATTGTGAAAAGTATCAAGAACCTAATGACTTACAAAAAACAAAATTCCATCGATTTTGGCTATGAAAAAGTCGGGTTGTTACATTCTAGTTCATTACGTAACCATATACATTCCATAATCTCTTCAAGTTTATCACAAGGTTATCAAACAATACACAATCAAGTCTCAAAATATACAATTCCTAAAAGTTCTCCTAATCATTATTCCATGGCCGAACATAGTGTTGTTAACAATCATGCATTCCATATTCCTAATTGTATTATTCTAATTCATCAACACAAATTAATAGCAAATCCACATTACGCAAGAGTTTCATTTCCACCTTATATCTTGTTTCTTTAAGGGTGTTCACCATACAAAGTTTTCTTTCATGGTTTTTCCTCTTGGCTGGACATTATAGTCTGTTTTTTTTTTCTAATTTACACATGCAATTCATCATTTATATCAAAAGTATGTTCACAATAACATGTTATAATCACATTTGTTCATCAATCACATAAGCAAAAATCAAGGCATTAACATAATATAATTTTTATTTCAGCTCAAACATGTTTCTAAATGTTTAACAAGATCACAATCTATACATTCCATCACTTCATTTCATATTCTTTTCTTTCTTTCGATTTGGCCGGCCTTTAATTAGGGTTTGCTCATCCATATACATCATTTTTTTCTAATAAATATTCTAAAATTGTGTCCCCTTCATTCCCTATTCTTCTTCAACCTTCTCATTTAGCTTTTGTGAATTTACAAGTATAAAAACCCTAAGTCTTTCACTTTGAGGTTTCTCCCTCTCCCTTATCTTGAAATCATAAAGCAATAAACAAGGGAGTGATATTACTCATCCTCTAGGTTTTTCTCTCCTTCTACTGCTATTCCAGTCGGCCCTCTATATTCTTCCTCCTTTTGTGTTTTCGATTCTCCTTCCTTTCTCTAATTCTCCTTTCACTCAACCCTTAGCCTATTTTTTTTTTTTAAAGAATTTTGGCCCATTCCCTTCTATTTTCTTATTCTAATTAATTATTTTTAAAGATTTCTTCAAATAAGACCATCAAGATAATAGTTATAAAATTTTCCTATCTTGGCATAACTTTTAAATAAGATTATAGTTTTTTATGGTAATATTAAAAATTATTTCATGAATGATTATATATAAATCTAACATCCTAATTTTTTTAGAAAAATCAACATGGAATATCCAGTGAGAATAAAATATTTTATTTTTATTTTTTCATTGTTATTTTTTATATATTTTTATCAAATCAATCATTCTTTTATTTTCTTATAATGTCTCATAAAAATATAAAGTTATTCTTTTTTTTGTTTTGTTTTTATAAAAACCATGATAAGTTTTTATTTAAAACACTATTGTTCTTATATATATATATATATATATATATATATATATATATATATATATCTATATATATATATATTAAAAAAAAGACATGTTTTAGAATTGTTATGAATTATTATATAAAAAAATGAAATTTGGATTGAAAAATACATTTTTATTCAATAATATAAATCATTAGAATTCTTATAAATGTATATTTTCATTATCATAAAATTATATAAAAATAGGTTTTGAATATGATCCAACAATGTTTTGTCTTTTTAATTTTTTAAGTCGTTAATTATTTTTTTAATTTTTTAATTAATATCTTCTCTTTAATTTTTATTTTTTTTGTTTAATTGTTTTTTTGAAGTAGTAATAATTCTTTTGGTGGCTTCTATAATCTCATAATACCTCCAATAGATTATTATAATTTATCCTTTTTTTATTAAATTTAAGATAAATTAATTTTATTTGTATTAAGTATTTATAATAATGAAAATCATATAAACTTTCTTTTCTTAGGTTTAAAATTAACTCGAAACACTACCCTAACTCAAAGACATTGACTAGTGTAAACTATTTCAAACTCTGAGGTCACTTACAACACTTGTATAAAGAGGGAGAAAACAGCCTTGTTACAGAACTATTGTTCTAACTCAGCTCTTTGGAGTTTTTAAGTTTTACCCCTATGTTATCAACGGTCAAGTACACTATTATTATGAAATCTAGAGGTCCACAGGGAAATTTGGGTCAATCTGTTTCAGAAACTTGTTAGAGAATCTACCTATTTTTCGGCCATATATTTAGGGATAATGGAGTGTTTATGAGTGTTTTTTATTTGAAAATACATTAAAATAATATTTTTATTGTTTTTTAAAAATTATTTTTAATATCAATGCATCAAAATAATCTAAAAAAACCAAAAAAATATTAATCTAAAGCAAATAAAAAATAAAAAAAATTAATATTTTTAAAAGCGTTTTTAAAACACAAAAACAAACAGGGCATTAATCCAAACTCAATAGATATCGACCTGACTCGACCTGAATGAATGAATATTTTTTGAACCCGATGAATAATGGGTAAAGTATGGATATTATTAAACCCGATCTAAAAATCACCCGAACTTAACTTGAGATATATATTTACTAGATAAATGGCTCAGGCTACGCTGCGAGCCATGTTAGTTTTTTTGCCAACGTACAAAAGCATATTCATGTGATATTAACGTTTTAAAAGTAGTAAGAAAAATCTAAGAATTTGGTAACTGAAAAGGTCGCATTTTTTATTAGAGAAATGATCTAAAAAGCAAACAAAAACAAAATACCATGAGTCGAGCATCTCATGCTTACTCTCACATAATTAATTTAATTTAACTAAAAATAAAATATCTTTTGAAAAAGCTAGATTCAACAAAGGCCAAAAAACATTTCGAGTTAACCCTTGTTACTTTCGAAACCACAGAAAAATCCAATAAAAAGCGAACAAAAAAAAATATTGATTGATGAAATTAAAAAAAAATTAAACATAAAAAGGAAGAAAAAAACCAAGCAAGCATAAGTAAACTTTGTAAACCCGGGTTAATCTCTTAAACTTATGACCCGTTAAATTATAGACATTAACTAAATTAATAAGCTCAACATTCGTCCAATTAAATGTTAGATGATGAAATCAATTAATTGAATTAATTAAAAAAACTAAATTCCTTTAAAAAAAAGCTAAATTTAACAAATACCAAAAAAACCTAAGGCAACCCTTGTTATTAAAAAAAAATCTCATAAAAAGAGAATAAGATAAATGTTGGAAAATGAAATCACAAAAAAAAACTTAAAAAATAAAAAAAAATCAAGTAAGTCCGAGTAAACATTTTAAACTCAAGTTAAACTCTCAAACCCACAATCTATTAAATTCTTGATTTGAACTCAACTTAGAAACTCAACACTTGAAGAATTAAATGTTAGAGGATGAGATCTATTAATTTAATTTAATTTTAAAAAAAAATTCTTTACAAAGCTAAATTTAATAAAGGCCAAAGAAATTAAGGCAACCTGTGTTATTTTCAAAATGACTAAAAAATCTCATGCAAAGTGAATAAGAAAAATAAAAAAAGATGGAGGATGAAAATTATAAACAAATAAATAGTTAATTAATTTAAAAAACTAAAAATTCATTAAGTTGTAAGACTCTTAATTTAGAAGTCAACTCTAACTAGACGAACACTCCATTAACAATAATTAACTTGTGAATAAGTTTAAAAAATAATTTAGGCAAATAATGGTATATATAAAATAAATTTAAGAAAAAATATATAGAAAATATAATTTTTTATTGAAAAAGATATAGTAAGGGTGATTTTTATCTTTTCTTGAACTTATTTAAATTTTAAAAAGTAGGTTATATCTTAAAATTTTTCTTTAAATAACTAAGTAAAGACACAATTTTCCATATATTCTATTTTATGTTGGGGTAATATGCTAATTATATTTAAGATTGTAATAAATAAATGTGGATATGTTTAAGTTTTATTTTTAGGATTATAGTAGAATTTAAATTTGGTTTTAATTACGAATATACATTTTTATAATATTATATTGCCAAAAATACGTGCGGATGTAAAACTCATCAAATCAAATACAATGATATAATACCCAAAAATTTTGAAATTCTTTTACTTTACCATAGAATTATTTGGAACAAAAAACTTCAAGTTACAAAAGGGCTGATTAAAAACAAAATTTATTGGAAACACAAAAAAAAAAACCCGCGAAAGTGAAAAGAAAGTCGATGCAAAAATTGCGAGCCTTAAGAAATAATAATGGAAAACTAATGGGTAAACCGAAAGATGATGGATGAGTGGCCCATAATGAAATTGGACTGAGACCAGCCATGGACAAAATCAATCAACCCTCTCCTGACCCCTTCGGCACTTTCCACCGAGAAACCACTGTACTCAAAGAGTAATAGAAAAACGAAATGGCATGTGCGAGTGGCAGCAGCACCAGTTTACTAATATTGTTGAACCAGTCTAGGCTCGGTCCTCAAAGCCAAAAGGGTCAACAACGTATCGACTCATCTATATCTTTTGGTGCTTCTCTTCCTTTTTCAAGTGCAAGAAGAAGAACGAAGGTGGGCTTGAGGCGTATGGCAAAACCAATAGTAAAAGCAGAGACCTTGACTATTGAGAAGTCTGGAATTAAGGTTGTTAGGAATCCTCCGGAGTCCAAACTTACTGAACTTGGTGTCCGCAAGTGGCCCAAGTAAGTAACTCTAAAGCCCTCGATCTGTTTCCATATCTTTGTTTTTGAATTTGCAGCTAAAGTTTTAGTTGTTGTTTTGCTTTCATCGCTACGTTTTCTGTAACGGGTGTATGTACCATTTTTTTGTATAATTATCCATTAACTTTATGTATGAGAAGTAAAAGTTTCAGATTTAGGAAAGAGTAGAATGTCCAAACTATATTATCCATGAAACTTATTTATACGTAAAATTATGTACCAATTTGATGTTAAAAAGAGGTGTAGGCTTGCAGTTTCTTGTTTAAATCTAGATCTATAATTGATAGCATTTAACACTTCCAATGAATGGTTCAATGATATTGTTTGGTTCATTGTTCTTCAACTGCGCATTTGTTTTAAATCAAAGCAATAATCTTGGAGATGTGGCGGGGAATTATGGTGTTTTTGAAACTTGATCCCCAGCAATACACTTGTGCAAAGAAAATGATCGCTCAATGTCAAAAAAAAAAAGAAGAAGAAGAAAAGGAAGGTGATCGATGCGCATTATGTGTGAAAGGAACAAGCTTTGCTTCCGAAAGCTAGCCCCTTTAAAGAAGCAAGTTTGTCTCTTGAATTGTTCATTTAAGTCTAGTGTTCACTTTGGAGTGCTGTTAGGCAAATCCCATCACATATAAACTTTGAGGGGCCCTTAAAAACTAACGAAATGACCAAAGAATTTACCTAAACTGTGAGTCGGCCATGCCCCTGTTCTTTGTTTTTCCTTGGGGCATGGCAAGGTTTCTGTCTGTTCAAATTCCAATTTCCTGGATTGCTATCTTTTGCTAACGGAAGCCATCCAAGTTTATTGGATACTTGTTCTCATATATAAGATTAATCTTGCTTTTAGGAGTGATCCCACCTTCTGCACCCTCAATATCTTGAGAACCAACCTCACTTGTACTGCTTGCTTCTTTTTCTAAGTGGCCATTCTCAAAACTGATCCCTCTGAGCTGGGAAGATGATTGGATCGTTTAGTGTTTGGATGTTGGTTTTCCTGGAATCTTGTGAATTTTTTTATTGTATGTTCTGCATAAACCTGAATCTCTGCGTGTATGGAAGCTTTGATTGGATTTTCCCATTCCTATGTTTTCTTTTTCTGGAGCAATTAAATGTGATGTAAGTACACACTCTGTCACGCATGCTTACACACCATTATGCACTTGGCTTGTGTTGGGAACCTTTCATGTGGTTAAAAGCTATGAAGTAGTTTATATTTTAATTTTAGATCTTTAGAACATTGTGCTTGTGCTTTTTAGTTTAAGATGAATACTCTAAAGAACTTTGGAATTTGATGAGTTGCACATACTGAAAGAAGAGGGGAGAAAAAAGGAAAAGGAGGTTTTCCACGTATCAATAGAAATTCCTACATTTGGATGTTGATTGTGTACAATTTTTTACAGGTGGGGTTGTCCTCCTAGCAAATTTCCATGGACATATTCTGCCAAAGAGACATGCTATCTTCTGGAAGGCAAAGTAAAGGTGTATCCTGATGGGGCAGAAGAGCCTGTTGAGATTGCTGCCGGTGATTTGGTTGAGTTCCCAAAAGGAATGAGCTGCACTTGGGATGTTGCAGTTGGTGTCGACAAGCACTATAACTTTGAGTAATAATCTCTTCAAGTCTATGCAGCTTAGTTCAGTTTGTGGCTCCTCCTTCTCCGATTAATATATTTGTAAACTACATAATTTTTGCCAACGAGCCATAGCGCAACTGGTATTATTTCCCCCTTCTCATAAAATGTCTCAAGTACAAACCTCTATATATAATAATAATAATAATCATAATTTCAAAATAAATTAAAAGTTATGGTGATTTTACTTGTACCGTTGTACTGTACACTCTCTTCATTTTCAACGTGGATTGTAGGGGTTTTTTTTTTTTCTCTTCTTTTATTGCATCCTTGCAATCAAACTTCTTTTATTGCATCCTTGCATGTGTTGTTTTGTGGTGTGTTTTTTAAGTTTATTATTTCTTCTATTTAAATGATCTTGAGGATTAAAGGTTTTTATTAGATTTTCAAACTTGATTAGAGGACAATTTAATAAGATAAAGTTTTCATTTTAAGCATAAATACACAATTAATAGGAAAAAAAAAACCAAAGTAAAAAAAAGAAAAAAAATTGCATGTATTTTTTAAAATTTGGGCGAAAAAATTTAGTTATGTCCATATATTCTCTATTGACTTCTTTTTTAGTTTGTGGTCTAAAATTTTATTTTGCTTATATTTCAATCCTTAAATTTGAGACATGATTGAGTCCTTGAAAAATAAAGGAAGAAAGGGAAAATTGTTGGTTGGATATATTTTGGCAACAAAATATGTTGATATTGTTGTCAATAGATTTTATTTGATGAGGGGAATTTTATTTAGGTATTTTTAAGTATTTTGCTAGAAAACGTTGATCGAGAGTAGGTATTCTTTTTATCAATCAAAGGTTGATTTGAGATTATATAATTTTTTTTTTCTCGAGATGTTTTTTTGTGTTTTTAGGTGAAAATAACTTTAAAATAAATTTTTTAGTACAAGAAGTTTTTTTGATGAACAGTAACCGTCTATAAGTCCACCAGTAAAATTTATCCTGGCAAATTCAATGTCTAACCATAGACAAATATTTTGTTAATAAATTAAAAAATTCTAGTTATGCAATGGGATATCAAGGTCATTGAATGTACTAGTTTTAAAATGGTTTGGCTCAAAGATTAGGGTGAACAATGGCTCGAAAGGTGTGAACTCGACCAGGCTCCATAAGATTATTTGAGAAAGATGAACGGCATACAAATGACATATTTTTTTTAACACAATCAAAATGACATTATTTCTCTTTATTGCCCATTATTTTACTCAAAACACATTGTTTCATTAAAGATTTTAACCCTAAGTTTATTAAGGTTTTCAATATTTTCCAATTCAATTTTGGTCTCCCATCTCTTGAAACTCCATTACTAAACCCTCAATTAGTTTCATCCTTGGAAATCATCTCAACCATACCCCCCCCTTTAATTTTTAATTGGACCCTTAGCTTTTGGCGCTTTTTACACTTTAGTCGTTGGTTTTATAATTTTTCTATTTTGTCCTTGAACTTTTAATTCTTGTAATTTTGACCTGAAGTGACTCTTAAACTTTGATTTTCTTCGATTGTAACCCTGATGGAATTGATTAAGCCAAACCAAAGTTTAATTGGGTTCTAGAACTTTCAATTTTGGTTAAATTGAATTCCAAACTTGATTTTTCTTCCAATTAAACCTGCAACTAAGCCAATCAAGAATATCAAAAGTTTCGGTTCAGCAAGCTTGTCTTGCTTTTGTTTTGGTCCAGGGACATTGTTCCCTTTTCCTTGTATTGCTGGTCTCTAGCTTCTTTTTGATCTATACAATTCTTACATTTGATCAAAAAAAAATATCAAAAGTTCAATTAAGTCCTAAGTTTTATAAATTCATCATAATCTTCAACATTTTTCCACAACTAAGCCCTAATCTTCAATGTTCTTCTCTAGTTAAGCCTTCTATTGGTATAATTGAATTCCTAAACTTCTCAATTTCATCTAATTTGTGTGATTAAGTCCCGCTTCAATCAATTTTTTCCACCTTCAAACTGCTTATCCATTTGTTACCCTAAAATATATATTTTAAAATTTTTATCTTTTTACTTTTTAAAAAAAAAATTACCTTCAAACTAGAGTTTTTTAGCCATTTTATGCTTTTCAATCTTTTCTTGGTTTTCTTATAACCCTTTGGGTTTGTTTAGAACTACATGTGATAAGACGAGCTTTATTTATTAATGATGCATATTAACACATATTGCTTGTGATAGGAGGAACATAATTTTATTTGGTATATTTATCTATTTATTGCTTGTTATTGTTTGTCATCATCAAAACAAGAAGATTATTAGCCTTGAGATCTTTAATCACATATGGCTTATTTGTTTTGATGATAACAACAATTAATTGATTTAATATGCTTGTCCAAGAATTTAATGTTGTAGGGATTTCTACATCTCGTTTGAATGTTATATAAACTCCTTGGATGCTATATAGGCTTGAAGATGTCTAAGCTTAATATATATGTAATCAAATCTTTATGGAATTAAATTTGGTATCACAAAAATAATTTTCGTCCTTAAATATTTTATTTTCAAATTCTCATATAAAAATATTTTCATTTCCAAAATTAATACATAGTGAAAAATATGTCCTTGCACTTTTTTATCACACTAAAAGTTTTATATCTATTTTGGAACAAGTTTACTAAACACTCGAGAGCTATTTTAGCTAAGATGCAAACTCATTTTTTTAGCATCCTTTAGCAATAATTCTTTTCTTCCTAAAAATACCTTATAATTGTTGTTCAATGATTAAGACAACTTAACATTTAAGAGGGGCATGAATTAGGTGTATCATTAATTTCTACAAATAACACAAATTACTTCAAATAAACACAATAATCAACAATATAATTAAAGTGTTTAAAGTAAATAGATAAGGGAGAGTATGAAAACTTGTTTTTAACATGGTTTGACAAACCTACATCCACATCTCAAATACTAACTCGTACTTCAGTATTGTATTCCTTCACTAGTCCTAGTTCAAGACTACAATAGCCATTTGATGAATCCACACCAAGATTTTTACACCACTTGAAGATATGTCATTTTTAAGATTTTTTTTCACTTGAAGATGTACCCTCTTCAAGATCTTTCCTTGGTAAAAGTACTTTACCAATACCAAGAGTTTTTACCTAACTCTCAAAAGTTTATAAGAGTGATTTTGGTATCACAACTAAGTCTCTCAATAGAGTGGATAATACACTTGAAAGTTCTAATATATTTATATCTCATAAGATAACACTTACAGGGTTTGAAGGTGTTTAAGTATAGTGAGAATAAGATTGAATACTTTTGTGCTAGATTATGAAGGTTTAATAGCATCAATTAGAGTAATTGATGATTTTGAAGTGTTTTTACTCTTCCAATAGATAATATATGTTTGGAATACCTCTTTGATTTTGCAATTATGTAAGCTACATATATGTTTCTAAAAAAATATAGTCATTAATAACTGTTATAATCCCATTAACAACTGAAATGGTCTACCGGTTTAGATTAGTCAAGCTAATTAATTGACCAGTTTCTAAAGAATTTTCAAGTGTTCATCACTAATGAATAAGCGGTCAACTAGTTTATTTGGTCATATCAAACGGTCAACTAGTATCTATAAAATTCTAGTTTTAACGGATTAATCTTAGTGAATTCTTAGAACTGTCTATCTTATATTATATCATATTATTTATCAATTCTTTAAAACATGCAAAGTGAAGTGTGTGAGTTCATTTTAATTGTGTTATCAAGTATAATATAAAGATTAAGATGAGCACTAGAATGAACACTTAATTTAAGTCTTCACTTTGCTTTCTTCTTGGACTTTTTGATTGATTTTTTTCATGAAATTCATCATGTTTGTTGATATGTTCTTCGTATAAAACTTGTTTAAAACTTATTCTCAACCAAGCATATTATTAGTATATTTTCATTTTATTGTTTTCATTAATATATATATAAAAATATGAATGTGTGACGTTAAATATCAAGAATTTCTTCTCCCTTTTCCTCTGATTAATAATGGCTAGGAATGGGGTTTTCCTATAAATAATCAATTGATTTCATGAAAGATCTCTCTTCACTTTTCAATATCTTTATATCTTACATCTTGATGCTTTGGATTTCTCTTATTCAAAAAAGCTTTAATCATTCTTTTGAAAAAACTTTAAATCTTAATTGCATCAAAATCTCTCTTTCATCTTTTTGAGTTATGTTACATTTCCATATATACATGAGCTTCATCTTTGTAATCTTTTCTTGAGTAAGGTGTGATTATTCTCTTGTTAGAGATATATCATTTGTGAAAATATAAGTGGCACTTAAAATCACTTTGTTATTTATTTGGTTATAAGCTAGATAGAGGTTCTAGTCTTTTCCTTAAGAAAGATTGTTAAGTTAGATTTAATCATTAGCATGTAAAATGATTGGTTTTGAATCATGAACCCATAACAAGATTATGATAAAAGTTTGGTTCCCAAGCCCGCAAAAGAATTGGGTTTAAATCTTGAACTGGAAAAAGATTGTGTAATTGTTAAGGTCTCTCCCTTTAAAAGTATTTTGTGTAATAGTGAATACTTGAATAAATATTCGAGGAGTAGAGAAGGAGGGTGTCCAAACCACTATAAAAATCAGTGTGTTTATCTCTCTCAATCTATCTCAATTTACTTGTGCTTTGATTAATTGTTCTTGTTGTCGAATTTAAAAAGATAAAATTATTTTTAAATATTGTGTGAATTTTAGCATTTTTAAAGTAATTGAGAAATTTTTTAAAAAAGTGTTAGAATCTTATATAAAGCCTTAATTCATCCCTTCTTTTAGGCTTTTTAAGTCTTTTAGATTTTCCAGCCACCTTTCCAGTGGTTGAAAATTAAGCATGTAAATGATACGTCATTTGTTATATTTTCTAAAATCAATATTCATTCATCCTTTTTAAAATTAAAATAAAATAGACCAAGTCGCGATGGTCGACCTGACAAGTTTTTGATGGACTCGGAGCAATAGGCCACCCAGACATGCATGCCTAGGATTTTTTTTAATATTTTTTATTTAGTTTGCATTTATTTTTAAAAATTTATTTTTAAATATATTAATTATATTATATTATTTATTTCTTTTATTAATTAAGAATATCATTTATGTTTTAGATATTATTTTATTAAAAATCATTTAATTTTTAATTTGTTTTCAAATAAGATTATAGTTGTTTTTTTATAAAATTAGCAAACATTTGTTTTTTATTGCCAATCTTGATCATATTTGTTTTTAAAATTTTATTTGATTGCTTTTCTGCAAGTATCTGTTTTTTTGATATAATTAAACCAAGAATTGTTTCAAAAAGATGAAGTTATTAATATAATTGGATCCATAACTTAAATCATCGGTTTTGCAGTTTAGCTAAAGTTGACCTAGGACAGTTTAAGAAGTCATTGTCTCAATATTTTTTTGAAAAAATTATATCATTTTGAAATCTTTTTAAGCTAGAAATTCCATATATCTAATTTTAACAAGTGGATCTATTTCTTTTTCCACATTCCTTCCCATAATTGAAGTAATGATGAAAAAGAAAGAAGAAAATCAACAAATTTGATAGTACAATAACAATTTTTGTTATCTTCAAAAGAAGATTACATGAATAATCACTCCACCAACAAACTTCACTTTAAATCAAGATAGTCAATTTTATTCTGTTGGCGTTTTGTTTTTCTTATTGGAATAATTAATTTTGATTCTATAGCATTTCAACGTTTTATTTCAGGATCATGAATTATATATGTATTTGTATTTCAACATACATGATTTCATTTCAAATCTAAAAATAAATTAATTCAAATTATACAACACAATCATAATATAAAGCATCTAAACATAATTTTAAAATTTAAAGCATTTTTAAATAGTCGAGATTAAAGAGAATTGTAACCTAAAGTAATTTAACTTTGACTAATGCAAACTTTTGATACTTTATAGTATGATTGCTAAATTTTTCCCCCCATGCAACTAATTAATATAAAAATTCAATAAATTCAAATGTTATAGATACAAAAACAGAATTTATATTTAAAAATACAAGCAATAAAAGTTATTACCTGATTTAACTTATCTTTAACGAATTGTTGCTACATTGAAATGTAAAATGTTGCCTTATATTTTCCAAGTAATTAACTTATATTTCAAGCAATGCTCATTTATGGTTAACTTAAATTTATTTATTGGCTCAGATAATCAAGAAGAATCATGTAGCTGATGGACTAAGTTGTATTGTGTCCTTTCCTTCAGCTAGACAGGAAAAAGGTTCTTTGGATATCTATTTCTTTGGATAGGTCATTAGGTAGAGCCTAGAAGATTCTTTAATGTATGTTTGGATGAGAGGTAAATTATGTTTTTTTTTGGATAAAAAACATGTTTTTTTAACTTTTAGATATATGGTTTGTACTTAAAAGATGTTGTACCTTTGAAAACAAATCACCACATCTTCAAGCCAAATACACTTTAGTCTTTTTATCTTACTCAATTAATAATAAAATCATATTTTAGTTTTATTAAACTTTTATCTAAAACAAAACGAATAAAATAAACCTGGAATATGTGGATCGAAATTTAAAAGAAAAATTCAGAATGATCTAAGATATGAACATGATGGAATTTATTTTAATTTTTTTAAAATAACATGAGACATACTTGCTATTTCAACCAAAACAGAATGAATAAATCAAGTGATTTTGCTGATTTTGAAGTAACTTCAAAGAACTTTACAGCTCTTTAGGCTATTCTACGATGACATGTTAGTGCAAATGGATTGGGGTAACAAGAACTAAAAAAATGAAAGCAGAATCACCAAAAATCACAGCAATGTTTTGTGAGACGTTACTGCAGGATCAGAAACTATCTATCCATCAGGGTAGCCCCAAATTAAAACAAAACTTGATAGTGGTCCGTCCAATTTGACTACCCACAGAGGAGGAGAAAAGGAAAACACATAAGCAGACTATGAAATATAACCTTGACACATCATTTTTTTATTAAAAGTTGAATCAATCATTAGAAATAAAATTAGGTCACAAATTAAAATACATTTTGGAAAAATAAAATTTCATAAAAATTCTCATAAAATCGAGAATGAAGTATTCATTATGTATATGCTAGATCATGAATTAGTATCTCCATCCAATCTCCAAAAAAATCCTAATTATTTTGATTTTTTTTTTTTTGAAATGAAATATTTACATAATCTTATAAATAGGATTAAATTTTATTTCATTGTATTTTTTTTTATGCAAGTCTTCAAGAAAGCTTAATTGATCCATAATTTATATTTCATCTTTCGTTTAGTTTTTTGTTTGTTTCGCAAAATATAGTGATTAATTCAAATTCTTTCTTTTTCTATTGATTCTTTTCCGAAACAGACAATATTAGTATGGTTCAACATACTATGACTTCATCCATAGAACATCTCAACATTGATGCCATCTCTATCAGCATCGTACGGGTTCAAATCACCAGCAAAATACATGAAATGGAGAACCGTTGTGAAGACTGCGTGCATCACTCCAACACTGTTTGGCGTATTTAGACTCAACATTGAGCTTAATAATAAACACAACAAAATCTTGATTCTCACAAGTTTTGATACTTGCTAGAGAGAAAGCATAGTGAAAACAGAAGACCAGAGCCATGAAAATCGAAGTGCACAAATATGAATCCCACACTCTCAAATTATTAGCTTAGGGGGCAGGAAGGAGGTGATAAAACAGAACATAGCATCAACTAGGGCCACGAATCCTGGCAGGGGAGGATCCTTTGGTGCATCTTGAACTGACATTCATGGAACACCAACTTATTAGACTGGGGGCCTAACCCCCTGTCAAAATGACAGAATTTCCAGGTAAAGGAACACCAGTTTTCATTTAACCATACCTCTTACAAACACAAGGTCAAACGCTTTAGACTTCAAGCTCCTTTGCCGGTAGAAGCCGTACCTGACATCATGCCAGAACGTCTTATATCAAAGGAATAATTACCTCTTGGGATGAGCATTGACTCATCTTACCAGTTCTTGGCTTGATTAGGGCATTAGGCACCTTCAAAATCTTCTTCTGTGTCCATGCACAGCTACTGAAAATAGAAACATGACAGAAATCCAACCTCCATGGAGTTATCCACGACAAGTTCTCTGCAAGGCAAGTTAGTGCACATGATGAAATCATAATTCATAGCTCCACTAGATGGCCTGGATTTTAGATTCCTCTGGAGCATGGCCAGCGGGGAGTGAAAGGAGATGCGTATGTGGAAACACGAAATAAAATTGAAAATTGACAAATTAGGTCTCCTTAAAGAGAATGAATAGAACTTTTGTACAATGTCCTACGTATTTTCCTCATTTACTTTTCCTATTATCCAATTAACTTTTCAACCAGAAACTATGCTGTTTTACAAGGGATTATTACATCCAATCATGAATTTGATTTTTACAAATAAAAAGAGGAATTGTAAATTTAAGTTAACAGTTATCTTTGTAGTAGTGCTACATGCTCATTGCTCTTGATGAAACCTCTGATTCAGTGTCCTGCAACTCCCCATCAGCTGCCTCAACAGTGTCCTATAACATAAATAAGAAATGCTCAATTAGTAGTCTTTTACAGTACAAAAACACATGTCAACCAGAATAATCCCAAATAATATAGATTAAAAACTAAGCAATAATTTGTCTGATAAAGTCCATTGTTCAACAGGCAAAATACTATTCAAAAGAAAACCAAGGAAGCTGGTGATTAAATGTATGAAGGGTGGTTAGAAGTGACTTTCAACCAACAGATTCTACTCAGTCAGTTCCTGTCACAATAATGATTTATTAAATAACACAAAATAGTTCAGATAAAAGCATACCAATGGTCGTAGACTAATCTATAAATTGAAACCATACCACTAAATTCTTTACCTTATATTCTGCTAGGTAATGCTCCAATGCACCATCTCCACGCAGGATTTTCCCACCACTTCCAGGAGCATGCACTGAACCTACAGACTCCTCATCAATTACAACAGCATCTACTCTATCACTTCCTGTTTTGATGTCTGGGATCTGAAGCAAATAAGCAACAAAACCTTTAAATATGTCAATATCCATAATCAAATGCTTTATAGAGATGGTGGATAATATCTACTTATAAGCCTTGGGGAAACACATACCTCATACATGGCTTCAGTTAGAATGCTTTCAAGTATGGATCTTAAACCCCTGGCACCAGTATTCTTAGCCATTGCCTTTTTTGCAATTAGTCTTAGTGCCTTATCAGTAAAATGTAGCTTCACCTGGAATTATACAAGTGGTAAATAACCATTACACAAAAGTAATCAAATGAATTTAACTACTAAATGATCAGAGAGAGAGAGAGAGAGTCGTACGTTATTCATGCTAAACAACTTCTTATACTGTTTACCAAGGGCATTTCTCGGTTCCATGAGGACCTGTAAAGAGAAGCCCAGAAATTTACGTTAGCAAGAAAATGTTTTATAATGAAAACTATAATTTCAAATCCGGCCTGCTCATTTCTAGGAGAAACTAAGAATATTAAGTGCATTAAGCAAAATATATGATAAGCACAGATTGAGGTGTGCATTTGGAAGGGCAGGGGTGTTCTAATGTTTCCATTTTAATCAAACCAAAATGGGTGGTGAAATTTTACAAGCCAAAGAAAATTTCCCAAATATTAATGTCAGTCAGTAATTTCCTAGCTACAGAAATATATACTGCTATCTTAGAAAAGACACTCTTGAACTTCTTAGGGCGATGATGAAAATCAAAGTAAAAAAAAACGAGGCTTACTAACACAAACTAAATTAGCAAACTCGAGTGAGCTTAAAGAAATTTCTTTTCTTTTCAGTAAACTAGTAGTGTGAATAATTAGAGTTTGAATGTAACTGCTTCTCTTACATGTTTGTAACATCATAAATTCCTACATTCAGTTGCTAATTTATTCTCTCACATTCTGAATGGTTCCTAGTCATTCACAAACAGCCCAAAATGGGATGATAACAAATATAGACTGGCACAGGGCGTATTAAAATAAAAAATAAAAAACAAAAAAATTCCAGTATAACAGAGTATTACCTTAACAAGTTGATCCTCAGTTAGAGCTGCCAAACTAACTAGTATTGGAAAGCGTCCAATAAACTCCGGTATAAGGCCATAAGCAATAAGATCAGCACTCTCAACCTGACAATGCAAAATTTACTTTTCAAGTTTTAAGGAAAGGTTTCACCAGTAACTTCCTTCCATGCTTAACAACTAACATCATTAATTATGTTGAAAACTTGAAATATTACATAGAAAGGTAGAAACTCTATAAATATTAAACTCCCATTTCACTAACATAGGAAGGTCTTCATTCTTACAGATTCTAGCAAAGATGAAGTGATTGCAGCATTGGTTACTCCACCTGCTCTCATATTAGCACGCACAGGTGCTCCAAATCCAATTGATGAATCTTGTCGTCTGATAAAATGTCATGAAATATTTTCAGATTAGATACCCTGAAACAGAAAAAAACTATATTTGCAGATAATTACCTCTCTGAAATGGTCTTTTCAAGATCAACAAATGCTCCACCACATATAAAGAGGATATTTTTTGTATCTATCTGCAGAACATTTATATGAATTTATGATTAAATTTGGCAGCAGCAAGACAAAAATAGTTCCAATTCTCTGATTAGGATGATGGTGAATAATCCTCACAAGGCAACATCATTGCTGGTTATTATTAATTTTCTGAAATATGAATTAATAGGATGCTGCAAATACATAAGAGGTCCCAACCAAAAATCTAAGCAAGCATTTAATATCTTTCCAACTTGGGAGGAAAGAATATAAAAGAAATTATTCATGAGCTCAATGAAAGGAATGCATAAATAAAATGATGCTATGTTAGAAATCTGGAGTACAATAATGCTTAATCTGGTTCCAACAAAATAAAAGCTATCAGCAATCCAAAAATAAGAAGATTCTAGGATGAGCATTTCTCAAGCAGTAGACTCTACCTCATAAAGGACACATTGCATATGACAAAAAATTCAAGGACGAAAAGGAAAAGTAGAACCATTTTGAGACCATATACCTGTATGTTATCACCCCGAGGATGCTTCCTTGCCCCCTTCTCAGGAACATTTACTATCTGGAAACAGGAAGTTCTGCTTTAGCAATTTTATAACAAGTTTCACATTCTTGTATATGGAAACAGGAAGTTTTATAACAATTTTAATATCTCTGGGAAAAAAATCCAACCACTAAAGATTTTCATGTAAACCTCTGCAGCAAACTGTTCACAAAGTGCTGCAGCAACAGTAACTAAAATTTCAAAACAACAAAAATATGGTACAGGAAAACAATAATGAAAAATATGCAACACGCAAAGCCTATATGGCAACCTGTGTTTCACAAAAACCCATCAGTAAACTCACACTTGTACCTGCAGTTTGCAGATAACCACTATAAGAAAAACACTGTTAAATGTGGCAACTGAATCCTTGTCTTTTGTCACCTAAATTAAGTTTTTATGGGCAAGACTTATAGTGTAAAATGCAGATGAAAAATTCTTCTTAGTCAACTAAGAAAGTTACAACCATAGGACTTGCCATGTGCTAGGAATATTATAGAATTGCATGATGTCAGTAGCATAGCAAACTGTAAATGCCTGAATACCTGTCAACATATTAGAATTCATTTCTTTTTCAGGGGTACCAACTCCTCAATATAATGTAATCAGAGGGTTGCGAAGCATAAAAGATTTAGTTATCAGAAAGCAAAATCGTGCAATGCTGTTTTTTTTTTGTTTGTTTTTCACATCCAGAATAATAAATCATCTTTCTTAGCTTCGAAACAGAAGTGGAATATGATAAGCAAGAAGTTATACTGCCATGTCAAAGAAACCATGATAAGTTTTGATCACAAAAGTGATTTCGATAAAAATAATAATTTAAATTGTAAGCCAATGAAAGCAGTAAGTTGTTGACACAACAATTATATATAATATAATACTTGGTTCGGCTAACTTGTGCCCTTAGGGAACATGATAAAGCGTTGAATTCTCAATTTCCTAACCATTAGAGAATAGGTGATGGCATGAGGGATCTTTTAAAATTTTCGAATATAAATGGATACCTAAGAACACATTTTACTTTTCCTTGTTATCATCGAGTCTAAAAATATAGGTTCAAGGGAAAAAACATAACTCCCCATTACCCACTAACTTTGGTCCCAACATTCTAATTTTAGTCTGGTAATTCTACGTGGTTCTATAACTATCCCTTATTTAAATGTACATTATGTCTTTCTTTTTTCAATTAGTTAAGTAAAAACTACTCTTAATATAATTTAAAACATGGATTACAATACACACCACTTTGTTCTAATGCATGGCGCCTTTATAACACAACTTCAAAAAAATGAGCACACATCACGCATCACACCCTGTTATGTCTTTCCTTTTAAAATTATTAAGGAAGATGAGAATTGGCATAAAGAGAAATGGTAAATAATAGAGTTTAAGGTCATGGATTTTCTATGAAAAAAAAAATGAAGGATATGGATTTTTTAAATTTTGGGAAAGGATTAAAAAAAAAAAACCAACTGAAATTAATTGTATTCTGGCTAGTTATAGTAATTAAAACAGATTATATTCTGATTAGTTATAGTTAGGTATGATTTACAATGCAGTTGAGTAGGTTAAACTTTCAAAGAGCTTTTCCGTTCTAAAAATCAAGTAATCCATTCAACAAAGAAAAACAAACAAAGCAATGGAGACTTTTTGACCATTGTTAGAATCAAACTATCATCTCTTGAATTTGAAGAGTTGATCTCAAATCTATCATGGATAAGTTTATTACATTAATTTAGTACCAATACATTGAGATTTGTTGAGTGGCCATAAAAGGTCCCTGCACTTCAATTAAAGTTAAGATCAAAACTTGAATATAAGAGCCTCATATTCATGAAACAATGTTTGACCAGTGGGAGTATCATTCATATTTAGAATAGGAAAAACCTAAAAAACCTGTTTACTTGTAGAACTAATAAAATGCTAATAGAAATAAACCTTACCTTGAATATTTCCAAGAAATCTGAATTACAGAATTACCCTTGTCTACAAAAACCACATAGAAATACAGTAATTCTGCTTCTTGTATTGTCTGCATCAACATCATTATTTGGCTAGAATCTCATCTAGAACTTGTCTAAATAAGATTTTTAGTTAACTAGTAGTGTAGGATTTGGGGGTTTTCTTCGAAGTAATTTTGTCATTTTGTAAAATCTAGTTAGCTACTTCACCACTTCACTATTAAGAAGTTAAATGGCCAGCTAACACTAGCTATGCTGCACCTCCTCAAACACCTGCACAAGTCACCTCCTTATTGGCTTATCCATATATAGAACTCATAATCCCAATTTTAAAGGAAGGAATATATATGTTATAGAAATTTCAGCAAACTTTGATAGGTGTGATGCCTAAGAATACCTAGGAGTGATTTCTAGGATCCTTGGTGTGATTCTAGGTTTCTTTTCCTTTTACCAATCGTGTTCTCCTGAAGATCTTTAGTTCTTGATTTGTTTACTTCCTGAATAGTATAATTATCCTTAAAAAAAGCTACCTTAACTACAAAACATCTCTTTAGTTACACCCAAAACCAACTATAACTTCTGTAAACCTCAGTGTTTAGGAGCAGAATATTAAGATCCTGCATCATCTTGACATCAGAAGAGCAGAACTTCCTCTTAATTAAAAAAGTAGCACAGTACCATCATAATTACCACAAATTTTGAAGTTAAAGCTCAGCAGGGGTTTCCAAGCATACCGGGTTACTAAACCAACTTCCAAAGTTCAATCCCTTATTGTCAGAAAGTTAACAGCAATTCAACTTCAAATTCTCCCTGAAGCTTTCTGAAAGATCATAAATTATCAACCAACTTTTTGTTTGACCCCTTTCTGTCCAAAAAGTGAATCAATTACTTCATTCTCCTAAAAGAGCTGAACCTGCAATTCAAGCATTCCAATAATAAAAAACGGAATTCATCCCTATAATGAAAAATGTCTTCCCATTAAATGTCCACCTATGGACTCCATCGAAGGTCTCTTTCATCTTACACCATCTCCAATTCACTCTTTCAAATTAACTCTGTTGTTAAAGGTATCTGCAAAAGAGTACTCCTGTTCACCAGTCTACTGGTCTCTATGAAGAGGTTACCTTTGACTCTTTCAAAACTTTATGACATTTAATTTAAGATTCATTAAATTGCAATATTTCACCTCTGACTAATATGATATATCCAGCATACCTTTTACTCTTTCAAAACTTTATGACAATTAACTTAAGATTCATTACATTGCAATATGTCACCTCTGACTTGTATGATATATCCAGCATGATATCTTAAATTATAATCAGCATAATTGGTAAGGAATCCAAATATCTTTATATAAACAGCAACTAAATGAAGCCAGAACAATAAGAATATCATATGGGACAAGTACAATTTCATACAAATCATTCAGTAAAATTTCTGCAATCAGCCTCACAGAGGTGAAACAGTAGCAAGATATCTAGTAAACAAATGATAAGCAGTATAGTTTCATGTACTCACAGTTCCTTCCAGCATTTTCAATAATGCCTGTTGGACACCCTCACCAGAAACATCCCTGCTTATGTTTAAGCTCTCAGCCTGCAAAATTGTCACAACATTTAAGTCTTAAGAGATTGTGTACATCGAATGTTACATAAACTAAGTGGTAAGATGGAAAATTAACAGAACCTTCTTTGTTATCTTATCAACTTCATCAATGTAGACCATTCCTTGTTGAGCTGCTTGCACATTAAATTCAGCTGCCTAAAATCAAGAAGGAAATCTATGTAAGTTCTGTAATATGAGAAAAGTCAAGGGTTTTCCATTCTTGTTAAATTCAGCTAATAAGTTGTGAGAGCATGTGTTCGGGAATGAGCTGCGTCAAAATAAAAACATCACTATGTGAAGCAAGCATGAACAGAAACTATACTGATCAAACTTTTAAATAATAAAAAAAAAACACCTGCTTAACAGAGAATAGTTTGCTACAACAGGACACTTCAGCATAATTATAATGTTAGTTCCAGGCAAACCCTGTTTCGGATAAACATCCATCAGATATAAAGTCAGTACACAATTCAAATGCTTGATAATGAGTTGCAGCCAACATTCCAGTAAAAAGAATTTCATCCCATAAAGATGGTTAAATGTTGAATAATGATTAATAGTAGCGTTCATAGAGGAAAGCATGTTAGGTCTCTTTGAATCAATGCACATTAGACTTCTTTGAATTCATGCACGAAAGCAAAAGTTTGGGATCGAGATGAATGAATACATGAAATACCCGAAAAAATTATTAGAGACAACTGAAAGGGCTATTCCTCTCATAAATAAACACATGAACTGAAGCACACAACTATGTGCACTTAAAAGGGACAGATCATAGCTTTGATTGAACTTTATACAAATGTAATTTGAAGGGAAAAAATCTCAACTTCAGTAGATTTCAATGCTATAAGTTCAATTTCTGGAAGAAAGAATATTTAAACAAAATATAAACAATAGTTAAAACTTGAATGACTTGTATGTACATGTGCATAAACAATAGTTAAAACTTTTATCGAAGGTAACAATCGATCAAACTGGAACTGTGATTAATTCAGGAAGAGCTGCAAAATTCTGGAACATGATTACTAGATGGAAACCAGTCAATGCCCACCCAAAAACAATTCTGGAACAGGATTATGCTAGTGTTAGCTGAACAAGTCTACCCAAACCCATCCAGAATGAGTTTTTGAGCATTAAATGCAACCCCAGCCTCCAGTAGGAAAAATGCAGAGAACACAATTTCAAACAAACATTAATTGAGTTAAAATTTCTCAGACAACTAACAAATTCAAGAATGTTTAACAATAAAATTAGTTCAATATTTTGTCTCCCATTATGTCCTTTCAGTAGAAACATAAATGGTCCTGTATGAATCAGCATTGCAATTACTTTTCCCCCTCTTTATTTATCACAATATTTCAAGTATTCAAGGCCCCGGCAATTAAGACAATCGAACCTAAAAAGTTCAAATACGGTACCAAAAAATCCAAATTTTTCTTAACAAGCTGCTGTGACTGCCTTGATGACTCTTATTCATCAGAGTTTTATTGTTTTAAAAAAATAGGAAAAAAAAATAGCTAGCATTTTTTCATAGGCCAGGATAACCTTGGTTAGAACCTAGAGTGTTAATTCCTACAACTACAATGCGTCCATGGCTGTTTAACATCAAAATCCATAATTACCAAATATTCTATTTCTAGCTAGTAAGTTCTTTGATGAATTCCACTGCTGCTTCCTAAGTGAGATAATTTCCTCTGCCTCATAAAGGCATTTATTTTGAAGAACAGTAATTATCGTTGGCAACCTCCTTCCTCCGTCAAGAAAATACATGTATCTTATAATGTATAGCAAAGGCACAATTAGACACAAATTCACTTAAATCAGGACTGGTGAAACTGAACCTCTACAAATAGGCACCAAGTGCATATAGACAATGCAACTCCAAGGCTAAGAAACAACAATGAGAATTTACATAAGTTCAAAAGATAAAAGGTGAGATATACCGAGAGTAATTTATACAATATTGATTCAACATCTTCACCAACATAACCAGCCTGCAAAAATTAGTTGCCTCATTCAGTTAAACAGTAATGAGCCTGCGAATAGGTACAGAGAGAAAGATCAAGAATCATGTGACCATGGAAAAATACATAGCAAGACAAAAGAAACTAAAATGACACCCAGCAGTTTTACTTCGAACAGTGGGATATAAGTACACATTACTACTCTAGGACTTCCTTCCCTTTTGTGGATAGAATAAGATATGAGAGAAACAAATGAGTTCCATCAATGAGAGTGCCAATTTTCCCTTTTCAATAAAACATGATTAGATTTAATGAAAGACATCAAATATGCAGGCATGTTGAAAACAAAGAAATCATATGATTATTCAAGATTGCCTAAATGTGAAAGTTCAATTTTTTATGTGAATGTCCAATACTCAATTTTTTATGTGAATGTCCAATACCAACTGTGAAATAAAAACAACCATGAGGTATTTCTAGTCTTTGAAGTAAGATATCAATACAAAGCAGACTTGCCTGGGTTAGTGTTGTCGCATCAGCAATCACGAATGGCACATTCACAAAGCGTGCTAGTGTTTTTGCCAACAATGTCTTCCCTATTTCATATATAAGTTAGAACAGAAGTCCAGAATTCAGAAGCTTGAAAGCAGGACTAACAAAATAACAATGTGGTAAGCACTGATTTTCACAGCAAGTCACAGGGACTTGAAATACATAGAGAAAGTGTAGAGTCATTACCTGAGCCAGTTGGGCCCATCAAGAGTACATTGCTTTTTTCCAGTTCCACATTGTCTTCATCATCTATAGCCTCCAAAGTTCCTGATTCTGCTCCAGGCCTAGTATTAGAATACATCACTTCAGTATTCTTTCACAAGTCAATTAACTGCGATAATCTGAGACCACTTTTTTAAAGCAATTAAAAATATACTAAATGTTGCTATTCAAGGTAATGAAATAAAGCACCAATCATTATCAATTCTATGGTTCAATTATTTCAATAGCAGCATTATGAGAAGACAAGAATGTAACTGGAAACTAACCCTTTCCGCGAGGAATGGTAAATCCTCTTATAATGGTTGTAGACAGCCACAGAAAGCACCTACAACATAAACAACAATCACTTGTTGAGTACTCTCAAAAGACTACAAGCTGCTCAAGGCTATGTCAAGCATGAATCCAAAAACAAGCTTTCAGGAAACTGACAGTGTAGTCTGTTAAATAAATGATGTTTTATCACTCAGTTCCCCAAACCAGAAACATTTGATATCTTCAACATGCTATATTCAATTTACCAGAGCACTTCGCTTATGTTGGTTCAAACAACTGATACAACAAGCATCTTAACAAAATCATGACGACAATGTCCCAGAAAACAAACAACTATGACACATTCATCAAAAACAATCCAAGATGAAAAGAAAGAATAAAGGGGTGATGATTGACTTGACAAGACAATTTGAAAAGGGTTTCTAAATACAATGCAACAAAAACTCTAACAGGACAGCCTTCATAAGTACCCAAATACCAGTGTGAAATCTTTGACACACAATGATAAACCATAATCAACAAACATCTGTTAATAATTCAAAAAACTTATAAGCATCGAAACTCAGAAACTGATTGCAACCGAATACCAACTAGCGAGATCAAAAACCCAAATACGAACGAAATGTAGTTAAAAAAAGCAAACCTTTTTTGCTCTGTCTTGTCCAATAACAAACTTATCAAGACCTTTGCAAATCTCCTTTGGCGTCGGCAATTCCTTCCCCAAATTTGACCCACCCCATCCAGCACCATTCTTCTCACCACCTCCATTCCCACCACCACCTCCACTCTTTTCTCCACCTGGCTTAAAAGCCCTAACCACGCTAACCCCCGGAGCAAACGGCGGACCAGGAGGCGTATGCACAGCCAACCCATTCCCACCCGGGGGTGGCGGAGGAGGAATCCCCTGAGGCCAATTCTCCGGCGGATCCCCTCCATAAGACCTCAACGTTTCCCAAAACGACACCCTTAACCTATTATTAATAGTATTAGTAACATTGGCATAATCCGCCCCCTCTTCACCACCATTACTCCCTTCCTTACCTCCCTTATTCCCATTTCTCCCATTCCCCTTATTACTAATCCTACCAATCTCAACAAAACTGCCTTGTAACGGCGCAATCTTATCCGGCCTAAAATAATAGGCTGTCTTACAATTAGGACAGAAATTCACAGCCTGATAATTATTATTATGCCCATTTCCATTACAAGCGCCAGTATCAGCAGTTGTAGTATTATTAGTATTATTATTAGCAGTATCATTATTGCGACTCAAATGATGATGATGATGATGATGATGATGATCAAGATTAGAATTATTACTAAATACGAAACTCCGATTGGAGAAGAGCACATCCATGTGTTTAGAGCACCTCGGACAATTCGCTTCTGCCCTAATTTTCCGAACATTGCTGTCGTCCTTAGAATTCTCCCACTTGTAGCGCTCTTGGATTCCGATCAATGATTCCTTCCGGCGGTTACACCCGATGTTTAAGTAGTTCAAGTGCGTGGAGATTCCTCTTGAGAAACGGACCGGGGATTCGAAACGGGAAGAGAGTAACAGAGGATTCGTTGCGTCCTTGAGTTTCCTGCATCTCCACAACATTCTAGTTCCAGACATAAAAAGAAAAAAAGTGTGGTTTTCGGAGGAGAGGATGAAAGAGAGAAGATGGGGGATTGTTCAAAGATAATATTTATTTATTTTATAAGCTGTACAAACACAGAGAGAAAGGAGGGGCAATTGTGAGGAAGAGAAAAGACAAAGCAGAGAGCGTATGTAGGAGGAATCATGGAAAGAAAATGGCTTTCTTATCCTCTACGACCCCTACCCACTTATGAGATTGGGAGTTATAATTTCTTCCCCCTTTTTGTTTTTTTTTTTTTTTTGAACAGTTTGACACTAATCTTCTTCTTCTTCACGTACGTCTTCGGTCTCTGCTTTGTGTTTTGGGTGCCTGATGTTAGGATCCAATGCCACGCCTTCTTTGTACTGTCTTAATTAATTAATGAGAATTATTTACTTCAATGTTGAGAAATGAATTACAGAAAATGAGTTCAATTGATCCATGCTAGCAGTGCTACCTATTAATAAGCACTAACTGGATCGAGTATTGCAAACGTGTTTTTTAGAAAAATATGCAGCTCGAGTATAGATCTAAATTGGTTTTTTTTAAAATTAAATATAAAATATAAAAAATAATAATAAATGAATCAAATTTTAAAAAAATATATGATTAAGATAACCTGAAAAAAAATTATTTAAAAAAATTAATGATAGAACTCAATTCACAACCCATTAAATACAAAAGAATGAAACTGAATAAAAAAAATAATTATGATCAATCTAAGTTAGCACGACAAACTTATAATACTAGTAATCAGAGTTGAGTTAATTCGGGATATCTTGTCAAATCCACGGTCTATGTTATGAGACTGTAATAATTCGATACAAAAAAATAAAGCAAATGTTTTAAAAAAAATCAACACATGTTAACTTTTCAAACTTGTGATCCAAATCATTAGACCCAAAGCATTTTATCTAAAAATACCATGAAACCCAATTCTCAAAAATTAATTTCAATTATACAAAAAGATTATAAAAATAGAGATTGAAAGAATAAAAATTAAAAATAAAATAAATTTTATATTGGATCAAAGAGTGAAATTGAAATGAAAAATTAATTTAGCAAAAAAACTAAAAGAATGAGAATTAAAATTGATATAAAAAATAAAAAGAAAATTTTTTATTAAAAAAAAATTAAAAAGAAAAATCACATTAACAAAAAAAATAAAAATAAAATTGTATTATAATTGTTTATTAATTTTTTATATCTGATCGAATACCAAATAGTCCTTCAGTTGATATTATAATAACTAAAAAATTACTGTAAACATATAAAATTATACTATGTTTAAATTTTTTACTTTCAATATTATTTTGATCGTTGTACTATTCAATCAAGAAGGAGAAAAATTTATTTTTTTCTGGTCAATTTGTTAATAAGGGTCATGTCAAAAAAATTTAACGTTCTTGGAAACCAGCATTAGATTTTTTGAGATAGAGGGGTAAAACCATTATTATATTATTCTAGTTAACATTGTTTTTGAAAATTGTTTTTCCAAGGGAAATTAATTTTTTTAATATGAAATATGTCCATGGATCTTGTTGCTTTAATGATTAATAATGTGTATTCTTGAAATTGTTTTTTTTTTTTTTGTGTGTGTGTGTGTGTTTATAGCATACTTTTATATATATATATAATACAATTCATTGCTTAAGGCACGTAAGTGCTTTTTAAAGGTGATTCGACTATTAGTAAAAAAAAAAAAACTAGATAATTATTAATTAATTTAGGTTAACATTTAAATCTGTAATCTAAATTTTAAAACTCTAATAATTTTATAAAAAAATAAAAAAAATATTAAACTCAATTCTTAATCAATCAAATATTAAATAATAAAATTAAAAATAATATTCAATTAGAAAAATGAGTTGAATCAACCTAAATTAACCTGCAAAACATTAATTATGAAACCAAAATAACCGCATAAAAAAATTAAAACTTAATTCTCAATCAACTCAATGTTAAAAAATAAAATTAAAAAAAACATGAAAAAACCATCATGTCAACCCGAGTCAACTAAACAAATTCATGACCCGAATCATAAGGCTAGGATAACTTCATAGATAGCAAACCAAATAAATTATGAAGTTTAATTCTCAATCAACCCAATATTAAAGGATAAGATTGAAAAAAATAAATTAAAAAAGAAAAAAAACTTGAGACAATCGGGGTAACCCGCAAAATGGATCGTAAAACCATAATAACCCCATGGAAAGCAGATAAAAAAAATATGAAATTAAATTTTCAATCAACCCGATGTTGAAAGATGAAGTCAAGAAAAAAAACAATTGAAAAAAAAAGAAACAAAAAAATAAGCTGAGTCAACCCGGATTAACCTATTAAAATCGGGTCATAAATTGGGATAACTCGGTAGAAAATAAATTGAAACAAATTATGAAACTCAATACTTGTTAAATTTAATATTAAATAATAAATTTTAAAAAAACTTTAAAAAATAAATTGTAAAAGGATAAAATATTTAAATCCCAAAGTCTTTTAGTATATGTTAATAATAAAATAAAATATAGGAGTCGTCTTGGGATTCATCTATCCAAGCAGTTGCTGAAAATAAATATTGTCATGAACGATGTTGATTAATGTGGACTAATTAATTTTATTTTATCTCACACACATGACGTGCCCATGTGAGTCACTAGCGGACTATTGAAAGTGTGAGGCTTACTTTGAAAGTGAGTCACTAGACGAGCTGGCGATTGAAAGCGTGCATAGTGCATAGATATACTATTTTTATCTCCTTTTTTATTTTCCTCTTCAGCTATAATCCACATGACATGATTCTTCCATCCAGCTATATCTTGTTTTATATCCGTCACCTGGGCAGGCAGGCAGGCAGGCAATACACGCAAAAGAAAATCTTGGGGAATTCTCAATTTATTTATTTATTTTCGATTGAATCCTAAATTTGTAGATTCTACCAATTCGGTCATAAATGTTTTAGACAATTCTCCATCAAGTCCTTTTGTTAATGTCATTAACTTTTCCATCCATTTTTTTTCAAATTTTTCTGTTTGTTTTTGTGTTTTAAAAGCGCTTTTGAAAAATTTAATTTTTTTATATTTTTTTAGTTCAAATTAAATTTTTTTTATGTTTTCAGATCATTTTGACGTGCTGATATTAAAAATGATTTTTAAAAAATAAAAAAATATATATTATTTTAATATATTTCTGAGTAAAAAGCAATTTCAAATACAACTGCAACTTTTATGGCATAAAAAATACACATCAGGTGAAAGATGCTAATAGGAATTTACATAAGGATCCACTTCGAAAAATGCAAGAACTATTTGAAATTAATTTCTAAAATATATATAAACTTAGGAAGCAATTACAAATTTCTTTTTAAAACAAAAACAAATAAAGAATTTTTATAAACACAAGTAAATTGTGCAAGAAATGGTTTCTTTTAGACTCTTGATGACCATATGGAAACGTAAGTAGCGTGGGTTTTTCTCTTGGAGCTCTCGACTCATTGTTTCCTAGATTATACCAATTCGTCATTTATGGCGAAAGTGATAGCAACATCATGTTATTCGAATAACTGAGTATTAACTTTCACATTTAAAAATTAAGTAGTATCATTTTGCTATCCATTTTTTTTTTTTGAATTCGAGGAAATTCCACTCCCGAAAAGTGCACTTTGTGGGTCTAGGTGAGCGAGTAAAACCCCGACTGTCTCGGGCTCTTACAAGAGATGCACGCCTGACTCAAACTCGAGACCTGCAGTGTAAATCTCAAGCTCTTTGCCATCACGCTACGTCCTTTGGGGACAAATTGTATTTTTAAAACATAACGCCGTTGCCGGGGACTGTTAAAAA